>Ga0068621_1000017_pt1 | contig 18092 bp, 13 predicted proteins | sample InSIn5SAF170_FD_77485 | JGI IMG/M metagenome (GOLD analysis project Ga0068621, IMG submission 77485) | Clean room microbial communities from NASA Spacecraft Assembly Facility at Jet Propulsion Laboratory, Pasadena, California, USA -... ... | reverse complement strand
GCCCAATAACAGTATCAGTAGTGCATTTAATGGCTCTTCTGGCAATGCGTATGTCTCAGATACGGAGATTGGACGATCGGACAGTACTTCCACCACTCTGAAGGCTACATCTACAAACGGAACTGTATCAAGTCCATCCGGCAATAATATCGACCTGTCTCGATCACCTGGAAGTTTACAATCTAATGTAGGGTCCGTCAATAGTCCAGGCATCAACTCCAAATTTAGAGGCATCAGAGATCTGGAGGAGAAGGACCATAATCAGCTTTCATCGAACGAGAAGAGTGGAGCTCAACGGAAGGAGGGTCTATTGTGGGCTCTCAGCAGGCCTGGCAGTCATGTAGACCCTCGGGGATTGAATAAACAGGCATGGCACAAGTGAGTCCTTTCACACTATTTAACGAGAGACTGTAAGATTGATTTCTATAGATTTTGGGTTGTGGTAGACGCAGGAAAGGTTTCAGAATATAGTAACTGGAAGGAGCGTCTTGATCTTCATATGGACCCGATTGATCTGAGAATGGCTTCCGTGCGCGAAGCGCGAAACGCCGAACGTCGGTTTTGCTTTGAAGTCATAACACCACAGTACAAGCGTGTCTATCAAGCAACATCCGAGGAAGATATGAATAACTGGATATCAGCTATCAACAATGCAATCCAAAGTGCTGTTGAACGTAGAGGCTTACAAGAAGTTGACGTCGTGAAACGAGGCTCTGAATCGCACTCTATTCGGAGAGATATTGGATCTATCCTTACTGGCAGGAGTCCGTCCGTAAACCATGGCAGTAACTCTAGTGTGAGCCACAACTCTTCCCAGGCCAACAGTGTGTTTAGACGAACTACTGTGGGCGCACGACCTGCGTATCATCGACAGGGCAGCGCGGGCTTTGACGACAGCCCGGACAAGCTTCTTCAAGTCATTCGTGATGCTGATCAAGGCAATTGTTGGTGTGCTGATTGTGGCTCAAATGTCAAGACGGAATGGGTCTCCATCAATCTGGCTATTGTTCTCTGCATCGAATGTAGTGGTATTCACAGGTCACTCGGAACGCATATCAGCAAAGTACGCTCACTAACGCTTGATATTAACTCTTTCACAACAGATGTGGTGGAACTGCTACTGCTTGTAGGCAATCGTGTGTCAAACATGGTTTGGGAAGCGAGACTTGACCGAGCACTCAAGCCTTCGCCTCAAGCGACTCGAGAAGAGCGACTGAAATTTATTACAGCCAAGTACGTCGAACGAGCATACGTTGAGCCGCTTCCAGCAGCAAAATCAGCAGACGAAGCTCTCCTGGCTGCTGTGAAGAAGAACGACGTCCAACAAGTGATCCATGCGCTGGCACTAAAAGCAAATCCAAATGTTACAGATCGTTCTCGGGGAACCCATTCGGTGTTTCTTGCACTTGCTGCGGCAGATCCTGCCATGCCGGCCTCAGCGTTGCCTTCTACACGTCCGGACACTGCTAACAGCAAGGTGACACCATTCCCAATTGCGGAAATGCTTGTTCAGAATGGAGCAGAGATTCCAACAACTCTGCCAGCATTTCCGCTAAGCAGAAGCGCAAGTCTATATATCGAACAAAAGAATGCTCGAGGAGTGCAATCCAATGATGTCCTCGCAGCACTGCCGACAACCATGACACCTGCGGAGAAGCAACGGGAACGGGAAGCGAGGCTACAGAAGCGTGTCAGTGCTGGAGGCCGACTTGCAAAGACCCCCATACAAGAACGATAAGAAAATATCCGATCAGGAACCGAGGAGGAGCAGGTGATTTAGAAGATACCATGGGATGCATTGGCTAGGCGTTGTGTTGGACATTTTCTTTTTACGATGGCCTCTTTGGGTGGATAGCCCTCAATCTTCATTCTTTGTATGTAATTTTCTTCGAAGGTATTTCGCCTTCTGATATGTGTTCTGGGTGTCGGCATAGATGAGTCCAATCATCTTCCTGTCGTGAATAATGATAATGCGGAAGTGGGAATCAAAGAACAAGTAAAATCTAGGTTCATGGTCTTTAAAAGCCAGTATTCTTAACCTACATGACATCAACGCGAGACTGTAGAGCTACATTTCCACAAAAGTTACCCATACGTCCGTGACAGCCGGCCGAGAACCGAATTATACTCTACCTTTCCACTCAGGATGGCGCAAATGCTTACGCGGAACGGCGCCAAGTGATGTCAAGAATGAACCCCGAGAAAGCTTCTCTGCAGCAAGCCACACAAGACCCTTTTTGACGCATGGCTCGGGAAGAGACATGCATGGTCCTTTCGGCATCACTCCATCGATACACATGATAAGGATGTCTTCCGCTCTTGAGTCGACGTCGTCGCTTTGCTTCTGCGATCTTGTACCTCTCATCCACACATCTTTTGTTCAACCAGCCCGTTGTGAAGGCCCTAGTCATTCGAGCACACCTCCAGCGTCAAGGCTTGTGATAACGGCATCTGCGTCATAAGCCAAGACCCCAGCCCTGCAGCGAGTGAGACATAAACAACAAACCCCAGATTCCATTCTGATAGCGAGTGCTGCGCTAGCAATGGCTCGGTCTCCTTCGAGATCGCCTGCTCCGAGCGGCATCACTAAGAAGGAAGACGCTTCTTCCTCCTCGCAGCACAACCTTACCCAGAAGCTCGAAGACAAACTCCACCTCTCCACCGCGAAAGCCGACCTAACAAACAAACACAAGAAATTTAAAGAGAAGAAGGGAGGAGACCCGGCCGGAGGATTCGACAAGACGCCCGTCCCAACCGCAAATGATGGATTTACAGTGCGTTTCACATTCCATCGTGCTAATAACCTGCCGATTTCAGACATCAACAGTCTGAGTGCGGATCCTTATATCCAAGCTACTTTGACAAGCGCGCTGAGGAATAGACATAAAGAAGATCCAGATCTGGTGCTGAGGACACCGACGGTACACAAGAAGACGGACCCGGAATGGAAATATCAATGGACTGTAGCGGGCATTCCTAGTAGTGGTTTTAAACTAAAATGTCGACTTTACGACGAAGATCCATCTGATCATGATGATCGCTTGGGAAATGTCAGTGTACATGTGACGCATATCGATAAGAATTGGGAAGGGGTAAGGGAGAGGGAATATGAGATTAAGAAGAGAATGGGGAGCAAGCGCGGTTATCTTTTGAGAGGATGCGTTGCACTCGTTAGTCATAATATGCATCTTGGTGGAAGGTTGTGGTTGAGTATGGAGTGTCTAGGCGAGAGTGAAAAGCCTTATGGTCGGATGTATACTATTGGAGAGACCATGTGGACGAAGCATTTTTCGCCTATGATAGGTAGGATGGTAGGGACGAAAGCCCCAGAGGGAACGGATAACGGGAACAAGCAGAATGAGAAGAAGGCTGAGAAGTATGAGTATGTAGTGCAGAATACCCTTGCGTACCAGATTGTATACTAAAAGCACACAGCTTCCAAGCAAATGAGTACCAACTCGTTGGTCCCGTCCCACCAGAACTCTATCACCGGTTTGTCGAATTCAAACCTTTTGTGCGCGGCATGTTCTCCAAACGCGGTCCGCGCGGACGAATCCTCAACAAAGCTCTTCACCATCAACACGCCCATGTTTACAACTTCAGCAATAAAACCGAGTGGGGCATCGTCCCTCCAAAATCTGAAGAAGCGTCACTTCAATTCCTGCGTATGGTACATTTTGACGAAGGAGGACGTATCTTTACTTACGTCTTGACTCTCGATGGATTGTTGAGGTTTACGGAGACAGGGAAGGAGTTCAGTATTGATTTGTTGAGCAAACATACTATGCATAGCGACGTAGCGGTCTACATCGCGTGCTCTGGCGAGTTCTTTGTTCGTCGTTTGAAGCATCCTGAGCGCCATACGGACGACCCAGGTCAGGAGACGCATCCTGACAAGGATATCAAGGGTGGACCACCAGAGTCCTCCCCACCTCAAGAACCCTCTCATTATGAGCTGGTAATAGACAACGATTCCGGCACATATCGTCCTGATGCCTCTGTCCTTCCCTTACTCAAGAAATTCTTGAATGAGAACTTCCCAGGCTTGCATGTGGTTACCAAAGCATGTGACGATACGGAGCTGGACAAGATGAAGAAGGAACAGGTCAACAGGAAGAAGAAGGAGGGTAGCAATGTGCAGATGGTGCAGGATAGCGATGGAGAGATTTCTAGTAGTGATGAGGAGGAACTTGATAGAAATGGTGGTGGCACGAAGAAGTCGAAGAAGGGGCAGGCGTATGAGGTGTTGGAAGACCCGAGAGGGGTGTTCGAGAAGTTGAGAGGTGGCGGCGGGAAGGCGGACAGGGAAGAGAGGGAGGAGGAGGATGACGAGGCTTTGATTGAGGGTGGTAACAAGGAGAAGGAAGGCAATACTGACTCGAAGACGAAAGCTGAAGGTGGAGATGGGGATGTCATAGAGAAGAGCGAAGAGCAGTCGAAGGAAGGTGGGAAGGAGAATGAACAAGCACCCAATTCAGACAAGGAGAAGCGCTAGACGCTTTTCTGAAGCGTAATCGTGCATATGGGATCTGATTTACGGGTTAAGGATAGCAAGGCGTTTGTGTCAACATGGTACATGGCGTTTTCAAATCTAGCTCTTATGTTTGCATGATATCCTGGGCTTAGGAGTACTCGGCTGACTGGTTTTATCTCCTTGGGAAGGACGAAGCTTGTTTCTGGTGGAAGTTGGTATGGTGGCATGCATATATTCTACTTATTATTTCTTATTCAATAAGATGGTTGTCACGCCTAGGCGACGGTACCAAACCACTAAGCGTTGATATCCAACATTCAAACTGCTTACATTGATAACCCTCAGCACTGAAGATTTATGGACATGGGCAATCACGAAGTCACTCAATCTTGCAGAGACCATAAGGAGTTTACACAATAGTACCTGTATTCTTCTTGGTTCATTCAATAGTTCCAATTCGCCCATTTCCTGAAGGGTGTGGTATATCTTACACTCAGAACCTGTTACGACAACCAAAACGCCTATATATGCATGATGACCTTTGCCGTGGTCAAATGTTAGCCCCGTCGTCTATTACGCCAACCCCACAATCCATCCTTGTAATACAATCATTAAACTTTCTGTACACGTCGAGCTCTCTGACAAGAGCTGAAAGAAGGAGAAGAATTTTCAAGCAACGCTTCCCGCCATACCCATGAAAATCGCCTGAATGGCCAAACTAATCGACCAGAAACCAACCTTCTTAAGTCGTCGCAATCGATTCTGGCTGTCCACCACGTCCTTCGCAAAAGCTTCATATGTTTCAGCAGAGAGGTCTTCCATCAATCCTGAATCGAAGATCGTCCAGCTACCATCGAACTCAGCTGCTCGCTTTACAATGCGACAGTTGACCGGGATGAAGGTGTTTTGACTGTTGATGTAAGCCACAATAGGTCGAATTAATGCTTGATTGATGTAGGATAGATCTCGAGTGAAGAGTGGTACCGCTGCTTTAACATCGTTAAGATGAACTCGGAGATCCATGACAAGAAAGCGCTTGTCGTCGTCTTCTTGCTTCTTCACTCGTTGTGGAATTGGTCTTGGTCGTCTGTGGTGGTCTGGGTCCTCGTCCTTGTGGTTGTGGTTCAGGATGTGGAGGTATCGATTCGATGTCACATGTGCTTCTAGCTTTTCGTAAAAGTCGGACATTATCTTAACAACACTGTCATCAGTATCGGTTGGTAGCATGACGTCGGCAACAATATCAACGTTTCCTTCATGGATCCATCCAAACGGACCTTCTACTCCTCGATTTAAATGATCGATCTTCAAGCCATCAATCCGTAGTCGACTTTGTTTCTTCCATAGATTCTTTTCGCCAGCTTCAGCGTGATCTAGCTGGTTTCCTGCGAATCCGTGCATCTGTCGGGGATGGATCGTGAATAGGGAGCCATCAAAAGCACCCGACATATTGTTCGCTGACATGAAATCATAAAACAACCACTGTTTCCGCAGTTGTGGCAGTTCGCAGTTGAATATGCTTACAGAAAATGGCCGAAATCCCTTTGGTTGGTGAATTGTGATCAACAGATCTTCCAATTTGAATGATTCGATCTCGAAGTCACCTAGCTGGTGCTCATGACGGTATGTTCGAGGGTCGACATACTCAGCCGGCCATACAACAGACGTTCGATCAACCACCCCTCTAACCCCTTTGACTTCGACATCCCGCAAAATCCCTTTCCCATTCCACCATTTTGCGAACGATAATGTGACATTGACGGTATTTATTGTCAAATCAAATTGTGTGTAATTTGTATCTTCCTCCTCCTCCTCTTCTCCTCTCGCAGCGAGGTCCTTTCTTTCTGCTGCCGCCGCTGCAGCAGCGGTGACGGACGAGCCCTTGCTGACCTTCGACTTACCTTGTCCTGGACGTCTTGATACAAAAACATTGTGAAATGTGATAACGCCGTTCTTCCATTTGGGTACAATCGCTGATTCAAACACCACCTTGATGCCAGCGGAATGGGTGAGATAATCACCGACCCATCGTGCCAAAGTTTCTATTAAACGATCAGGATTTGAGATCGCAAGTTTCTACGACGAAAGGACTTACCTTGTGCAACTACGGTATTGATAGTCAAAATAACCAAGGAGAAAAATGTAGTAGTTCCGACCAAAAGCCATCCAACATTACCTAGCACAAACCAAGAGACAAAAGCACTCCAATCGTCGATATTCCACGGTCTTGAACTTCTGATAGAGAACCATTTGAATCTTGCTTTTAATCGCGACCAAAACCCCGTTGCCGCAGCAAGAAACTCTTCTTTTGTCGGTCGATGTAAATGTGGTAGATGTAAGTATGCATTTATGCCAGATTCTGCCTCCTCCTCTACCTTCGGTACTGCTTTCTTCTCCGCAACTTTCGCTTTGTCATCTTGTGCCTTCTTCGCACTCTGCCCATTGGATATCGAGCTCTTGTTACGTTTCGTATAAACTCCTCTCCTCCTCCGACTACTCGAATGAATCGATCGCCTCCATGCCTGCTGCGCTAAACACGTGGTCGACGGACGGGGTATCGCAGGCGCTGTCAAGATAGGCTTCTCTGTTATGGTTGCAGATGTGGTAAAGAGGCTAGAAGCTGACGATGCTGAAGGTATATCGACGCACAATATGCTGGCAGATGTGAAACCTCTTCTCGTTGATATCTGTCGAAACGATCGATCCTGTATCCTCGGTCTTCTCCATGAGATAGCTATATGGGATACCGTTGAAGCACATGATTGACTTCTTGCTGAAGATCTAAGCAAAGAATTTGGTGATCCCCAGGTTTGGGACCACAACTTGTGTGTTATCTTTGAAGACATTTCATAACCATCATCATGAATAAAAAATATGGAAAGTCAACCTTTAAATGTCAGAAAGTACAAAATGCAGAAAAGATAACCGAAACTTTTGATGTGATCGTACACTCGTTGAAAGATGACGAGATATGTAGATGTTGGACTATTCTGAATGACGCTTCTTGGTCCAGATTCACGAAAGCGCGAAAATGCCTGGTATCAGTCGAGCACGGACCAACGAATTTTCTTATCGCAGACTACAGCCCAAATTTTGTAAATTTGATAGAATCCCCCGCCGACATCAAGCAACGACAAGCATAACTACTACTAAAAGAGAATTTCACAGCACAAAATTCGCCTGCATAGAATCTGGTTGTAAATCTATATACGGATCCGAGCTATAACGATGCCTGCACCAACGGCGCTACAACGGCGCCCGGAAGACGTCGTTGAACCAGTAAATATCCCACTCCCAGCAGGTATATCACATTTGTAAATCAATACGAGAGGATGTAATTGACTCTTGATAGATCAAGATGAAGAACTATTACTAGACGCCCCCGAAGTTACGGCAGCAGATGTGTTAGTACCGGTTGTCGATGGCGACTCAGAAATGCACGTAGACGAGGAAGGACGACCTCGATTTGCGCCAGCGCAAAACACCGTACGTGTTTCATACCAGGACAACGCTCGTTTTTCATCCACTCTTAGAAACTAACCAGTCACTACAGGACGGTCCTGCACGCATCGAATCTCGCAAGGTCCCTATCCCACCTCACCGCATGACCCCCCTCAAATCAGCCTGGCCAAAAATCTATCCTCCATTAGTCGAGCACCTCAAGCTGCAAGTGCGAATGAACATCAAATCCCGTGCCGTCGAACTACGAACATCTAAACATACAACTGACACTGGCGCTCTCCAGAAAGGAGAAGATTTCGTGAAAGCATTTACATTAGGTTTTGATGTTGACGACGCTATCGCTTTGCTCAGGTTAGACGATCTATATATTCAGACATTTGAGATCAAGGATGTCAAGACTTTACAGGGTGAGCATCAAGGGAGAGCGATTGGTCGTATTGCGGGGAAAGATGGCAAGACCAAGTTTGCTATTGAGAATGCGAGTCGGACGCGAGTTGTTCTGGCAGATAGTAAAATCCATATCTTGGGAGGGTTCAAAAACATTGGGATTGCAAGGGAGGCAATTGTCAGCTTGATTCTGGGTAGTCCGCCCGGGAAGGTTTATGGTAATTTGAGAACGGTGGCGTCGAGGATGAAGGAGAGATTCTGAATGAGAGGACGAATGGAATTTGCATGATTGGAGTTAGGAGTTGGGATAAAGCAAAAAGCATATGACGAAGTGGCGTTATTGGAAGATGAACTTACTCTCACATGTATCATGATGAGATGTGAATGACCAACACTGGTTCGAAAACATGAGAAAGGCACTATTTGCATCGTTCTTGTGATGACAATAGGGAATGGTAAATGCTTCATTGGCTTAAACAATAGCAGTATCTCACTGTAGTAATTGGAATGATGCACCATCTGGTTAGTGTATTAGATTAACCATGAAGACGGATCTTAATGGGACATTATCTACACACCAGAACACGAACGTGGCTATTTTGTCAACCGTCAATGGTTGAAAAGTATTGCAAGTCCTGCGATATATCCGTTGTATCTAGTACGGAATGCCATTAGTGATCAGTTGGAATTGATCATAAACACCGGTCGAATAACTTCCTTGACTCTTCTTGATCAAATGCCTCATATAATCCGCAGCCTCTCTGTCTGTTTTCTCCAAAACAAAACGATCCTTGAAATTTTGAATTGATTCGGGTTTGAAGCAGGGCAGACCAGAATCCATCATTAGTAGGACAATCTGAGATAATTTCTCAGTGTACTGTCGCGAAGCGAGGAATGCTTTGATTGTCAACTCCTCGAACCATTTATAGGCTTGGTGTTCTGTGCTCCCGCCCATGACTGCAACCATTTCTTTGGTAAGTTTAAACGGAGCTCGTTCGAACTTCACGCCACCTGGTGCAATGTCAAAACAGAATCCGAAATCGATGTGGAGGATGTGGCCTGCGTCATCGATCATGATATTTCCGTTGTGACGGTCTTTGAATTGCAAGATGTAAGAGATCATGGAGTATGATGCCATACTCTTCACAAAGTTGCTTCTTGCTTCTTGAAAGCGAAGAGAATCTTCATTACCATAGCGTGAGATAAAGTAATCGTATAAACCATTGACCGCTTCTCGGCCCACCATGTCTCGGGAGATGGAGCTTGGTAGAACATCTATGACACCACAGCCAGGTGCAGTTGCTGTTACGCGATATGGAAAGACGTATACGTCGAGACCAACGTTGTTGAAGATACCACGGAACGCAGAGATCATTTGGAGCGCTAGCACATCTTGACGACAGTCATCTCCAACCTTGAAGATTGCTGACTGCCATACTTCGACAGTGTTCTGTTCAGAGTCGGTACCGCCATTCTTGTTGGCGTCTTGAAGTAAATTGTCAGCCTGCTCCATACTTCCGATGGTCTTCTGAATGCGGAAGGTTGCCATATACGGTGCTTTTGCATGACTTTGAAGTGGCTTGCCGGACTTTCTATCAATACCAATGACCACTCCATCTGGGTTACTCGGTAGATAAACGCCAACTTCGACTTTTATCTTTCGTAACTCTTCTTCAATCTTCTGTTTTTTCACAGGCTTTGGCTCCTTGATGAACGGCTTCAACTTGCCAGAAATGCTTGTAACATCATCGAAAAAGGTAAATTCTCGCTCATAGAATGATCGATCGACATCAGAAAACTCTGCAATCATTCTGTCCATGACTTTGTCAAGTGTTGGCTTGACAGGATCAGGCTAATAGTCATGTCAGTACGGTCTATGAAAGGAGGACAGGTACTTACAATCGTGGAGTCTTCATCCTTATAAGCATTCGCTTTCATGTTCCAAATTATTTGATGAGCGAAGAGCTGCGAAAATTGTGCTGTTTCCAAAATGTATCGTTCAACATAGCCAAGAATGTCATAACGTAGAGTTTGCACGATTTGAGGAACGTAGAAGAAAGTTACGTCGACAGAGTGGCTCTCGAGTGCACGCATAGCATATTGTAGGATAAAAGGGTGGTTGCGATAGGCTGGCAAGAAATATGTAACTGCCGTTATAGGGTTGACCGGTGCCCAAAATAGTAAATACTAAATGTTGTTAAAAATGGGAGGATTATAATGGCAGTTAATTTACCTTCAGTTGGAATGTCACATCACTAGGAAGAGCATTGCTGAGTAAGAGCTGAGCAGCTTCGGGTTCTGAAATGGCCTTATCTGGGAAATTAAGCAGAAGCCAGCGGACCTGCTCATGTAGTTTTGGCGAGGGAAACCTAGTAACAAGCTGAACGACAAGTGATGGGCTGAAGCTCCACGCAATCTTTAGATGTGTGATGAGTGCAGACTAGCAAGGTTAGGTTGGTCTATAGATTTACAATACAGGACGTACCTCAGTTTGTGTCCTAGTTCCAGACATGCCAGGAGCCGAGCCTCCTAACGGGTGAAGCCAGGTGTTAAGTCTCGTTCTCTCGCTATCAATAAGGGCTTGCAATAACTGCTCCTTCGCAAGCATTGACTTTACACGAAGTGGACTGCGATGACTTGGAACCTTAACATTTGATAAAGCGGCTGCAACATCTGACAACAAGCGAAATTCTGCTTTGAGCTGCAGACGGTTACCACCGAAAGACCATCGCGGCGAAAAGTTGAACCAAGTAAGGCCAGCAGTCAGTATGCGATCTTTGAGTATTGTTCTTTCGCTAGATTTGAGATTAATACTATGCTTTAAGACCTGCAATCCAAAAAGAAGGATCTGCAGTCTTAGCTCTCGCGTAAGAGGATGTCCAGTGGCATGTTTCAGCCCATCTAGCGTGTAATTGAGGAGTCTAAGGAACATTTTCTCTGTGTGAGGACTCCCCAACCGAGTCGCGTTGAAGTGACTACCAAGGAACTGGAGGAGTCTCATGTGCGGCGCCAGAAGGTTAGAAGCAAGTTGTTGTTGCTTTGACAGTGTGACTTTGTCACTTGGTGCGAACTCCTCTTTAAGAAAGAACGGATCTAGATGCCTAAATTCTCATGTTAGTGTCAATTGTCAACTATCAATACCATTACTGACTTGAAGTGATCATCAAAAAGACCAAGCCGTCGATTTATCGTGTTCTCAAATTGTAGAGCAACCTCCATTAGAATCCTTGATTCCATACGAGGGTTCTCATTGATTACACCGGTCCAAAGGGATATGCCGAGTTTTATGGACTGTTTTGTAAATATTCCAAAAGGAATTGCAACTAAGTGGTGCACAATAGCGCACTCATCTTTCTTGCTTCGACACAACAAAGACGCAGCTCGTCGGAGGATGTCACGAAGTTCTCCAATCGGAATGAATTTCCTTTTCAATGTACGAGCTTCAAGATGTGCTAAAACAGTGGCAGCGTCCTCTGGTTCGCTTTCTGACCGAGCATAAATGGAACCCCGCCGTTGGCCCTGGTGCATGAAACGGAGCCATTCAGCATCATGATCTGGTAATGCTTCAGCGTATCGATATTCTTGTCGAGTAGTGTACTGCGCAATGAAATCGGATGCAGTATTGATATTTGCATCAACATGACGATCTACAGCGCCCAGTCTTGTATCAGAATCTGGTATGATCGATCCCATCTCCGAGGCAAAGGAGCGACCTAGAGACACATGTCCATATGCACCATCGTCATCATACTCAGACAAGTATGTCTGCAATAATCCCTTGACATCAATCGGCGCGATACTGATAACTGCTGCTACCCAATTTCTAGCCTTCTTGTGAAGTGTGTTGAGAGTTTGACGACGGAGACCATAGTCATCGGACAACCGCACGCTGACCTTCCCTCTGACTGATGTGTATGAAGATTTCAACTCATACTCATCAGTCTCTGCTTCGAGACAGCTCGACCACATCAAAGACAGCAGCTCTAGTAGAGCAAAGAGTGAAGATTTCTGACAGAGGGCCGACGGTACGTCTCTCAACAGACGATCGGCGCATTGGAACGCTGCTTGTTGTACTCGCTCGATACGGGAACAGCAACCAACGAAAATCGCAGTCAACTGCTTAGCGACATAAGGGGCCGAGAAAGCAGAGTGACTTCCCGTAAGCGCTTTCGATAGATACCTGTCCATGACAGCCGCTGTTACTGCTTCCATTGCGCTACTCATGTCACCTTTGCGCATACTTGGTTCCAGAAAATATGTCAATGCTTTTGAGCAATCTCCAGACTCTGCGCGAAGAGTCTCCAGAAGGTACGTGGCTTGTAGGAAGATGATCTTCCTATAACTCAAACCTCTGACCTCGGACGCTCTGCTTGGCAACAAATCGCTAAGCCTCTTCTTTTGCATTGATTCATGCTCTGAACTCATGCCTCTTCGGAGTACAGCATTGAGTTCTATATCACTCTCTACCTGCTCTCCTCTCTGTTCAGTGACTAACGGCTTCGAATGTATAGCCATCGTGCGTAACTCATTAATATATTTTGAGCCGCGTTCAGTATTTGTAGTAAAACCGTGAATGACAATGTTGAACCAAGCATCCCGAATGAGTGAGAGTAATTCTTCGTTAAGACTCTCATCTGCAATAAGATTATTGCTTGACATGAAGATTGCAAGTGGTTGAAGAAGTTGAGCGATTTCTTGTGCAGCAACTTCAACATCTGATTCTCTTGAATGATGAGCTTGATGCACATCACCTCGACTGACTATGCTTTCAAGGAGATACTCGAGATATATCTCATAGAGTGGTGACTCCTTTCTCAATCGAGATGCCAGCAGATTTCTTCCCTTCATCACCTAGAGAATTGTCAGTACAGTAATAATACGTGATCCAAGAATCGTACTTACCGCATTAGACAATGACTCATTCTTTTGAAGCACAGCATCGTTACTCAGTTTGCTATAAAGCTTCAACAACGATCGAAACTCTAACTGACCTCCATGTAAAGCCAAACCCGCTGCTTCGGTAATGATTCGAGAATCAATTGCTTTACTGACTTTATCAATCTTCTGAAGAAGCATAGATTGAGCCAAAGCGGTAATTTTAGGATCCTTGCAGCTCCTTGCTATATCACAAATAGCTTGAACCACGTTTCCGTACACCATTGATGTTTCTTCTTCACCACTAAGAGCCAATGAAATTGAGCTTCCCGTGGACTGTTTGCCACCATAGAATCCGCTCGAATTCGCGCCATCTAGGCTACCATTTAGAGTCCCAGTAAGTGCTCTGTCTGGAGCTGAAGACGAGCTGAGCACATTCCCAAGAGTATACAAAGTGCTGATGGTCGCATCTTGGGACAAGTTTTGCAGAACATAAGCAAGACAACTCGACACAGTTGACAGTATTCGACCTCGTGGAGATCCTTGGACAAGAAATCTCGGTAAAAGCCGACTCACATTGGCAGCAAAACTAGGTGAGAATTTTGATACGAGGGCTAAACAACGTAACACAACAGTCGCGAGGGTCTCGTCCGCCATCTGTACAGAATCTGCCAAAGTGTCTTCCAGCCAGACCATTAGTGTATCGGGATCTGCTGCATCCTCGTTGATGAGTGCGCAATTGAGAAATGTAACAAGAGATGCTGCCTTCACGGAGAAGGCAAGTCTTTGCTGCCACGCTGATCCGAGACGCAGATAATCAGCGCCATCTTCAAGAAGACTCATCTCGTCCTCCGCAGTGTCTGCCATCATTTCCAGAGCAGAAAAGTCGGCAGAATCTTCAGACTTGGCAAGACCATCTCCCGACATCAGAATGTCAAGCACATCATCACTTCTTAACCTCTCAACATCTGTAACAAGAAGGGCCGAGCTAGCCACAAGCAACCACATCAAACTCTGCTGAAGTAGCATGGCACCTAGCGGTCGGCCAACTGAAGCATAGTGACGAACATATCTCCTCCATTCTTTCACATTATTTTGCTGAAAATTGGAGTTGCGAATAGTCGAAAAAGCAGTCTCAATAGACACAAGGAAGTTTTCAGACAGAATCGACTTCACTTGCGTAATCAAATCCAATCTTTCATGAAAAGACCAGAAGTTTGCGTAGGTTGCTGCTGCATTCAAGAACCCTAGTAGCGATATAGCAATGGTCGCAATATGAATTGCATCATCTACTTCATTCGTGCTATCTGCGTCTGAAGCGTCCGTAGAAGGTGTCACAAACGATCTTGCAGCGTCCGCGCATGATCTTAAATAACCCTGTAACTTTTGTAGCACCGGCTCGCGCAAGTACTCGTGGTGCACACCGATGGAAAGAAGTGCTGTAGTTAAGCCATGGCTTAATGCTTCGATTGGGGAGGGTTCGATATCGCGAAAGAAAGGTGAATGTACGAAGACTTGGGAATGTGATTCCAACACATAAGGTCCTAATTGTCCCAATAATTTTGCAGCACTATTTGGAGATTGTACAAAAGGGGCCGCTTTGCATAACGCGAGTAGGACTTCGAACTCCTTGATGTTCTATAGAAAGTCAATACAACTAATAAAATTTGTCGAACCACAACATAATCACCATAGGCTGATCCTCCAACGAAGCAGAATGTCTGATGTGTCCATTACTTTTACTATTGGACGTCTTATGTTGTATATTGGCCAAGGTCAACCGTTCCAGATCTGAATGGTCGAAATTGGTAGCTGTTTTGGCAGACAAGGCTGCAATCTTCTGCAGCGCTTCCCGCCTTATATTACGTGGAAGTCTGTACAATATCAATCGTTGTGCTCCTTACTAATTACATCAGTTAGATCAACTTACGTCTGCATTCTGTTGTTTGTTGTTACAAGTCTGGAACTTTTACAGTTGCTGAAGCCAAACAAAGACATCACTTCGCAGCTAATCCCTGTCAACCAAGATATGTGCCAAGACATCGACGAGGCAGCTGTTAACGCGTGAGCTTAGAGCTCTCCATCGTCGTCAAGACAAAATACCAACTCAAGCACTTCAACGACCAGAGCCTGGAGTAACACAATAAGTCACAAGCAAAATCTACATCCGTAATTACATCAGATAGCAGCCTCAAGATGGCAATGTTCAGTCAGAATCCGCTCATGAATGGGCCTAATTACTCTTTCAACCAAGCACCAACTACAGCTTCAGATGGACATAAACAGCATGGTTTCTATCCGTATGTTGCCACTACTAGATAACTTGGAGACTATATTAACCTGATCGAAATAGATATACCGACAATGGTGGCTCTACACTTGCGATCTCGGGATCAGACTTCACAATCATTGCAGGCGATACTCGATCGACATCCGGATATAACATCAACACACGTTACGAACCAAAAGTGTTCAAGATTGGTGGCACAACTGCTTCACAAGACGATGCACACCTCGTTTTGTCAGTAGTAGGGTTCGCAGCGGATGGAAGAGCGCTTGTGGAACGTCTAGATGCGATCGTCAAGATGTATAGATATCAACATGGCAAACCGATGAGCGTTAAGGCTTGTGCGCAACGATTGTCTACGATCCTTTACGGCAAACGATTCTTCCCATACTATGTCACTGCGATCTTGGGTGGTTTGGATGAGGAAGGAAAGGGAGCAGTCTACTCATATGATCCAGTCGGAAGTTATGAACGTGAGCAATGCAGAGCTGCTGGTGCTGCTGCAAGTTTGATCATGCCTTTCCTGGACAATCAGGTCAACTACAAGAATCAGTACATTCCAGGTAGTGGTGTTGGTCATGAGTTGCAGGAGCGAGAACGGATTCCACTGACAAGAAAGGAGGTTGAGGAGGTCGTGAAGGATGCTTTTGACGGTGCAGTCGAAAGACATATCGAAGTTGGTGACGGCTTACAAATGCTAATTATCACAAAGGATGGGATTGAGGAAATCTACAAGCCGCTAAAGAAGGATTAGAGGGTTCGAGCCTACCACCTGTAATTTGTATTAGTAGACTTAGAATACGACAACTTTAAAGCCAGTTTTGTGCAATTTGCTTGACAGTAAGACGAAGTCAAACCTTGGAAGGTGGCTCTCAATCTATGTTAGCTCGTCATAGCCACTTGCGCACAGCTTTCCTGAAGGTTTGATCTCGTCTGTTTTTGCTGTTATAATAGAGATTAATACAAGGATTCGACGAAATGATTACCAGTTTAACACAAGATTGTCCTTACAAAGAGTTTTATAGCATCGTAGATGTCTTTGATCCTATAGCATGACATTCTCTATAGTCCCTTTCAAAGCCGCATCATAAGACGCACAAAGTCGTGGCCTAATGTTCTGTTACTTCTTTCATCTCTGTCAATCTGGTGTTCTAGAACCCTTTCGTGATGCTGCACATAGCTCACAATTCTCTTGTGCTCCTAATGTCCGTATCAAGAAAGTACTCAACAACACTTGTCATCACTGCGAGTATAGTGTCATCGATTGTAAGTTTCACAAGCCTGATATTTATGAATGTAATGCGCTGATGGATATACCGCTCTAGCCAGTTCTAGGCAGTTTTAAATAGCTCATCCAACTACTTCCGAATATGTGGAACCATTTGTCCAATGCAATATATGATTGACTACTGCAAAGAATGTAGCAAATTTCTAGTCCTTGAACATTCTTGAATATTGGGTCTACCTATTCTCTTTGCTGGTTCATCGCGGATTATGACTGAGCTCTGCGGGAATAAGTATATTACCCTATGCATTCCCTGAGAAACGATGAAGTGACTTATAACTTCCAAATTACATGCTCCCGTCAATGCGAAGCAGTATCATCACGGTGGTCTCGATGCAGCAGGTTCTATGTATATCACACAGCAATGTTGATTGAGCATTATTGATGACAAACACATTGACTGAACAAGTAGATATGAATTTACACATCTTACTGGATCTGGCAGATGTATATCATAGACTTCATTCTTCATGTTGTGATGTCTTTAAGGTGATGAGCCAAAGAGCACAAGTAACGAAAGATGCATAAGTCGACCACGAACACTACTTAACTTCCATGAGATGGTAGTTGGCTTCATGTGATAATTAGTAGTAAAATATCCTATCTCGTAAGTTGATAATGAGAGTGCAAGCAAAGGTTGAATGTCACACCTGCCCATGGGGCTTATTCAAGCTTTGCACCTAGATGTACTGGATCTTCAAAGGGAGATATGACGATAATATGTTCATCTTGAACAAACGCCTATACTCTCATGTAAATCACAAGGCATAGAAAGGTAGGATACAAAGCTGAATGCTGCTATCTGTATGGGTAAGGAATAGCTTGTCCTTTTCAAGAAATTATATTGTAGCCACCGTGTTGTGGCTAGTCGACACCTAGAATGAAAAGCGTACTGAGCAGAGATTATTCCAAGTCGAATATCAATGTTGTGAGCTGCAGACGTCTTTCGATTAGACTTTGATAGTGAATTATATTCTAAGCGGTAGCTCTTGATTTCACTGATCTTCTCGTGTTTTGAAACCCCCCAACAGATCGTTGTGGCTCGAAATAATGGTATAGTACCCTTGAAGCCTGCAACTCAATATCAAGAATAGAGACTGCAAGTTTGACTGTGATAGTACAATAGATGGGCCGTATTGAGACCATCATTCACTCAAGATGTGAACTCCTTGATATGTTTTGGATTTTGGTCGAAGATAGATATCTTCCATGATTCCTAGATCAGTACGCGGCCGACTTTATTGACATGGTTTCCAGCTTGACTACAGCTGTTCAACAGTAGCCACGCTTTCCTACATCGCCGGGAGTGTTCGAAAACCTTT
>Ga0068621_1000016_pt1 | contig 18106 bp, 15 predicted proteins | sample InSIn5SAF170_FD_77485 | JGI IMG/M metagenome (GOLD analysis project Ga0068621, IMG submission 77485) | Clean room microbial communities from NASA Spacecraft Assembly Facility at Jet Propulsion Laboratory, Pasadena, California, USA -... ... | reverse complement strand
GCCAATGCAGTCTACTACATCCTCCTTCCGTGGGAGGTAGTCTCGACCACAGACGCTGCTGCAGTCGTAAGTCTAACCCATCAGAAGACATAAAATTCGGTATTGACCTTGACCACAGACGGCAGTGACTTACTTCCTCGGCAAAGGCGCAGCCTACTTCGCAACAGTGCTCATCTGCCTTGTAATCGCAGGTTCAGCGTTAGGCAACTCGTTCGTCGCAGGGCGAATGACCGTTGCAGCTGCAAACAAGAACTGGTTCCCTGTGGCTTTTGGTACAGTAGGCCAGATTGGCACTTACAAGGTCGCCAAGACCGGCGCAGATGATAATAATGCCGATGAAGCCATAGACAACGGCGAGTCACCAATGTACGATACTCTCCAGCCTTTGACTTTCAAGACACTAACCTCCGCACAGCAACGCACTCGTTCTCAACTTCATCGTCTCGGCAATCTACATCCTACTCGGCAACATGCGCATCCTACTCACCCTGAACGGACTCGCAGAATACGCATTCTTCTTCCTCACCGTACTCGGCGCTATCATCCTTCGCTTCCGAGAGCCAGGACTGCACCGACCAGTTAAGCCCTTCATCGCGATCCCGATCTTGTTTGCTCTGATTAGTGGGTTCGTTGTGGTTCGGGGTGCTGTCTTTGCTCCTGTACAGGCTGCGATCTTGATGGGTATCTGGATCGTTGGAGCGGTTCTGTACTTGGTCCGGAAGAGGGTCCTGAGTCGAGCGAGTTGAGTGAAATGTAGCGTCAGATTCACGTTCGTTTGTAATGGAATGTCCTTCTTGATCACAAGTACTAGATGGATTCTCCCTCCGTCACGACCGCATCCAGCAACGGATATGTACCGCACAACGACCACTGGCACTGTCCAGAAGGCGTATTAGAACCGATCCATTTGTCTGGAAAGCCTACAACGCTCTCCATTGTGAGCGTTGCACAGCCAACGGCTTCTGCAGGTAAGAAACTCGAATGTGTACCGCATGATGACCAATGGGGGAATGCCCGGAAGGCGTCCACGAGCCAACGTCATTACCTAGTAGTTTTGCGACACCGGCTATTCTGAAAGTTGAGGATGATGCCATTAAGCTGGACAGTCTTAGATAGGAATTAATCAACTTGTATCCAACAAACCCAAAAAAAGAAAGAAATTGCTATCATCGATATCCCCAGATTAACCATCGTCGCACTAGCGCCCTCCCAGACCCACGCTAGCCCAAAGTCAACCGAAGCAAAAAAGATTTCTCTCACACCGCCCGAGACGGTTACCAATGCAAAAAAAATGTCCTGGAGTGCTCAGCAACTGCTGAACGAAGGTCTGATGAGGACGGGACTCGAACCCGCGCCACTTTCGTGACCAGGAAGCTTATTGCTAAGCAATGCTAAGGAGGAAGAACCTTAACCTGGCGCCATAACCAACTCGGCCACCTCACCTGATTTGATGAAGAGTTTTCGATATAATAATTAGATATAGTCAAACAAAAATTCAAACAAGCGATGATTGGAGAGAGTGGATGCAGCGAAGTCATGAGGTAATGAATATCGCACTAGCAACATGTGGGATAATGTACTGAGCATGATCATGTTGATTTGTATGAGCCATGTAATATGGAGGCATGCAAATACGTTCGATAACCCAAAGACAAACCAATCTACAACCGACTCTTCAATACAATGTGCTCCGGCCGCCACATCTCATTCAGCAGTCGACTTGCATTTACCATCTCAGGCCTACACTGATCCAGCGACGTGATGCCTAGCAAGCGCATGCCTGTCTGAAGCTCTTCGGCAAGTACTGTGAAAGTGTCAGCTATGGCGCTGTTGCATCGCAGAATTATCTTACCATCAATACATCGTTCGACACCCTTAGTTCCGTACGCAGCAAGCGCGTATAAAAATGGCCTACCGACGCCAACTGCGGTGGCACCCAGACACAGCGCCTTCAACACGTCGTTTCCGTCCCGCAGGCCACCGTCTAGGAAGATTTCCAGCTTACCAATGACCTCAGGACAATAGGTTCTGATTTCCAGTAGAGTCATCAGCGCGCTCGGCGCAGTGTGCATTTGTCGACCGCCGTGATTGCTTAGCAGAATTCCATCGCATCCATACTCCATCGCCAGCTTTGCGTCATCTGCAGTTTGGATACCCTTGAGCACGATTGGCCCATCCCACTCTTTGCGCACCCACTCTAGATCCTCCCATGTCGTGTGCGGGCTGAGCTGGCCCTGAACGGGTCTTCCGCCCATCGCTGGTGCGAAGGCATTGTCGCTTCCTGCTGCGTTGTCTTTCTCAGGCGAACTGTCAGTTTCCCACTCGGCGGTTGGTTCCTCTGTTAGGCCAACAGCTAATGCCTCTTCAGCCTGGAGGTAGCGATCTGCTGTGCGTTTACCCAGGACAGGTGTGTCGACTGTGATCCAAAGACCCTTGTAGCCTGCCTTCTTGACGAGGTGCATCAGCTCGATGGCTTTCTTTCGGTTTACAGGCATGTAATACTGGTAGAATAGTTGCGTCGGACTGCCGTTCTTCAATCGTGTTTGCTCGTCCACATAACTCTGCATAATCTGCTCGCTAGACTTGGTGCTTGCAGTACTGACCACTATGTGCGCTCCCTTTCGCACCGCACCCCGGATCATCTCGGGCTCGGCACCAGAGTGGATAGCACCGATAGTACCCATAGGGGAGATGTAAAATGGATATGGTGAGCTGTGGCCAAAGATTTTGCGACGAGTGTCGACATCGCCTACATTGCGCATCACGCGTGGGCGGAAGTTAACGCGGCTCCAGTCATCGAGGTTACCTTTGAGAGATGCGCCGGTATTAGCAGATCCAGACGCGTAGACGTAGGATTTGTGCGGTAAAACAGCCTTGGCTGCTGTTTCGAAGTCGGGTGTTGATACGCATAAAGACACATGGGGAATACCCTCAGATGTGTTTGTCTCTGAAGGCGTCTTTGCTTTCTCTTCCTGCGGCTCGCGTAGATGGCCAAGTGTGTTGGGATCGATTGGGCCCAATACAGCGTCTTTTGAGATGTAATCTTGCAAGTAACTTAGCGGGTGATATTTCTTGAACTCTTCCGTAGCATCCTGATTCTGGTCAGTCTATGCTCGCGAGCTTTCCCTTAGAACTTACAGTTCCAGCATTCTTCAAGATGATCGGCGCGCCGCCTGGGTGTTCCGGCAAGAAGCTCGTGACATCGTACACATGCGAATCGAGCACGATCCAGCAACTGTTCTTCTTGTTGTGCTTTGCAACCTCCGCGCCATCAATGTGCACCATCTTTCTGGTTGTCGATTTTGGAGTTGGTGTCGCCCAAGTAGAGATCCAGTAGGTGGCCAACCATCCGGTGCGCATTTGAGGGGCACGCTACCCCGGTAATAAACACCCCCATTTTCGGCGAGAAGGCCGGGTCATCAATAGCCGAAGACTGCTCAACACGGCAGATCACCAGTAGGAAGTGTATCGACTATGAAAGCGTGAAGTGGACATTTCGTGAAGGAATTGTGTTGTCTTAAATCATGGTGCAGAGAGAAGCAGTCGTATAGAGTGTGTGACGTCATCGCCTACTAAATCGCACATTGAAGACGTGTAAATGTGAAGACGTATTGTTCCTATATTCTTTGAGTAGTTCTTCATAAGTGATACCAGTCCTGTCTGTTCTATGGGATTTACGCATGACTTTCTCTGTCTCTTCGTTGTCGGTCGTTAGTTTCAGCATTTTGTTTTCACAATCACACGACAGCACTGAAACGAACAGATAATTCACTACCGCCAACACGGCATGCAAGATAGCGTCAAAATATGTTATACGATATCTCGTTGGCCAGAGAACCCTAAGAAGGTAAAAAATCGCACCTGTGCGCAGTTCTGCAACTCAATTGCGTGACGAGGCTTTCCACAGGCGCTGTTACCAAGAACTATCATATGAAACCACTTCAGGAGCGTATAGCCAAAGATAAAAGGACGAGGAGATGCACCTATCGTTGTATTTAGTAGCTTTGCAAGTGAAAATGTGTGTTTTTCTAGGTAAACTAAATTTTAGAAGATCGATGTTAGGTTGCAGATGTTGCATGAAGCCCTCAGAACCGAAGACCATTAGAACAACCAAGATGAATGCTAATGATCAGTGACACTTTCTAACCACATCCCACCGTAAGAAAGACCCGTACCAAGCCCAAGACTCGACCCATCGAGCACCGGCTGTAAGATGCCTGCAGTAAACAACCGGCAGCCAATGGGGGGCATTGTGGGCCCTCTTTCCGCATGTGCATAGAAACAGCGCTCGCGTAACAAGGAGAAATAAGCTTGCAGCCCCACAACCTGCTTGTCTGGGTCATGGATGTAAAAGTCTGACTTGACATCCTGGTCATGTGCTACAACGTTTGTCTGTGCTTCCCGCTTACTATTGTGCTTCTGGGAACTAGCGGACCGTACCTTGCGTACATTTCAGTAGGCTGCGAAACGAAGGGAAGTTGATGCTATGCAAAACTGTGTGACCCAACTCAGAGATGAATTATGAGCGGCACATGGTCTGGCGTAGCGGCGATGCTTTTGTTCTCAACAGATAGATGTAGCGACGACTGCATGGAACGGAGAAAACCACATGCGGGACGGCACGGAAGACCGATAGATGCGATCCTTCGTCCTTCTCCGACCGTTTTGTCAGACGATTAGCAGCGTTCCTGTCAGCACGTCCAGTCTGTGCGAATCTGCGTCTTACTTGCAGAGTTCTGGCCGTAGTCTTCCTGACTCGACGTGCATCTTTTTGTAAGGGTTGCTCACGAGATTTCGAACAGGGCTCTGTACATCGGTGGATTGCTGCCGAAGGATGCAGATTCTCGACTTTAACACCTTGTACCCTCTTTCGTTACAAATACGCGCGCTGCGTGCGTTTCGCACTTGAAAGGTATTTGCTTTGCACCTTCGACATCTTGATCTTCGGCAACTCTTCAGAATGTCGAGGTCGTTCATTCTTTCGCTGACATGTGCGGCTCTCGCAACAGCACAGAGCGCCGTACCCTCCTTTACAGCTGCTGTAGCGCCTGCTGCAGAAACTGTCACTACCGTATCGACACCCGCGAATGTGCCACTTTTCGAGGCGGAGACTGTCCAGTTGACCGATAATGCTGTTGCCAAGCTACAAAGCAACCCCAAAGTTGCCGAATACGCAAAACTTTTCGAGTTTGGCGATGCAAACTCCACTGCGTCTGCTCACGCTCGTCATGTCCGTCGTGCCGCTCGCTGCAAGACGATGCCCGGTGACGCGCTATATCCAAGCAAACTAATATGGGGATTGACTGACTCGTTGCTTGGGGATGCTCTCGAGCCTATTGTCCCCATCGGCTCGCCCTGCTATCCAAAGTCCGAGTACAACAATTACGATGCGGACAGATGTGCGTACCTTGTCAAAAACTTCGATGCTGAGGAGATCTAGTATGTCAACGTCCTCGTGCTCTGACAGATTGAGCTAACGTAGACAGCTATGATGATAACGGTGCTCTTATGAACCCACTTTACTATGGCATGACATGCCCAATTCCTACCTCTGGAAATTCTGCCAACGGCACTTGCACTCAAGGTGGATACTCAGAATACGCCGTCAAGGTCAAGAACGTCGCCCAGATCCAGATAGCAGTCAACCTTGCTCGTTCGCTAAACCTTCGGCTGGTGATTCGTAACACCGGCCATGACTACAACGGAAGGTCAGTCGGCAAAGGCGCGTTGAGTATCTGGACCCACGGCCTGAAGGAGGTCCAGTATGTTGAAAACTACGAAAGCATCACATATTCCGGTCCAGTTTTCAAAGTAGGTGCTGGTGTCCAGGGTTTCGAGCTGTACGAGGCTGCCAACAAGTACGGTGTTTCAGCTGTAGCTGGAATCTGTCCAGTAAGATCTATGTATCTCATCCTCAGATTGCATACTAACTAGCTACAGACTGTAGGTGTGTTCGGGGGATATTCGACAGGCGGTGGCCATAGTCCGCTGATGCAGCTGTTTGGTACCGGTGCTGACCAAGTCGTTGCTCTCGAGGTTGTCCTTGCCAATGGACGCTTCGTGACTGCTACCCCGTCAGTGAACAACGACCTGTACTGGGCCATGCTTGGTGGAGGCGGTGGCACGTTCGGCATCATCACCTCTGCTATCGTCAAGGTCCACCCAAAGATACCTGTCACGGCTTCGACCTGGACTGTCATGACTTCCGAAACAGTGTCTGTGGGCGCATTCTGGGAGCTCGTCAAGTTCTTCTGGGACAGCTTCCCAACCTACAACGAAGCCAAAACCTACTCATATGGCAATGTGATGAAGCTTGCTCCCGGCGCTTACATGTGGAACATGAGTCCCTTCTACGCCACAAACAAGACTGTTGCGGAATACGAAGCCTTGGTTGCCCCACTCTACCAGAAGGCTGCCGAGCTTAACATCAAGCTCGTGGCCAACACAACCCACTACGACACGGTCTACGCTGCGAACCAGGCCACATTTGCCACTTACAACTACTACATCGGTGCTGCTGGAGCAATTCCTGGCAGCCGACTCCTACCGACAGAAAACTGGGCAGATGAGCAGATTCGTAACCAGACATTTGCTGCGATTCAAAATGCTGTTGAGAACGCGTTGATGCTGAACATATATCACCAGCACGCTGCAGATGACCAGAACAGGGGCATCAACTCAGTAAACCCAGCTTTCCGTAACCTGCAGAGCCAGGTCGTCGTCATCAACAGCGTCACTGATATGACTCCTGTTGGCTGGAAGGGTGCTGACGATGCGTTGAACAACCAGATCATGGGCCCTCTACGTGAGGTCTCACCGACTGGTGGTGCGTACGGCAACGAAGCAAATGTCGGAGAGCCTGACTGGCAGCAAGCTTTCTGGGGCGAGAATTATCCCAGACTCTTGCAGGTCAAGAAGAAGTACGACCCGACCGAACTTTTCTACGTACACCATGGTGTAGGTAGCGAGGGTTGGGTTGTCAAAGACAACGGCATCGTAGGCGTGCAGTCGACCGACGGTCCACTGTGCCGCGTATGAGTACGTCAGAGGTGTTTCTGTTCCTGTCAATACATGAAGCTATCATTTTGAGGTGAAAGAACATTGCTGTAGTTAGCAATTTTCGTACACATGGTGATCTGTGCATCTTTTGTGTCCCACTTGAAGCGCGTACGGCGCGTCGACATCGCATAGAATCTGCATCTCACAATGATTGGGGAATGATTCAGCCAGAAGAGACAGCTGTGACGCGTGAAACAACATGGTGACAAAGATTTGAGCATTGAGGCGAGAAATTGTGATACCTGACGATACGCTTGATTCGGCGGGTCCTTGGAAATGTTGATCGTTTGAGCGCATTGGAAACTTGCGCTCTTCTTGCGGTGTTTCTGAATCTCGGCAGTTGGAGGCGGACATCAGTGTTGTACAGAAGGTAAGCGGCGCGCCTCCGCAGGATCTCATGCTGTTTTGCGACGAGCTTGGCGGCTGTGACGCTTCTCATGCAGGTGCGGACAGGCACTCCGCGATCCGCTTTTCGCGAGGCGCATTTGGGCCCCGATAACATACCGGTGGAAGGTCGACACGGTGCGCAGAATATTCCGCCGCGTGAACGGGGCTGCGCGGTGCCCTATGCTCGAGGCTGCACGCGTCGCAGAGGGCGATGAGGAGCGGATTGTCTGAGATGCGTGTCGCGCCTTGTCGGCGGCCCTTCCCCGGTCTGCCTTCACGCAACTCCCATGGCAGGCACAGACGATTAGTCACCTGAATAGGGCTGTCACCGCGACATCTGACGGGCTGTAAAACATTTACAGATCTTGTCTTCCGTCCTGTTCGCCCTGATTCCTCTCCTCATCTCTTGATTGTTGCAGGTCTACTCTCTAAATCGTGTGCCCAGTCTCGGAATCACCACTATCCGGAGCGGAGCCCTCTACTGTCGCCCTGCTACGATGTGTCCTTTTAGTACGACAAGCATGGCTATGAGTGTAACCACCGCTGATATAGTACAGCCTCTTTACCTTTGAATGAAGGACCAAACCGCTTCTCTCCCACAGCTGTCAGGGATTGGCAGCCACGGAGGAAGTCAGTTTCTAATGCTTGCGAGCGATGTCGCCGACGAAAAATTCGATGCGACGGCGACACACCATGCGCTACGTGTAAACGCTTCTCATTACAATGTATAAGAACGCAAAAACCTCGAGAAATGGTCGCGTCGTGAGTGAACCGAACTATCGCGTTGTCACGTGATGGATCTTCTACTTACGCTTACGAAGAGAACACAGAGAAGCACTAGAAGGTCGAATACACCAATTAGAAGCGCAACTGGCTGCTCATGTAAATGCTCCCATGCATGGTATGGAAGGTATCGACGAAAGCATTCTAGCCGCAACAGCCGCAGACTTCACCTGGCAGGACACACCACCACCATCGATAAACATCGATACAGCTTTTACGACTTCTTTGTCGTCACCAGTATCTTCGTTCTGGTCAAGTACCACACGGGCATCGTCTCCTGATATGCCACCAACCTCCGTCCCTCCACAATTCGCCTCAATACCACCGTATCTGCTCGCCAACAAAGCAACGCCATCACCCCTAGAGCCGCATACAGCACCGTCATGGGAATTTATGGCTCAGATGCAGTCAACTCACAAGAACGCTGAACCCACAAGAAGTCACAATCGATCGCGAAATACCTCGAACTCATCAATATCCCTCGCTAGCGATGACCAAGCTATGTCACCTATCCCGGAAGCTGAAGGCGATCTCCTGCTATTTGCCATGGCCGCTCCACATCTACCACGGCAAGGTGTATTCGCCCCCAGCCCAGCGCCGGCGTCAACACGCTCTAGTTATACCGACCGTAGTCGCGCTGTCTCTACCACACCACTACCCAGTCGCTTCGAAGCTGAGACCCTGACGACCGAATTTATGCATCATGTCGAGACAGTTTCGCCACATGCATACGGTTTGGCGTCTGACTCTTTCGCACAGCTCTGCGAAATGGTCTACTCAAACTCTCAAACATCCTCATTGTCAAACCTTTGTGTTTCCATGTCAATGGCGAGGTTTCATGTGTTCCTTGGAATGGCTACTGGAATGAAACTGAGAATTAAAGACAAACCAGAGAACACGAACGCCCTCTTGGACACGTGCTACGATCTAGCTATGCAGCAAACATCAAACTCAACTTTCTGGCAGGAAGAAGGGGGTGTCGAAGCTACACAGCTGCTTGCGATCTTCGCGGGCATTTGCAAGACACCCAGCGTCGAACCCACACCTCTGCAGCATTCTTTTTCATGGTGACGACCGGTATAACTTCACAGAATCTACACAATCGCGCTCAATGTCCACGTCTCTATATTCGAGTAAATTGCAGCAGGCTCTTTGTCAGTGCCCCTATGTACATAGCCAGACCCCGCGCTGAATGCATCACAACTACCACAACCTACGATCTCTTCCTAGGTCCTAGCCGGAAAGCTAGATTCCGAGCTTCGAGTCTAGGTTACAGACTTTCAAACCAGAAAAAAAAAAGATGACGTCATCGCACATTGTTGCCTAGGTGCCTTGCTTACTTTAATCTGACAAGCCATTTATGCCTTAGAGAGGTACTCTGAGCGTTTCCTCATTCCCTCAACCAGTCATCGTCTTTTGCAATCCAATCAACATGACATCTCAATCTCTTCCGTTGATACCATGGCAGAAGACTAGTCTTCTCACCGCACAGGATTCTAGGAGCTCTACTAGCATTGTTCAAGAGGGAGCGCTCGACTTGTTTGTCCTCGGATATAGCGATCAAGCAAATACACTTCTTGAAGCTCTCTATCATCACGGCTGCGGATTGGAATTTGACCTAAACTCCAATGTCAAAACGTTGTACGACGCATGGGACGCCTTCAACTGTACACCATCATGGATACTAAATCCGGATTCAGATAAGCCGTTCTGGGGGCGCGATCACATTGAGAAAGGGAAACCATTATGGGATATCTACAAAGATCAGTGGGTCAACGGGTTACCTGAGAGTCTCAGGCGAAGAGCATTAGATGAGGGCTGTATCAAGGTTGGCGAACTGACCGATTTGCAAAAGCAGTTTGAGCAGCCGGACCACGATTTGGCAGAGACCGACATATCTATAGGTGCCGTGGTGCAGGCGGCGATACTAGCTGGGTCTGAGGAGACGGCCCAATCCTTGGTCTATGAGAAAGTCACAGACTTATATCGACAACTTCAAACTGGTCACAACGAAATGGCTGTGAACACAAAAGATCTGAGGAAACAAGTCAACGAGCGACTGGGGCTCCATCACGCACCAGGAATTTGGAAACTCCTGAAAGACACCAATATTGGGAAGGGACTAGGCGTGGATCTGACCAGCGTTGAGGAATTCGTCCAAGAGGGCTGCCGTTTGATCAAACAACGCTTCGCAGAAGGGTACACTCGCCTCTATACCGATAACACTATCGCTGAGCTAGTGGAGTTACTGAACGATGCCACGATGGCAAAGTCTTCCATCGAGTATGGTAACGATGAAGAAGTCGCCCGCAACTTGCACCCTCCCGGGACGGAAGAAGAGATCGTCGAGTTGGAAGAACGGCTCTCGACTACAAAAGCTTCGCGTGAAGACGAAGACCTTGGCTTTATGCTGCCTGAGGGGTCTCTTCCTGAGGACTATAAAGAATTCCTACGTATCAGTAACGGCTTCTACACAAGCAGCCCCAACGATCCAGGCAGTTTGTTTTACGGCATTGAGGCTGTCGGCAGTGAGGAAATCTACTCGTATGATTTCACGCTATTTGACTACGGTCTCACCCTGCACACAAACGATGAGCTTCATCTAGAGAACTTTACAGGTTTCTCTATTGGCGCAGGCGGCGATGAAGGTCAAGCTGTACTCGTCCCGCCTTCTTACGTGAAACTCATCCTCGAGATGTTCGAGAAGGCATATGCAGCGGCAGATGCGCGGAGTAAGTGCTACTACAGAATGGGTGCACTGGATACTTTCGGTGGCCTGGAGCGACTGAGAAGCCTAGAATGGCTCATAGTCGTTTCATTCCACTGGGATCCCGAGGCAAGATACTACAGAAGTTTCCAAGACTACCTAGCCAGCTGCGCAGAAACAGCTATCAAAAAGCGCGGCGACGCCGAACGCGATATAGAAAAGCACTTGAAATGGCGACGAAAATACAGGCCCGAGACCGTACAAGACACCGGCACCAAAAGAAAGCGAAACGCAAAGGAGAGCACTACACCCGATAACGCCGAGCAAACTGCAGACTCCAAACCCACCACCACCACCAACGACTCCATCCGCCACAATCTCCGCACCACCAAAGGCTACAACCTCCGCACGTCCAAGGCGCCGCGAACTTGACAGCCGCCGATTTGAGGGCGCGGTAGGCGTTTGGTGGGCTTTCGATCCACTTTGACACGTGTTCGACCCACTGCCGTGCAGGTACACCGCTGTACACCGCATGTTCGCCTCATCTAGATGTTGGGAGCGACAGCTGCTAGTGTAATTTTGCGTCTATCTTAATGTAAAGAAGCGAGATAGTGGGGTAACGTACTTGATTATTAAATTTCGAGATCGCTGCGAGATAGTTTTTCTACCTGATATCCATCTAATACGCTTGGATTGAGATACATCATACTCACCCTACCTCGCTATTCCGAGCCTTCTGTTGAACCAGACCAAGAGACTGCCATCTCCCGCGTCTCCGTAGGCCTTGCAATCACACCAACATCCATACAACCATCATGTCCCTCCCAACCTCAACCCGCCAACCCACCCTCCTCCGCATGGTCACCGACCCCTCCTTCACAAACACCACCACCTCCTCCACACCATCGACGCCCAGTACACCAGAGTCCCCCACACCCACGCGCACAGAACTAGAACCCACGCCCCTTCTACTGGCGCTAGACATGGCAGCCGAGCGCAAAAAGCTGCGACGGAGGAAAGATAGCGTGATGACTGGTGCCGAGGAGGGGGGTGAGAAACTGGAAGTGGGAGAGGAAGTCGAGCAAGTGGAGACGGAGACAGAGACAGAGGAGAAAGAGGAAGGCGATGGGAAAGAAGTGGTTATTGTTGTCAAGGAGGATTTGAGTCAATTGGCGGTGTTGGGGAGGAGTGTGGGAGAGGTGTTTTGGAGTGGGGTTGAGGGGGCGAGGAGGGGGGTTTGGGGGTTAGCGGGGTGGAAGTGAGTCAAGAGGTTAGCATTGGGAGAGAGATGGGATTGGATGCTTGGGATGACATTTGGATCATGGTGTGAAGGTTCAAGAAATGTTAACGTTTGAATTGTGCGCAGAGCACTATGCTATATTACAGTACAGGTGATATCGTATCGTCATTACTTCTTCCAACCTTCAGCGATGAAGAGCTTATTTCTTGGTGTCCTCCTTGGCCTCCTTGGCCAGGCTCTGTGCCTTGTCACCGTGCTTCTTCAGAACCTCGGTGACTTCGGAGATGGCGTCCTTGAAGATCTTCTGTGCCTCGTCGCCATGCTTGGAGGCAGCCTCCTGCAGCTGCTGCAACTTGGGCATGATCTGGTCACCGCCGGGGATCTTCTTCATGTACTGCTCAGCATACTTCTGGACGCTGTCGACGTCGAAGCCAGACTGCTGGGCCTTGTCCTTGGCCTGGCTGGCGGCGTCCTTGACGTAACCCTCAAGGTCGCCAGTGTCACCCTTCTCGACGGCGGTCTTGACCTTCTCGTACAGCTCCTGCACGTTTCCAGTCTTAAGAGCGTCCTTGTTCTCCTCAACGAGCTTCTTAATCTGGGGGTTCTTGTCGAGGTAGGGCTTGGCCTGCTCCATGCCCTTATCCCATGCCTTGTCGCCGAGCTGCTTAACCTTCTCGACCTTCTCCTGGACAACGCTCTTGATCTTTTCGATGTTGGCAGGGTTGACACCAGTCTTGATGATGTCGCTGATCTGCTGCCATGTCCTGTCGACCTCCTTCTTGGCCTCGGGACCGTACTGGTCACCAAGTTGCTTCAGTGTGTCCAGGTTGCCACCAACCTTCTCCTTCAGCTTGGGGTGGTTGTCCATGATCTGCTGAGCAGCATCGCCGGAGAGATCAGCGATGCGACCGAGGTGCTTGACGAGCACCTGCCATGCCTGCTGGGCGGTGAAGACGCTGATGTCGCCTCCCTTAAGGACATCGCGAAGCTCGCCATAGGCCTCCTTGACGATGGAGTCGACTTCGTCGCCGTGCTTGGCGCGGACAGCATCAAGATCGTTGAAGGCAGCATCCACGTATCCCTTAGCACCAGGGATGAATGCAGCGTAACTCTGTGCGGCGTTGCGCAGCCACTCAAGGGCCTCGTTGGGCTCGGGTGTGTTCTCCTTGATCTTCTGTGTGGTCGAGTTGATGTAGTTCTTGGTCTGCTTCGATGCAACAACTAGGTCGCGGGCACCGGACTGTCTGTAGAAGATGTAGCCAACGGTGACGGCAGCAGCAGCGCCACTGACAGCGCCAATTGCAGCATGTGACCCTGCGCCAGAGTTGCCAGATGTGGCTTCAGATGCTGTTGACTGGAAGCGAGGCTTCTGTGCGCGGAACTGAGGCTTGACGTGGGCAGCTGGGCGGCTTGCACAGCGCGCCGCGAAGCGTGCGTTCTGGATAGCTTGTCTCGAGTACATTATGTAGGTTGTGTGGGGAGTTGAGTTCAATTGGTAGAAGGGGTGATGAAAATGGGAATTGGGTATCTCAAAACGAAAATGCAATGGAGTTGTGTGATGGAATAGCTATGCAGAGACTGAAGCTTTAAGAGCTCATAGAGGTAGCTCTCCAAGCTACGTTTGCTTCTCGAGAAATGACGTAGCGGTGACGGATCTACGACGCTAAATCCAGGTTCGGTTTAGCGGCGTGCTGCAAGGAACGCGCTCTGGATTTTTGACCGGCCTCCCACGTCAGTCTTCTCCACGGGAGCCGCATTTATGCTGAACGTCCCCGCATTTCCATGTGATTCCGGTTTGACTTTGCTATGTTACGAAGAAATTACGCTTGAGGGTCTGTCGATCAACGTTAGCTGTCGGCAACTCCCTGACGCAGCGGGAGCACTTTGTGAAATCAGCATTGACAATGCCACCGTCGTGTGCCTTGTTAGGACATTGGCACTGAGTTACCGTGGTTCTAAGTCCAGTAGCGCGCTAGTCTAAAGTCTTTCGTAGCTGTCATGCTGATAGCCTCAAACGTTGTTTATCGAGCATAACAGAAAACAGCACAAGTCCTAGCTGCGCAGTACAGCAAAACACTCTCGACTCAAATTTTAGTTGTCTTGGTAGCAGTTGTACACGTTACCAGCAATGCAGGATACCAGTACTATTACTACCCCTAAAAGAAAGACGTTCCTTAGACACAAAAACACAGATCTTAACACCAACTCTCAACCTCTAAGACGCTCACCTTCAATTATGGAAACCTTTTCTAAACTCCTACTCGTTCAGCATCAGTCATCTTCCTGTTTCAGCCTCTGTGCTCAATCGTTTTGCAGAACCACCTCAACTCACTCTAAGACAAACCCTTAGGAAAACAAACTCTCATCCCATGACAACCCTCTACCAAGCCCTCACACTCCCACACATCCACCTTCCCTCTTCCCCCGTTTCCTGTTTTCACTCTTTCTGAATTCCCATCCACTCCGCTCCGCTCCGCCCAAAATCCTAGGCTGCGCTCACCTATCTCAACTCGTCGCAGCGCTAGATGACCATCATGGTACCCGCCACAACGCGATGCAGGAACAGGGTAGGGTAGGGGTAGGGTGTGTCGTGCATGGTATGGAAGGACTTGGAGAGGCTTGGGAGGCTTGTTTGGACGACTATTAATGTGTATACGCGCCTGCAAGTGGTTGAGGTTTTGGCATCGAATGTGAGATGTGGGATGATGGGATATGAGAAGGACTGGAACTTGGCTTTTTGGGAGGTAGTGCATCCAGAATTTGAAGAGGAGTTGAGATGAGAAAGCAGAAAGCAGCGTGGTGAGATTTCTGGATTTTGTACAAGGAGGTAGGTAAGACGAATGTAAGTGTTTATATTCTCATTTATTATTTCTACATCATCGTCATCATCAACATCATCATGGTATCTTATGCTAAACAGCAACAACGCAAACCTACAACTCATCATGCCCACTTCCACAAGGCTGACCATGGTGCTCATGTCCGCCCTTATCAAACCTAGCCGCAAAACGCGCCGCACCCGCATCCCTCTTCCTCAGCGTCGCATTCGGTCTCGGGATACCGTCCCAGCTAATAGCGTACTTGGCGACGGAGTTGGCAATGCTCTGAGTGTTGAGCAGGTACGCCTCGTGGTTGAGGTTGTTGATGTCGTCGCACTTTTGGTGGTAGCAGGCGTCGAGGGGCTGGCCTGCCTGGCCGCCAAAGAGACGTGCTTCCTCTTCTGTCTTGAGGACTTCGGCGCCGGTGAAGAGACCGCCGGACGGGATGCCGTTCTCAAGGAAAGCGGCGTAGTCGGAGCGCAGAGTGAAGAGCGAGGGGACGTGGGCTTTGCCGCTTGCTTCGTAGAACTTCTCAAAGTCGGTCTCGGTGGTGCCAGAGCCGGCGGGGCCAGAGAAGTTGAAGGCGCTGCCGTCGCCGTCGTAGATGCCGTAGACGTAGTTGGGGGAGGCGATCATGTCGAAGTTGAGGTACGCGCGGATCTTTGCGACTTCCTCGGGGCCGCCGCTGATGCTGCCGTTGAGGGTCTTGAGGTAGTGGAAAGACCCAAGTTTTCCGAACTCCTCTGCGCCCCAGAATCCGAGGCGGACGGCGTTCTTAACTTTGTACTTGGCGAGAGCTTCAGCGACGACAAGCACACCGATGGTACCAGAGCCGTCGTCGTTGATGCCAGGGCCGGCGTAGACAGAGTCAGTGTGGCCGCCAATCATGAGAACATTGTTCTTGTCTCCGCCCTTGGTTTCGGCGATGACGTTGTAGTTAGTGCGGTTCTCGCGGATGGTCTCGATGAAGATGTTGGCCTCAGCAGTACCGTTACCAGCCTTAGCAAGGAGGTCGTTGCCAATCTCCTGAGTGACACCAACGACAGGCGCGTAGTCACCATCTGCACCAAGAGTTCCTGAAAGGGCTTGGAGGGGGATGTTGTTGTAGATGATGGCTCCAGCAGCGCCTGCGGTTTTAGCAGCCGCAGCCTTGATGGCGAACGTGCAGTTTCCGCGAGAGATAAGGGCGACGTTGTTGGCAACACCAGCAGGGTAATCGGCAGCATCACAGCCAACGTTGTTGACCTTGACAAGATTGCCCTTGACGTTGTTGGCGGGAGGTCCGTAGGTCAGGTAGTCAGCCTTGACTTCAGCGCCAGCAACAGTGAGCTTGACGGTAGCAGCAGTGAAAAGCTCGACGAAAGGCTGCTTGTAGACCTCCCAGTAGTCATCACCGTACTTCTTCAAGCTGTCGTAGAGCCAATCTGTGGTACTGTAAAATGCTTTAGTAAAGTGCAACACTCTAGCATTTGATAGTACTTACGCATTGTGGCCGCCTCCACCGAATGCTCGGTTTCCACCGTACTTGTCAGCAATCCTCTGGAGCTTCTCAGAACCCTTGATCAAGTTCTTGAGCTTGACCTCCTTGATCAAGTCCTTCTGGTTGACAAACTTGGTAGGCTTCTGGGCTGCGGTAGCAGAACCCAATAGGCCAGCACCAGCGATGAGCAGATCGAACCTCATATTGACAGATGGAACAGATGTGAGATTGGAGCTGCCCAGTCAACTTGGGCGTACAGCGACATATATACTCTCCCAAGCACATACATTCCGGCTCAATGAAGACATCGCCAGGCGCATTGATGCGTATCAGAGTCTAACTGGAAGAGGCAGCTACGAGGCCACTTGAACGCGCGACATTCCTCAGGAACGAGATGCTGCGGCCAGTGACCGGGTGATAGGTACACTGCATCTTGGCTGCGTGATGGCAAATGTCGAGCTGTGTTACATGGGGAAGGAGCGAGCGTAGTTCCTGGGCGGAGTCGTCTGGCTCACAGCGGACCGCAACCCGATTAAGAAGGCCAAGACAGACACCCCCGCTCTCGTGCTTGGAGGGGCGCTTGGCATCAGGCGCCACAATCTGTGGAGACGAGGAACAAGATTTTGATAGGGTCGCTGCCGTCTGTTGTGCACTGTGGGCGTTGCCGAGGTGAGTGGCGGCGGTGCGGGTGAATTAGAAAACTGGGGTCGTCGTGCGACCACGACATGAGGGAGTTGTCGTGTCGTTGTCGTTGCCGGCCTCAACGGTCGCGGCCTTTCGTATTAACTCATTCGAAAGACTGCAAGTTTTGGTCAAGCGAACGGCCTGCGCTCCTTCAGGTTCCTATAGTCTCTGAAGATATGGACCTTTGTGCCGTTGGAATCTACCTGACGACATATGAGTGCGTCGATGTGGACTGCATGAGCATCACTATCAGTATGTTACATACTAGTTCTATCTTACAAGCAAGTAGAAGACATAACATCTTGGAGACGGGATGGTAAAAGGCAGAGCAATAGTCATCAGCGTTAATGGATTGAGCGCTGGGATGAGCCCATCTAGAACAAGGTAAAGCAGAACATGTGATACCATCTACCACATATCGCTCATCTCCAGGCTGTCTGTCACTTATGCAGTGGCACCGGCCTGCATCTTAAGAACGAATGCGCCACGCTCCATCGTGTTGACAAGGATGTATCCACTCTTGAACAGCGCATAGCTGGACCACGTGCCGACGAAATCGACCTTTCCGCCACCGGTCACGTTGTCGTCCTCGGGGTAGACATCTATGAATCGTCAGTATCGTTGTGGGGAGTGAGAAAGAGTGTAACTTACCGAAAAAGCCCACTTCACGCACGCCCTTTCCAGTAGGGTCGCTGGGAATGGATCGCACGTCCAGGACACGGAAACCGGTGCCGTAGTTTGGACTGGTAAGCGAAGCCATTTGCGACGTACTGGTTGTGATCTACACCCTTGGCACCCGACTTGTAGTATCCGGTTTGCTTGGACTTCTTCAAGCTGGAAATGTCCCAGATGTAGGTGATGGGGTTGCCGGGCGCAGCAGGACCGACTTTGTCGTACTCATCATACTCGTCGTCAAGGAGCAGGTAGCGCTGGTCGTTGGGGTCAAG
>Ga0068621_1000015_pt1 | contig 18173 bp, 16 predicted proteins | sample InSIn5SAF170_FD_77485 | JGI IMG/M metagenome (GOLD analysis project Ga0068621, IMG submission 77485) | Clean room microbial communities from NASA Spacecraft Assembly Facility at Jet Propulsion Laboratory, Pasadena, California, USA -... ... | reverse complement strand
TTTGCGTAACTACACGGATTACTTGAAAACATCAATCCGCCCAGCTGATTTCATCAAAGCCTGGAAAGGACAGGTTGCTGTTGATACTGTTCCAATACTTACTGCTGAAAGTCAGGTAGCTCAACAAGGGTGGTACTTCCTTCTTGGGATGATCAACCTCGCCAAGTTTCGTTCACAGAAACGCACAAATTTCGGAACACCTACGGATGATTTACAAGTCGCCGCTGTATTTCTTCGCATGCAGCTACAGTTTGATGGAAATCATTGGGAGACCTGGTTTCGGTTGGCACAATGTTTTGATCTTGAGATTGAGGAGGAAATCCTCTGGAGCACAGACAAGCTTAACAATCATAAGAAAGAAATGGTGAAGTTACAAAGGGCCTCTATACACTGCTATCTGATGGCATTATCAACAGCTATGCAATTTGCAGACACCTCGCCTGAGACAGCAACGAAACTCTCAGAACTTTACTTTGATTTTGGCATGCGATTATATGCATCCTCGAGAGAGCCTTTCTCAATGGAAGCATTTTACATGGATGACTTTGAGAAGCATATGAGTGGTGCTCAAGGAATGTACAAGAAGCTGCTTCATGATGAGATGCGCCGGTACATGGTTTTCTCTCATGCTGCGAGGTTGTTCAGAAGGTCGCTAGTTGACCAGCCAAACAAATGGATGTATGTGACCAAACATCTACTCCCTATACAAAACTGATCAAGTTTAGGACTCATTTCATGCTTGGTAAATGTCTCTGGAAGATGTTCCGCTTTGCCGATGACGACTATGATCCACGAGCAAGAGCATCTAAACCTACCATTGATGCTGTGCTCAAGGAGTTCTTGAGAGCTATCGAGACATGTCCAAAACCTCGTGATGGGAGACAGGAGCCGATAATTGAGCCACACTACAAGCTTGTATCGATTGTCTATAAGGCAGTATTTCATTACGGCGCACTTGAACCACAATCTGGTGCAGATCTTCTACAAAAACAACAGTATTCCATGAATAAAGGGGCAACTGTCACAATATCAAACGCGGAAGATTGGAAGGAGTTCATTCTCAATCATCTCAAAATTCTTCGTGGTGTTGACAAGCAGCACTGGCAACATCGCATGGTTAGTCGAGTTGCCAGCATTCTTTTTGACGAGAGTCAGCCAGACTTTGCGGAAGCTGCAGCAGCTCGTACCGAGTTTCAGAGTTCTGTATTCACAAAAACAATGCAAGTTGTTGTGTGGAAGCCAGATGCTGAGAGACCCGGAAGACATTGTGTCTACATGGAACGATATGTCAAACAGATGATGAAACTTCTCTGGATAACAAATGATAAGGAGAATATGGAGTTGCTGATCAAGAGAGTTCGCAAGAAACCAAATGAATTTTTCCGATTTGCACAGCTATGGGCAGAATGTTGTACTCAGTACTGTCGAATCATACGACGCTCATTTGACATACAAACGAGCATGGAAGAGCTCTTCCGCACTGTCACGCCAGACGATTTCGAAGTACTGAGTGAGCGAGTGAATAGCTGGGCGGCAAATCCCACAACATCACACCCTGCCCTCACTGCTCTTCACGAGGCAATCGAGCTTAAGAAATTGAACAGTAATCTCATGAAGTCTACAATCGTTGATGACCTGATTAATGATGCCTACGCCACAGTATATGTCCACATTCAGAAAACCTCAGGGCCATTACCCCCGCCAGCTATACCCCAATTGGATGGAGAGTCATCAGCTGCACGATCTTTGGGTCCCATGTCACTCAACAACCTTGTCATGGATATGAACGGCACTCAAATCAGTGTTCCAGTCACAGTTGCGTCAGCAGACTCCAGCTCACGCAGAAAGTACGGAATTAGTCGAAGAGAAATACTTAAACAAGCTGAGACTCTTGCAAATCGAGGCATAGATTCCGTTCGACCTTCTCGACCTGCACCTGAAGCTGTTGTTTCTAGAAGCCATAATGGACCACCCGGAAGAACTAAGAGTGGAAGTGCAGATGGTACTCCCAGAGTACAGAGCGAACGTGGAGGAGACGACGAGGCCGAAGGACAAGGTGAAGATGAGGCCGAGGATGGTGATGAGGTGGAGGATGGCGACGAGCAGGACACCGCGGAGAGGAATGATATGGCTGATGATGCCGATGACGAGAGCGATCTGAGTGATGTTGAGGGAATGGAGGATGTGGATGAGAGTACCATTTTTGCATAATAATATATGGGGGGTGTAGGATACGTGCGATCAGGTGCATTCTCTGGCGTCAAGGATACCAAAATTTGGGTGGAGGTATACCCTAATCATGTAGTATATAGTCTTTCAATCTCAGAATAACGAACCCGTTTTTGAGTTCGTTCATTTGTGCGCAGCTCATTTATCGAGACGGGATGAAGCTATTGAAAGTGATTTCTCAAGCGTAGTTCAAATTCCCAAACGTTAGATATGTATCACCGAGTGACACATACACTTACTTGTTGATATCTTTTGCGCATCGTGTCTGTGCTGAAAAGGCCCCCTAGAACATGGTCCTGTGCTGCGCGGATAGAGCCATGCCCTACCCTCCATGTTAAACTCACACCTATCAGTGATTCGATCTGAATAGTCACTGTTCTTCGGGACATGTAAGAGTCATCTTTAAAATCTTAGACAAGAAGTGTATCCGGACCAAGGGTGGTCGATTGAAAGGATACCAGTGGTTTCGTAGTAGATATTGTGCATGTGTTTTTTTGTTTTAAAAGAATTGTATCTATACAAAACAGGGTATCTAATCTACAACTTCCTCCTGAAAAAACCTGCGCGAACCCAGCACATGCATCTACATATGAAAAGGCTTGCAAAAACGCTCTTCCCCAGGATCTAGGCTGTTCAAACATATCCAACACTCCGGCTGACATTAGTATGCTATAATGAGAAACGACGTTACTCTCAGTCACTCCGAAAACAATGACTCTCCGCCTTTACATGCTCCTCGATAGACTTCTCACATTTGCCCAATGATTATAATTCCTTTCTCTTTTCGTAATCTCAATGTCGGCATGGTCGTCAAAAACCCTATCTAGTCCCAAAATTTCGAGTCTTTCTACCTTCATACTGAGTTGCATCCGCAATCTCAGCACTCTGCCGCTCTTCTTGATCGTGCATGTCCTCCGCCCAGTCAATCACCTCCTCAAAGCTTACTTTCTCTTTAACACCCCAAAGTCCACTTTCATGTGCCCTCCTTAATTCCGCATTCAAGCACCTAGCATACCATCGGTCTCTCCCAATGCCATCACGCTCATGTACACAAGTCTTAAAATGTGCTTCTCTTAGCTCTGATAGTGTGCGTTCTCTCGTGTTGTTGTGTGCATAATCGTTGCTACTTACTTGTTGTGTTCGATCGTGTAAATCCATGAAGGAATTTTGAGATCTCATGGTTGAAGAGGATAGGCTTGGACGTTGGAGGTCAGTTAGTGGTGCGGTGTAGTTGTAGTCTAAATTCATAACCGTGAATTTCTTATTGGATGTGGTTATTGGGAGACTAGAGGTATGAGGAAAGATGTTGCTCGACGATGGTTTACGCGGAGGGGAGTTCCAAAAATGACAGGGAACGCCCTCGACTTCAGCCATACAGCTTGGTTTAAGATGAATGTACCCTGTACTGCAGAGCTCCCCTTCTTGAAATATGGTACCATTCTCATTTTTGCATGTGTTTGAAGTGGTTTTGAGACTGTCTTGTAGATTCTTGCATCCTAGGGCTGGGAAGTCTTCTTCATGATGCTCGTCTGATAAAACTTCTGGACTTAGTGCATTAATGAATCGCGGACATAGATGCAACAACTCGCATCCCTCAATGCGACATTGCCTGCTTGAAAGGAGCGAGTTTGGACAGACTTTATCATATGGCGCGGCAAGAGATTGAAGAGTGGCTTGTAAGCGAGCTCGAGACATGAAGGCATTTGCGTTTATCTCAAGTAGCTTATCAAAAGCTTGTCCTGGAGCGATGAGTATCTCAGAACGTTTTCGAAAGTGAGGACTCATTTCACCATCGTGACTTTGCATGACCTTCGAAGTTGGTGAGTTGTGTGGAGATGCTAGATTCTGTAATATTGGAGTTGGGAACGGGCCGCGATGTGGAAGTAGTTGTGGTGGTGAGCTAGCCGTCGTACGAGCTTCAGGTAAGCTCTGTTTTGATGGTTGTTCATCTGGAAGCTCCTTAGAACCTGATGTGTCTAGAGCTTTGCGGTCAACGACCTCCATATGCAATCGCCGCCAAGGACTGCTGAGCTTTCGAAGAGATTGGGGATGTCCATGACCAGAAAACGCTTCTTTGTTGCGCGCACTCTTGTGACCTTTCGACTGAATCTTAATATTCTCATTTGTACTCATTGGATTTCCTTTTCGAAATTCTTGCTTCTTGCCACTATATTGCGTAGCAGTACCGATTTTCGAGTTTCCTCCGCGCTTCGATTTTGACTTCTTGCTGCCTCGCGTTGTGCTGCTATCCTGCGAAACGACGGTAGCTGTTCGGCTTGTCCCCACAGACCTGGAACGTCTGCCATTGCCAATCATAGTCTCAACATTTTCTTGGCTAGAGGCTTTTCTATGCCTCACTTCTGTCCGCGGCATTTCTGGTGATCTTCTGCTTCTGTTGGAAGGTTGTGTGTCTGGCTGATCGAATGGCCGTGAAAGTGAGACAATTGAAGAACCGGTAAGCACATCTCGAAAGGATGGTGGTGCGCTCAACCTTGTTGATATGTCATCGATGGTGTTCGGTTGAGTTGATGCTTCTTGTTCTGACTTTCGAGTTGGAGAAGGCTCAAAGGATTTCTGAGACAGTGTTAAATAAACAGGGCAGAAATATCAATAACATTCGACCGACTTACAGCATTTGGGTCAAGTCTGGCGTCGACAGTCTCAGTGACCTCCTTCTTGACACTCTTTGCTATGCTCGCACCAATACTAGACTCAATGTCAAATGTGCTGGTAACGTCACTACTCATCTGTTGCACTGCCTTTGACACTCGACTTCGACCTCTGTTCTCATCGTTGAGGAGACCTTCCTTTCCTCGATCATCTTGTGGTCTCGCCCGAAAGTGCTGTGTCCACATATTTTCCACATCTTCCTTTGTTACACTCTTCTCCTCAAACTCCTCGCCATCTGCATACTTCCAAACTCTTCCAGCAATTTCACGCTCAGTCATCTTCATACTTCCCTTCTTGTTAGCTTTCACCCGTTCTACAAACTTCCACATCAAAAGCTGCTTCTCCAGCCAAATCTGCTCCATTCTCTCATGTCCATTCAGCAGAGCAACATAATCCCTTTTCACATTTTCGGAATCCTTCATAACGCTATTGATTTGAATCTTTAACTCATCTCGCTCTTGGAACACTTTCTGTAGCTGCCGAAAAACTGCCTCTGGATCTCGTTGGACCGCACGTGTTAAGGTGTAAGGGTCGGTGATCGGCGGGATCTGATAGTGACGAGAGGGTGACACTTGGGATTGTGGATAGAAACGCGGCGGGGAAGAGAATTGATGGGCTGTGGTTTGACGAGAGTGAAAGGAAGCGCTGCGGTGACAGCTTTCTTGTCTGTTATGGTAGGAAGGTTGAAATGGTGGTTGATGGTGAGGTTGTTTGGGGATGTTGTCCACTTCAAAGATATCAGCCATGTCAACCCTTAGGTGATGGTGAGAGAGTTGACGTACCATGAAAGTATACTGGTACACACTCTGCAGGCATGATATGCGGCATCGAAAGACCGCCAGCATATGCGTTCAGGAGTAGTGGAGTTTTTTTTGAGCCATGAGTCAACCTGCGAGGTCGAGCGCGAGGGTGCGCAAAAGACATTGAAAGCTATTGAAGCTCCACTGATCGTAGCAGACGAGAATGAGATTATGGGTTATCGTGAAGGAGATCGATAATGTTGTGAAGCTGTGTTCACGAAAGAAATTTAGTAATATTGCTGTCGTATCTAAGGTAAGCAAAGTGATCAACGCAGCAGAGCAGTATTTGTGCAAGAATATTATATCCAACAAGGAAAACTGCAAAATGTGGTCTTGTGACAACCTGAGCAAAGTCTGAGGATTTGCTTCACCTCATATTCACATGAGATATGTGAAGCATCACCATGGCGGCCAACAGTCACTGACCAAGCCAAAGAACCGCAAATGACTAACAATATTGTACACAGAAGAGATGTGGCCATTTATCAGGCGTCAACCATGAAGGACCAGATTGTGCGCATTCCTTCGTTTATCTCATGAAAGAGTGATTCCAAAAATAGAGAGTTCGTCCGTTCAGTTTAAGACAAAGCTTCCACGTCTCTTAAGAAACTATCTAATGTTCAGAGACACAAAAGAACATATGTTACCTAATTATTCATGAAGACTAAATAGAAAACATGTTACATCTACAATCTGTTGTAAATGGCAGAATGGAACAACGATTTCGCCATGATCTGGTTGAAGTTCATAAATGTTTGAATTGCTCAAATCTGGCAGAAATAATTCTATATAATCATATATCTCTCGAAAACATCAACGGCATATAATCATAAATGCCTTATCCCAAAACTCCCCCAATGCTCATAACGCCGAACCAAAATCTTCAAGAACCATCGAATCACTTTACTCAATTGCAGAGGTAGCCCGATCAGCGGTAACAGGATTCATCGAATCACTCCAGTTGAGTTTGAAATCCTCGCCTAATTCCTTCTTCAAAGCAGCAGTGACAGCTTCCAAAACATTGGCGAAGACGCCGAAGCTGGCTGGGTTCTGCTTGTCGTTCCCCTCGCCTTGGAAGACACCCGTGCGTACCAAGCATGTGTTCCAACCATACATGTTACCGCCAACAATGTCTGACGCTGGGTTATCACCGATCATGTAGATGTTCTTTGGCAACTTCTCCTCATTGTGGATAGTCTCCATCCAAGATGTCATGATCTCGTCGGCATACTTATAGGTAGCTGGCTCAGGCTTGCCGTACACAACACGCTCGAGCTCAACACCGGTGATAGATTTGTAGATTGCCTCTAAAGCAATACGGAAGGTTCCTTGAGACATACGAGGTGTGGGATGCTCAGTAGGGCAGAGCAAATCACCTTGTGAGAAGTAGATTGGAATTCTTTGTGAAATAGGGTCCTTTGCTCTTGTACCAAGGACACCGTTCTCTGACTGGAGGAGATCCATGATGATCTGGAGATCAGTGGCATAGTCGCGAGAGTCAGAGAAGACCAGGATAGCATCGATCTTGACCTTGCTAAAATCTCGTGGCGTTGATGTAGCACGCTGTTCGGCAGTGAAGTGCTCGCGGAGTGGGGAAATGGTGGAGTCTGCTGCATAGATGTCGTTTGGAACAATGATGTTCTTGAAACCATACTCTTGAGCAACTTCACGGCAACGGTAACCTTCTCCACCCACAACAAGCACGGTGTCGTAATACTCTTTCAGTGCTGACATGGGCGTGTGCGCTTGTATGAATTGCTCGGTAGAGATAGGCGAGTGCAAGATCTTGGACAGCTGCTCACATCTGGCAGCTTCCGGCTTGCCCGAACCATTGGTGAGGAAGATGTGGGGAATCTTGATGCCAAGCTCGTTGTCACCGTTCAGGATCTCCAAAACTCTCTTTCCCTGAGGAATAAGACGATCGCCATGCACTAAAACACCATCGATATCAAATGCAAAAGCCATATCCTTTGCAGCCTTAGTCTTGACGTGTGACATGTCCTGTACTTGAGACGACAGAATCTCACGTGTTGGCTGAATGGGTGGCATGCCAGGTCTGGACGCAGTGCCGCTCGCATTTGCAACGGATGATAGGCGTGATTGACGCTTGCTTCGTGGAATAGGTAGAGACGCGCCGAAGCTGTTACGAGAACCTCGACGTGCTTGCTGTGATGGTTGTAAACTCAAAGAGTGCATCAGAGCATCGGTCTCGGCGATGGATGGTCTTGATGCTGGGACCTCGATAGGACCTTCGCCATCATCTTCACCAGGGATGGTGAGAGTGTGCTGGTATTTCGAGATTGAGCCATTGCTGATTATCTTTTGGAGGTTGTTGGTATCACGGCTGCGAATCTTCTCCAAGTTGTTGGAGCTGCTGCCCGGACGTGGCTTCTCTTCGAAAGCAGGCATGATGTAGATTTGAAATTTGAAAAAGTTGTTTAAGTCTCAAGACAGGTGTTCTTTGGAGGTTGTTGTGAAGACAGAAATGTAGATTGACAATGAGTGTGTGATAGATGACAGCTGATGATGATGATGAGGAGGAGAGAAGAGAGATGGGTCCTACCGCTTATATCTGATATCAACTTCTCGCAAGACAAGCTAGAGAAGCACCACGAGAAGACTTTGCAAAAAGATCTCACCGCAAGGTCACAATCCGAAACGACGAATTCATGTGAATTCAGCATTATCATCTCGGAATACCTTGGCTGGCATCCAACACATTCCATCACCACGCTCCACTTGATACTCAGCATGGTTAGATTCAGGAACGAGTAATGGAGCAAATGATGTCTTCGCCCCATCAGCTATCCTGCCGCCCTCAACAAGGGATCGGAAAGTGTTATCAAAAGCGGATATTGATTGGACGGCAAGGCTGTAGAACTGCAAGACTCTCGTAGAAATGTCAAACCTTGGCCCATACTATTTTCGTAAAGGCGAGTCGAAGGCAAAGAGCCTCATGGAGGTTCTTCGGAGAGACCCATCGACATGGGATCCGCACTTGGATATTTCAATGCATGGGCTGATGCTCGGTATGCAACAAGATGGATGGAAAAGTGGATGTTGAAGACTATTCATGCGCATTGTTTGGACAGGAAGAGAAGTTGAAGGCAAAAAGTCGATCCAGTTGTGACGTTGACGTTGAAAAGTTCCCATATCTTGGCACAAATTTCAAAAAGCTTAGATGCTGATTATTGCCAGAAGCAGTCTAGAGCAGACCCTGAGCAGTGATCTCACTGGGATGGGCTCTGCTAATCCTCCTATTCGCACACTCCAAATATTGCCGACTCGCGAACATTCATGTCAAACATCATGGCGAGAAATTAGAGTATTATGGAGCTGTGTATGGTAAGTCATTGCAAAGACTGTGTGCGATTGGGCATATCAGCATTCCACACTAGAAGATTCGTTCATGAGCCCCATTATCAACCCTTATGGGTTCCATGTGGTGCATGGTTTCGTAAGTATTCGATATCCTTATCAAATGACTCGTTTTCAGGTAAGAAGTATCCACGAGGCATCTTGAGACGTCATCAGCTCTTCATTGTTGAGAGACAGGAACAACGGATGGAGACATCTCGGGAAAGACTTTGTGAAAACTCTGAACACGTCGGAGTTTCTCACATTGATATAGGAGGAGCTGATGCCTTAACGCCCGACAAACAGAGACTGTGACTTGCACTTGAACCTTACAACAGAAACCTATACACCATATACTATCTAACACGAGACAAATATCTGCTTCACCTCCTGCAGTACAATCACCCACCATGGCATCACCAGCAGTTACAGGACCCAGTCTCAAACTCAACAATGGAATCCAAATGCCAGCACTCGGCTTTGGAACATTCGCAAACGAAGGAAGCAAAGGAGAGACACACAAGGCAGTCCTATGTGCTCTGAATGCAGGATATAGACATCTTGATTGTGCATGGTTCTACCAGAACGAGGATGAGGTCGGAACCAGCATGAAAGAGTTTTTAGATGCAAACCCATCCGTGAAGAGATCGGATATCTTCATCACCACAAAAGTCTGGAATCACCTACACGAGCCCGAAGATGTAGAATGGAGTCTGAAGAATTCTTTGAAGAAGCTGCAAACACCATATGTGGATGCTTTCTTGATCCACTGGCCAATTGCAGCAGAAAAGAACGCCGACCACACAGTCAAGATAGGATCTGATGGAAAGGTATGTTTGAATCTTTTGGACATCATAATGCAAAACTAACGTTACAAAGTATGTTATCAAGAAGGAACTCACCGAAAACGCACAACCAACCTGGCGGGCACTCGAATCTCTATACAAAGCCGGCCTCGCCAAGTCAATTGGCTTATCGAACTTCACCGAACCGCAAATCACTTCTCTCCTCTCCTACGCCGAAATCAAGCCATCCGTCAATCAGATCGAGATTCATCCATTCCTACCCAATCAAAAACTCATTGATTTCTGCCTCTCCCACCAAATCATCCCGGTCGCATATTCGCCATTGGGATCACAAGACCAAGTGCCAGGCACAGGCGAGAAGGTCTCCACGAACAAAAAGCTCAACGCTGTCGCAGAGAAGAACGGGGTCAGTCTTGCACAAGTTCTGATTGCATGGGGTTTGAAGAGGGGATATGCCGTTTTACCAAAGAGCAGCAACCCTGGACGAATCCAGAGTAACGTCAAGCTCATTGACTTGAGCGAGGAGGATTTTCAGGCCGTGAATAAGGTCGCGGAGGGAAGACATACCAGATTCGTCAACATGAAGGATACGTTTGGTTACAATGTCTGGCCTGAGGAGGCATGAACTTTTTTGAGTGCTTGAATGAAGGAGTTGAGAGGAAAATAGACATAGATACCAGAGTACGAAGAGCTCGTGACTCAAAATGATACAATAAGAATCTCAATTGAAAAGACGGTATATCGTTACCTTACAGTAAATGCGCAACTCCGTCAACGAATAATGTGACGATTGTCAAAAACGTCTGATATCATCATATCAGGTCAGTCAACATCAGTTCCTGCCCATACATTCACTTGTCCCCGTACTCCGCCCAGAACGAATTACTAGCAGCCGTGTCTTCATGTCTTCGACTGACAAACACCATCTAAGTCATCTTAGTCCCGAAATATTCATGATATCACGATACATAACCCGAGCAGGTCTCGTTAACGGCACTTACCGAGTCACCCTAGTCCAGCTTATATCCTGATATTAGGCAGTATATTCAGCTTCCACCTATCAAGAGCCTCAAAATCGGTCTGCTCTCAAATCGATCGTGCAAATACCGCGCTCTAGCATATTTCGACTTGGACCATGGGGGTTCCCGCACCTAGCGTCCAATATCCCAGGATGTAGTATTTATATCGCTCTGTGGGACTCTTGTTCGTACTCTCACTCCCCGTCCAGCACGACTTTCCATCTTGACGAGCTGAGTACATAATCAACACGATCACATTTGAAGGAGATCTTCTCTTAGATTCATTGAATATTATTGTGCTATAGTACTTGGGACACAAGAGCCTTATCCAGAGAGAGCTTTAGTATTCTTCTCACCTCAAACACATACACAGACACGAAAGTCGATCCAAAGCCTGCAACTTCCAAACCAGTTGACATACACTACAATGGCAGATACAGCAGATTTGCAGAACTCCATGTCAGGAAGATACGAGGCTTCAAACACCCCAAACAACTATGGAAGTCTCTCCCACCCATCGTCATCCTCTTCCGTCTCCGACAAAGAGGAAGATAGAGACACCCTGACGGCTTTCTCAGAGAGAGAACTAGCGAGAGGTTGCGAGGAGAAGCAGCAACGACAGGGAGAGGAGTTCCCGAAAGACGCTGACTTGATCCGCTCGTATGAGTGCGAACTCGCGAAGCTCAAAAGACAGAACAAGGCGTTCAGAGCTACGATGAAGGACATGAGTCGTCGCTTACATGAGGAAGTCATCCCACGGTCTGCAAAGGTTGTGAAGGATCTCACCGATCGAATCCGCCGTGAGAGACTCAAGATTGCGATACTGAAAAGTAGGTTGGAGAGTAAGGATATCCTTCTGAGCGTACGCAGCGAGGAAGTGGCGAGTTTGGAGGAAAGGATCGAGAGGATGTGCGATGTTGAAAATCAACATACAGATGAGAAGGAGATTAAGGAGGATTCCAGAGCTGATAGGGTGTCGGAAACATCTTTGAAGAGTGCTGCTGAGGACGACGATGACTCGTGGTGTTCCATATCGTCGGCGCGTCATGGTCATGATGGCTCCGTCGAGAGCAAGTCCACTGATACATCTGCGGAACTGATCGATGACGAGGTCAATGAGGTCGACATTCTCCTTCAACAGAACAAGGAGATGGCGGAGACGATCTGGAATATGATGAAGCGCGCCGACGAAATTGCTGATGAGCACCAGAACTGCGCGACAACACGAAAAGGAGATGGCAAAACAACAACCAAAGAGTGTCAATCTTGCGAGTCAGCTGTCAAGATGGAACTGTTACAGAGTGGCAGATACGTGCAACTAAAGCAAACTCGGCCAACTAAGGGAAACAAACCTTGGGATGAGATCGAAATGTTGCAGAAGATGTTGGAGAGTTTGCAGATCTCCCGTGCCCCACAATCGTTTACGGTTGATGCAGCCTTGAACGAATGGTCGCTGTTGAGGAAAGAGGAAGTCCGGCCAGCTACAATCCGTAAGCAAATTAAGTCTATCAAAGAGGCAAACTGCAGTTCAGAACGCAACTGCAGCCAAACGGAAGACGTATATGACACGACCAGTGAAGTAGATGGATACGATCTTTGTGAGTGAGTTTGTTAGCAATGTCATATCAGGTTTGGATCATTCAAAGCGTCGTAGCGTTCAAGCGGGAAAGATTGAAGCACGAGTCACGTCAGGATGGCCGATGTGATGGATCGCAATATTTATCTTCGCAGATCTCTGATTTCGTCTATGTAGTCTAACACTTCAAGCATGTTGGTACTGTAGAAAGCAATGTTAGCTTTCTTGTTTAGCGGAATCAGATGTAGAGATATAAACACACCACTCTAACAATTTCATTCTCTCTTCTTTCGTGAACAGTGTCGATCCCGCTTGAGTGTAATCGCTTCCCACCATCTCCGTCAGATGATGCACCACCAGCTTGAATGGCAATGGTGCCTTTGCAACATATCGCATGAACCGCTCCACGACCTCCCACTCGCACACAACGTGTCCTGGTGTCGGCGGTTTGAACAAGCCAGGATTCTCAAGCAGTCCTCTCGCACTCATCACACCATCCACTCCAGTCTTCTCCGTGATCTCATAGGCATCAGCCAAAGAGAATACGTCCCCGTTGGCGAGCGATGGAACATGACAATGCTCCCTCACCAATTTGATAGCCTCGAGGTTGACGGGAATGCTGGAAGCCGTACTTCTCGTCCTTCCATGGATAGTAATGAAATCAACACCAGCATCCTGTACAGTTTTCACAAAGTCAACAGTCTCTCTCAGATCCTTATGGATTCTGATCTTGACGCTGATTGTTTTGTTGCCCCCGTAGCCAAGGTTATGAATAGCTGATTTGGAGGCTTGGACCATGGATGCTACGAGTTCGCGCTTATGCATGAGTGCTGCTCCTAAAGTCTCAGCACAGGCCCATGATTGTGGACAGCCGCAGTTTATGTCGACTCCATTGACGTGGGGCGCGAGTAGTTTTGTTGTCCGTGATATCTCAAGTGGTGAGTTGACGCCCAGTTGGAGGATGGTTGGTGGTGGTGAGAGGTCGGTCGTGAAATCTAAGAAGCTGGTTAGGAATGTTCTCATTCACATTGATTTTGTAGGTAGACGGAAACTGAATGATCCAATGCCCACAGGAGACTAGCCTGTAATCACAACCAGAACTCTTATCAGGACCAGACTTACCACTTTCTCTTGCTGCATGACTTCGATTGAACTCCTTCGCCAAGATCTACATTTTCATCAGAATCCATCGTCCGAAACTGCTGAGAGACCGGAATTGCCTGCAATGTCTTTCCACATACCATTGGTGTCCAGCTTAAATCAACGCCATAATCCGCAACAGTTTGTCGAAAAGCCAACTGCTTGACATTAGAATTTCTCAAGCAACTTGAGAGCTTTTTTTATTGTACTCACCTTGCTATATCTCACCATAGGCGCAGCGGCAAACAAGGGTCTTTTCTGTGATTTTGCGATATCGAATAGTTGAAGTGGACTATGAGTTGCTAAATAAGTACACAGTTCAGAGGCAAGGCGCCTTTTTAATAAAAGTGCACAACTTACTTGGTGTCAAGGCCGAAACGGCTTGACTCGGAATTGTCTATCATCGTGGAGCACCTTCTGGTAGATTTTATCAACCATGATTTAGAATCATTGCGATGTTACAATGTCGTTGTCAATAATCTTCAAGAGTAGGAGAGTATTTTTGACTGGCCTGTCTTGGCGTGGACGAGACTTTTGCACGTGAGCTGTCACACGAGCATTTTGCTGCCGAAGATGTATTTCTTCAACGCACGACCCATGCAGTATCTGCGAATAAATTGAATACATAGCATATTCCTTCACTTTGTTGCTAGACGACAGAGGTAAATACAACGAGACTTTGCCCCATCTCACGTGCCAGTCATAACAAAGTCCACGAGTGAGAGAGAGGAAAACGTGCTTGCTTTCCCAGCATGTTTCTGAATCAGATCATTTCCTTCTCTCGATGATTTTATAGGTACCGACACATATTGATCTAAAGGAATGAGATCGAATCTCTAGAAGTGTTTGAAGCTGGACAAGCAGTGAGAGCAGGCCGTTGTGACAATTGCTTCCTTGTGCTAAAGGGTGCTAACATACTTCCAAAGATGAACTACGTGATATATTGGAGAGGTACTATATAAGTTACCGGATCTTCAATGTATAGTTGTCATTGCCGAGATCATGTTGTCCCGAGGTCAGACCTGAGAAGAATGGTATCGAGATGCGGCAATAAAAGAGCAAACTGAAAGTGTTATACAATCATGACCTTGTGTTAACTTGATGAAGCTCTGGTGCTAAAAGCGGAGATATAGATTGCACGGAGATCGTGGACGTGGATGTCGACGTAGTATGAGTCCACTAGACTCAAGCCCTTTCACAAGGACAAGTTGGTTTTCAGCACATTACTACAAGCTCGCTAAGGAAAGGTAGGAGTGGCTAACGAAGCTGTGCGTGACAGGATGATCGACCTACAACTTTGTAGCAACACTCCAAATCGATTTGATGAACAGCAAACATTTGGGGGTTCCAGCTGTACAGCCAAGGTAACCAGGGTGAAAACATGATATGCACTTGACTAGCATTACTTCAACTTCAGCTGCAGTCCTTGGGTTTATGGAACGATGTCCAAAAACCTTTTGTAGCGGAATGGCTTGTATCATGCGCTGTAGCAAACTTTTGGCTAGCAAACCGGTTCCCTTATCAATCTGCTTGAGGTTCCGTTCGACGGGAAGGTTTCATCCACCCATCTAGTTCCCCTTTAGAACAAACTGACACCAGCTGCAATGCTGAAACTGACCATCACCGCCAACTTCTGTGATCTGTGATCTGGATAGAACGAGCAACCAAAAAAGATAAATTGATTCAAGCACAAGCAATGAGGCTGAAATGGTCGCAGCTGAGGTCCAATTCGGCTTGGCCTGGCATTATCAGTAGCCTTGAAAATATCGAGCCATGTCAACCGATGTGGAGGATGATCGGCGTTAGGAGCCTTTTCTTCTTATCGTTGGCGGAGTGGCATGTGAAGAGCTTTTCTCCCTTCTCATCAGGAGTATCTGATAACGACTTACGAAGCAAGAAACGAACAAAGGATGATGATGATAGACAAAATAAGATCTGACGCATCTTGACAGATTGACTTTCCATGGTTTCAAACAGTTTTGGTCTCGCCTTGGAGCGACCAAAACTTTGACAAGCAACGACGACGTAAATACCTCTGAAGGATCCGCTGCCGAAACCAGGAACAAGGCGCTAAGACACCCAGAACAGGGCGCTATCAGACGCCATAGCCGTTCGCAAATTAAAGCGCAATCTCCCCTGACCCGCAACAGAACAACACCACCACCATTCTGACAAGCCCCATATCCAGAAATGGCGATCAGGGACTGAGCGCCATGAACGAACGGCAAGAAAAGGGCAAGAACGCCATGACTATTCACAGACTTGCCACGAGGACTGGGGCAAGATTTTCTCTTCTCCTTATTTTATCACCCATTCGAAGATGATGACGATGAGTCCATCATGTTAGAATTCTCATCTCTTTCTCTGTTGGAGATCGTAGATTGATCGTTTATCTGATACAACGAAGGGCGCCTCCCAAGACACTGACAGCCACCTCCGATAGATTGCTTACGGTTACACGAATGAGAGTGCACTGCATGTCCTACCTTGCTGTGACAACAAGACCGTCCATCTTGGGGTAAATTTGTACAAGAACGCAGGTTGTGAGACCTTTAAACTCTCACAAACCACAAAAAACAATGGATCCCATGCGATTTACCCCTCGTCCGGGTTCACCATCGAGTATAACCTCCAAAACCTCCTCGTTCCACGCCCGCGCAAGAAGCCCCCTCAGCATAAGCTCCTCGATCGACCCAGATACTGGCAGACTTAGCGAAGATTCGAATTCCTCGTCCTCATTAAGTAGTTACAATGGCAAACCCGATCTTGCGCCAACGCGTATGCCACCAAAATCACACTGGCAGCAGAAGGGTCCCGAGAACATTGCCCCGATACGATATGGAGCTGGAGGGGCCGGCAGACAACAGGTGAAAGCCCAGCAGAGACCAGGTCAGCAGCCAGTGTGGGCTATGCCGCCGAGGCTTCAGCAAGCACCAGGAGAGGGTTTCCGCAAACTACCACAAGAAGTGTTGTTGGTTATCCTAGCTGAATTGAGACAGCTTCACATTGGGAAAGGGACATTGAGTTGTGCGACGTGTTGGATGAGAGAGGCCTTGAACTTGGGATTGTGCAGTAAAAAGTGGTGGAATGCTGCTAAAGTAGCGCTATATCAGGATATCCAACTTAACGGCAACGACTCGATATTGCATACGAAGAAAAAATACAAGATCAAGCATGGGACAAGACTGAAACTTCTGCGGCGGAGTCTGCGGGCAAATCAGAGTTATGCGGAACTGGTCAAGTCACTGAAAGTCCCTTCCATGCCTGATACGGCAAAAACGAAGGAAGAGCAAGAGCAATATTTAGATTTAGTGGCTTCTGTGATAATGGCGTGCCCGAATTTGGAACGGTTGCCTGGATTCTACCATCCATATGCACACGAGTTTTCGAAGCTGGTGCATGCTCTCTCAACAAGGACCAAGTTGCAAGAAATGGTATGGGTTATAAATCCGGGCAGATTTCAGCGGCAACATCGATACAAAGTCTCAGATGATGTGATGCAATCTCTGAGGCTAGAAACCCTTGCGCCAGGTCCATTGTTACCACATCAGTCTGTTGATTTCGTGTACAATCATGCCAATTGGTCGAACCTAAGAACACTGGCCCTGAACTGTAATGTTGGTGGCATGATTGACAGTCTCTTATTCCAGGATATCATATATGCACTTCCCAAACTGGAAAACTTGCATGTATCCAACTTTCCACCAAACGCATTTGATGATTCAAACATTCTGTCTCTACCGCCACTGAGGTCGTTACGGCTGGAAAATCTCCCTGGCATCACAGATGATGGACTTTCGGCTTTTGCTTCGCCAGTACAAAGACATAGCCTGAGAGCTTTATCACTCATCCACTGCCAGCTGACATCGATAGCGACACTTGCACGAATGTTCTCCAACTTCAGATGTCTCACTAACCTCACGATATTGCAAGCGCCTGCGCCATCATTATCACCAGGAGAGGTGATCTTCTTACATCCGTACTTGGCCTCGATGACTTTGGAATTCCTACATTGGGAGTTTACTAACCCCGATGATGACAAAGCTACCAGTATTCTCTCCAAAGCCATCGCGTTTGAAGGGTTCCCAGCGCTACGGACCATCCGAGCACCCACTGATTTCGAAGGGCTCCTCCAGATGCATTGTCGACCACGTGACAAGATCGAGCTTGCATCAGATAGGTATAGGAATATGGGAATTGGAACCCCAGGTCCCATGCCACGACCAGGACTTCCTTCCTCGCAGAGTACGGTCAGTCTGCCATCTGAAAGCAAAACAACCTTCTCAAATCTACCGTCACCGACAGCATCTACATTTTCCTTGGGACATAGCGCGAAGAACTCTTTCAGCTCTTCATATATCAAGTCGCCTTCCCATTCAACATTTTCTATGCCAGATTATTTCCAGCATCATTCCGAAAACGAGAGTAAAGCTATCAGTCTAGCCACAGCACGTCGTTTAGCTCAGCAACGAAGCGATGCCGCAGTCAACGCCCCGAAATTCCACATCCTAATCTGGGATGAAAATGGTCACTTCCATGAACGTTTTGAGGTTGGTGGATATCTTGGTCAAGTGAG
>Ga0068621_1000013_pt1 | contig 18636 bp, 10 predicted proteins | sample InSIn5SAF170_FD_77485 | JGI IMG/M metagenome (GOLD analysis project Ga0068621, IMG submission 77485) | Clean room microbial communities from NASA Spacecraft Assembly Facility at Jet Propulsion Laboratory, Pasadena, California, USA -... ... | reverse complement strand
GGTGTCGGGAGAGGAGTGCACGTCACCAGTAACGAACGACAACCTGACCGCTAACATCGATATTGGGAGAGGAAGGCGGTGGCTTGCATAGCTTTCGTTGTGCTGGAGTGTACGCGCGCACACATGAAGAGAGTAGGCTGAGCTGAACACACAGGCTATTCTGAGTTGAGAAGTGAATACGAATAGGTTCGGTTGAGATGAGATGCTGGTGAAGTACCGAGCGAGGCTGACACGTCGCTTGAACGTATACTAAAGGGAGGGGTATGGCCAAGCTTTGGTAAGATTGGCGCCAAGAAAGCCATGGCTGCTCAGCTGTTCTCAAAACATCTAGCTTGCAGATTCCGTGATTGGGTGAAATGGTGACTTGAATGCAAGGAAGTGCATTTGCCTGAAAGTGTGGCATGACCTGTCCTGAAGGCACATCCATTGTGGTTAGCGTTGTTCGCAAGCAAATCATTAGAATATAACCATGAAATGGAGGCAGTGTAGGCGTCTCCGAGCCACACACTCTCATGGTTCAACGGTCCTGCAATTGTAAACCGAACCTCAATACTCCCATCTTGAGTTTGTGACGATTATTCTAGAAGCTCATACCACATCGAAAATGCCCAAAGTCAATATCAGGATGAGAACTCAAAGCAAGAAAGAACCAAAGGTGCCAGAGGAATGGATCTCATGGAAGCTCAAGAAGACCTTTCTCATTTCTCTCATAATTGTGACCGTTATCCTCATTGTGGCGATTGTAACGCTGCTGGTGTGCTCGCACATACTTCATGGCTTCGTAACTGTGACCAACAGACCGTACATCGGTCTGACATGGACGTCTGTGCCTTCTTTCATGTTTAACATATATGGTGTGTGCATGACGATGGTTGTGACTGCTTTCAGCTTTCGTCAACCATTCATCGAGCTCAAAGATGGCGCAGTGGCTCGCAAAAGTATTGCCCTCGACTATGGCTCGTACTTCCCAGGACGAAATGTATATGAGGCTGGTCAGAATGGCCACCGGCATTTGGCAGTGTCATTCCTGCTGTCATCACTCCTGACAATGATCATTGGGCCGCTGGCAGCACATTTGATGAGTGAAGAAGCGTACACACAGAGAGAGGGGGTCGATTTGTCACAGAACCAGGCTCTGTTCGCCACATACGGTCTGAATGACTCTCTTGGCTGGGATTTGGCCCCTGTCATTGGGTTGACTTCAGCAACAACAGTGTACGGTGGAACTTACTCGCAGTGGATCGACAAAGATCGTGTCTATCTGAATTTTTCAACTCCGACGTTGCAGAAAGGCAACATATCGCGGGCTCAAGTGGAAGCAAACACCACTGCGTATTTCGCTGAGCTGAACTGCGATGTACTCAACACCGACAACGCTGACAACCATTGGCGCATTGAGCCTGATGAGACAAATGGTAATACAGGTATTTTCTTTACCAATACAACCGACCGTGGTTGTTCCTGGATAACAAGCTTCAAAATTACTCAAGGGTTCACAACATATATGCAAACAGCCAGCAATGTGTCTTGCGGCAGTTTTGATGGCTCAGACTCGACTGGCCGGCTGATAATTGTTGGGGCCCATATCGAAAATCTGCAACCATCGCAATTGACTATATTGAGTTGCGTGCCAACCTATTGGGCGTCCAATGGAAGCTTGAAAGTGGATCTGAACTCGGGGCAGTTGTATTCAATTAGGGGTTTCAACCAAGACGAAGCTACTGTGAGAGAGTTGCGACCGCAGTGGTGGAATTCGTATGAACATCAAATACATCAAATCCAGTTCGCTGACACGACGGTCAATTTTGGCGCGGACTCGACGACAGCAGTTGGCAATTTGATCCTGGCATATGCTCGGCGAAACTTGGCAGATCCTCTCAGTGGCGAAAGCATTGTCATTGCATCCCAAGCAGTATGGAGTACAATGTATGCAAGTCTTGTCAATACTTTCATGTTGCGACCAGCAGTGCCCTCGACTTTCCACGCTATGTTAAGCACGACGACTAACAAACTCTTTGTTAGTGATGTGATCGCCGGAATTCTCCTTGGTCTTCTGGTTGTAGCCACTGGTCTCCTATTTCTCATCCTCTTCTACACCAAGAACCATACTTCAGTCCTTTTCGAGGAACCTGTGGGTATCCTGAGTTATGCGGGAATACTCGTGGATAGCGATGTTAACAAAATGGCGGTGGATGCTCGCAAGGAAAAAGGCTTCAAAGGAAAGACGCGTGAAGATGTGATGAAGGGTTGCAGCCGTGCAGACCATGACTTCACAATCTTCAGGATGGCTAATCTCGGAGACCCAAGTAAAGCGCGTATCGCGCGAGACAGGAAAGACACCGGTGGTGAAGAGCTGTTGAGTTTGACATCCGCCGCAGACGGACGTGAGGATTGAGGACTCCCTCTGGCAACATCCAGGCACAATCCAAACTGAAAGACGACTCCGTGTACCCATTCCATCCTTGCAGATACTGAATCTCGGTGTTCGTGTAGACATTTCGATCCCTATTTCTTGCTTTCCTCCAACAGCCTCTTCTCTCCGGCTCCGTCTAAAATATGCGTCCCTTTCCCACTAGTCAACATCTTTACCTCCTCCTGCAAACTCTGAATGGTCCTGCTCTTTCCGTCTTTCATCGTCTCGGTCTCGAGCGTCAACCAAAACCAATAGAACACCTGGTAGCTGAAGAATGCTAACGTGAGACTTTTGAACAACGCTCGGCCATGAGTCTTGTAGAAGTTTGCGTGAGGATTACTGGCGGCGGCCGGCTGCTGCGTTCTGGAAGCTGTGGCAGCGAAACCGCGGATCAATGGACCTCTGAGATTCCATGTTTGGCGAGTCGACACCCTACCCACAAGGATGCTTCTAGCGAACATCTTTCTGACGGCCCAAAACAGTGGTGGACTGAGCTGATCTTTGAGTGCAGCTAAACCAAGCTTGAGGTTGCGAAGGAAGAGACATACGAGTCGGACTATTGACGGCCCGAACACCGAACTTATTCTAGTTGCGTGTTACAAGAAATCACTATTATGGTTCTCACAAATGAAAGCCATCGACTACAACAAGCAGATATGACAACGATATCTCCTACTGCTGCTCCTTGTAATCTCGGCTTGTCGACTGGAGTGGGTTGGAACACTTCCAAAGGGGCCATTGAAGTAGACACGTTTGAGGATCTCAACTCACTCTGCTTGAAGATCTGCTTCCGATGCTTGATACAAGAGCGATAGGCAGCAGGTACCGGTACTTCAACATTCGATCATGCGAGCCGTGCGGAATTGGTTGCTTACCTACATCTCCCTTGCGGTGAAGACTCATGATGATGTTGATACTTGACATCCTGCCTTGCTGACGGAGCCGATTTTTAAAACACGACACAAGCCATGCCAATCGAAGAAGCTTCTCCGGGGTTAAGATACTGGCTGTGTGATAAATGACTTGCTTGAGAGACTGACCGACAAGGCGCGACAATGTACTCCCACACTTCAATTGTGTAAAATGAAATACAGTAGAGATTCAACCCCAGCAATAAGCAGGCAAACCACTTTACACGTACCCCCTTAGCGCGTCTTTACATTAGCGCGCAACAAAGGGGCGGCCAAAAAGTAGCAAGGTGTCAGCCCCGTATGCCACTTCCTCAGAAGTACAAAGTGTCCACAACAATATCATCGACAACCACAACCAACACCCCTTTCCCCTTTCTCGATATTCCGTCTCATCATCACGGTCCATTGATCTGCTCAACATAAGCGAACACATCACGTAACTTTACTCAACACTCGCCAACTAGTCAACCTCACATATAAAATTCGTAATCATCAGCCTCGACGAGCCATAATTATCAAATCGACCACACCAAATCGAATCAACATCACAGAAAAGCCTCCTCACCTAGCACAACTCAACAACATCACCAACACCACCCACAAAGTCAAAAAACAACAAAAATGGCCCGCCAAACTCCCCAACAAAAACGCGCCAACACCGCCCACGCCCGCAGCATAGAGAAAAACATGGGCCGCCCCGAACCACTCTACAAGAAGAAAGATGTCCAGAAATCGCCTATTTCAACTCCTATGCTCAGTAAGCCCGTTCCTATCCTCTCACCATTACCACCACTAGCGGCACCCGCACCAGATATCTATCACGCGTCCATTACTTACTAATATGTCATGTAGTATTCCTCGCCTTCGTAGTAACAGGCACCCTAGGTCTTGGGTTCTCGGAAATCGGTGGTGCGCTCTGGAATCTATTGGCGAGCATGTTGAAGCAGGTGGGGATTTTTTCGAAGGGTAGTGGGGATTTCGTCGAAGGCTGATCAGCTGCGCTGGTTGACCTAATACGCTTTTGTATATTTATGGTGGCTACGTATTTTACGTATGGAGCGCCTTCAGTGAAGCGGTCGGTGGGTTGGTGGTGCTACGTGTTAATTGTACTGGGCTAGGAGATCGTGTGGTCTGCGTATCTGTCCTCTCGTGTACAGAGCAGAGCAGAGCCGAGCAAGAGGAAATAAAAGTGAGAATCTCGGTGGAATTTCAGGCATACTGATGTTTCAACATAGTACTCTGCGAACGTTATAGTGATTAGGAAAGTTTGAGGATAACAATATATTATAAATACGTATTATTCTAGCTTTGTCGCAACGTTGGCAATGGCCTATAGACCAAACTGCATGGCTTGCTCATCGATGACTACCTAAAGAATACCAATACCACGCTAAGTGCCCAAGCACACAACCAAGCAATATCAATACGGAATTCCATTAGTCAGAAGCTGGAACTCATCGTACACCTTCGTCGTAAAGTTAGCTGCACTCTTCTTAATACAACCTAACATAAACTCCGCAGCTTCCTTTTCATTCTTCTCAAGCACGAATCTACTCCTCAAATTCCGCATAGTCTCTGGCTTAAAGCAAGGAAGTCCAGAATCAAGCATGAGACTGACCAGATGCAATAGCTTACCACAGTACTGTCGCGAACACAAGAATGCTTTGATCGTCAATTCTTCGAACCAGCGGTACGACTGGGATGTGTTCGGATCATTTCCGCCCATCACAGCGATCATCTCAGGCGTCAACTTGAATGGTGCGCGCTCGAAGCGGACACCACCTGGAGAAATGTCGAAAATAAAACCGAAATCGATATGTAAAATGTGGCCTTTGTCGTCGATCATGATATTTCCGTTGTGTCGATCCTTGAACTGCATCAGATAACTAATCACTGAGTAAGCAGCCATGGACTTGACGAATTCGGATCGAGCTTCTTGGTAACGCACTGAGTGCTCACCTCCATACTTGGTGATGAAGTAGTCGTGCAGACCGTTGACTGACTCACGACCAAGCATGTCACGAGAGATGGAGTTTGGAAGGACATCGATGACGCCGCAGCCTGGGGCGGTAGCGGTCACACGATATGGATACACGTAGACGTCCAAGCCGACGGAATTGAAGATACCACGAAACGCTGCGATAAGCTGCAGAGCTAGGACATCTTGACGGCAATCATCACCAACCTTGAAGATTGCTGACTGCCAGACTTCGTAGCTATGCGGGTCGTCAGACCCGGAGTTTGTTATCGTCGTCGCGACTGATGCTTTGGATTTCATGCGTTTGTGCTGTGGTCTGATCATCTGGGCGCTTTCTTCCTCAGTTGTTTGTACTTTGCTCTTCCGGATGCGGAAAGTGGCCATGTAAGGTGCTTTTGCGTGTGACTGAAGTGGCTTGCCGGATTTACGGTCGATACCAACGACCACACCATCAGGATTACTAGGAAGGTAAACACCGACCTCGACTTTGATCTTACGGAGTTCTTCTTCAATTTTGGCCTTCTTTTCTGGTTTACTCTTTTTGATGAATGGCTTCAGCTTCCCTGAGACGTCGGTTACTTCGCCAAAGAATGAGAACTCCCTTTCGAAAAACAGCTTATCTGCTCCCGTAAAGCTGTTGATAAGCCGTTCTGTGACTATGTCAAGAGTCGGTTTCAAAGGGTCCTCGATAGTAGCGTCGTCATCCTTATATGAATTGGCCCTGATGTTCCAAATAATCTGATGAGCAAACAGCTGCGAAAACTTGCCCGTCTCGACTATAAACCGTTCAACGTAGCCGAGAGCATCGTATCGTAGCGCTTGCACGATTTGTGGTACATAGAAGAATGTAACGTCAACAGAATGGCTCTCCAGTGCTCGCATGCCGTATTGGAGGACGAATGGGTGATTGCCATAGCCAGGCGAGAAGTAGGTCACCGCCTGGACAGGGTTCACAGCACTCCAAATCAGCAGATATTTCAGCTGGAAGGATAGGTCTCGTGGCAGTGCATCTCCAAGGAGCACGTCAATAGCATTTGGTTCGTGTAGAGCTTTTTCCGGAAAATTGCAAAGTAGAAATCGAACATCCCGGTGCAGTTGTTCAGACGCGAACCTAACAGTGAGCTGTATTGCCAGACTTGGGTCTTCTGCCCACGCCGTTCGTGCATAAGATGCGATGTTTGCACTTGTGCTGCCGTCGTGACCATGTGAACCCAGAGGATGTAACCAGACGTTCAAGCGACCGACCTCGCTATGTAAGAGAGCTTCGAGTAAGCCTAGCTTCTGGTCATTGCTGTATTTGCTACTCGAACCTGTCGTTCCTACTGCGCGTGTGCTCACTAGCATGAAAATCACATCTTCCATTACGGCGACTTCTGCTTTGACTTGCAATCTATTGCTGCCGAAAGACCAGGCTGGTGGATTGCGAAACCATCGCAGAGCTGCTGAGAGAATCCACTCCTTGAGACGCCACATGGTGTTTTTGTTCAAGCAGGTACTGAATTGCAACATTCTCAAGCCAAAGAGAACAGTACGGAAGTAAATTTCTCTCATGAGAGGGTGACCTCTAGCTTGTTCGAAGCCTTTCAAAGTCCTCATAATCATACGAACAAACGTTCGCTGGGTGTGAGGACTGCCAAGTCGAATAGCATTGAAATGACTCTCGAAAAACTGCAAAAGCCGCAAGTGAGGGGAAATCGTGTCCTGTGCAAGTTGAGCCTGTGCAAGGAGAGCCTCGCGGTCAGATGGTGCAAATTCCTCCTTGACATAGAACGGATCGGGGTTGCTGAAGGAGAGGCTGAAAATACCAACTCGTCGATCAATGGTGTCCTCCCAAGCTTGCGCAATCTCAGTCAAGATTCTAGGCTCCATTCTCGGGTTTTCGTGGATGACACCAAGCCAGAGAGAGATGCCCATCTTCACAGAATCCTTTGTAAAGACTCCGAATGGTATCTGCACGAGGTAATGAACAATGGCAGTTTGAGACGATTTGCTTCGGCATAAAAGTGCTGCGGCTCTGCGTAGGACATGCTTCAACTCATGCAATGGAATGGTACCATGAAGACTGGTCTTGTTTTCGATTTCGGCAAGTGTTGCCTGCGCTTCATCCACGATGTCAGCAGAAGTCTTGATGCCATCAACCAGATTTGCAGTCAATGCTGGTGAACCATTGCCTGGTATTCCACCAAATCTATATTCCTGTCGAGTAGTGTACTGGGCGATAAAATCAGATGCCACATTTACGTTTGCGGTTTGAGCTTGCTTTTCAATTGCTATGAGTCTTCGGTCCATAGCAGGAATTTGGGAGCCCATCTCGATTGCGAATGATCGTCCAAGCGAGACGTGGCCATAGGCCCCAGTATCATCGTACTCCGAGAGATACGTTTGCAAAAGACCTTTGACATCAAGTGGTGCTATAGCAATGACGCTGGACATCCACCTTCGTGCTGCCGCGTGTAGTGCGTTCAGTGTTTGTATCCTGAAAGTATAATCGTCGCTCAGCTCAACTGTCACCTTCCCTCGTTGAGAAGTATATGTCGATTTCCACTCGTACTCATCTATGTCAGCTTCTAGGCAGCTCGACCACATAATGGACAAGAGTTCCAGCAGTGCGAAGATGGACGACTTCTGTATCAAAGCTGAAGGTGCAAAGGTGATGATGTACTCCGCGATGGACCGTGCAACTTCTTGCTTTTGAGCGCTACGATGGCAGCAGGCAGCAAAGACTCTCACAAGTTGTTTTGCAATGTATGGCGCCGCATAGTCGTCGTCTTTGGCCGGACGTGCTTTCTGAATATAGCTCTTGACCACTTCAGAGGCTATTGCACTAAGACATCGACCCATGTCGCTACCATGGAGGGTGGGATCGGCAAAATAGTCGCAGATTTCAGCGAAGCTCCCAGATGCCGCCCGCAGAGATTCAACAAGATACACGGTGTTGAGGAAGACGACTTTTTGATAGCTCAGGTTACGAATGCATGATTCCTGATCGCGAATGATATTCGTGAGATTGCGCTTCTGCTCTGCCACGTGTTGTGTACTCATGCCGCGCCGTAGCACAGTATTGAGCTCGACGTCAGATTCTAGAAGTTCCGCTCTATCTTTATCCAAGACGGGAGCAGAGTGCATAGCGAGTAGTCTTAGTTCATGATAGTATTGCTGACCAACCCGCGACTGAAGCGTAACTCCATGAACGGCAATGTTGTACCATGCTTCCCTGGCTAGGCTCTCAATCTCAGCACGATCCTCACCTGTGCCTTCCACCGCAATGACAGGTTTCCGCGAGGCTATGATAGCTAACGGCTTGAGGAGAGGAGCTATTTCTTGCGCGGCTTGTTCGACTTCGGCTGAATATCTAAACTCGCCTTCAACCACATCACCCTTACTAAGGATTCGTTCTAGTAATTGCATTGCAAGGACTCTGAAGAGAGGTGATTTTGTATCGATGTTCCTTGCTAGATATTCTCTCGCCTGCTGCACGGCATCGAATATGATGTGGTTTTTTTGCTGGATAGCTTCTTGATGCATCCTTGAGTACAGTCTCAGCAATGACTGTAACTCACCCTCCTTGCCATGCGTGGCGAGCACCGCAGAACTTTGGATAGTATGTGCGTCCACCAAGATGTTGATCCGACTGATCTTTTGAATTAGCAACGTTTGAGCCAATGCCACAATTTTGCTGTCGTTGCAGGTGCATGCAATGGTTACGATTGCCCTTGCGACATTACCGCATATGATAGACGTCTCTTCATCGCCGCTCATTGACAGTGAAATCACGCTTCCGGTGGGGCCTCGTACGGTAGAAGACGACGAATCGTGGTTCCCGTTAACTCCGTTTAGTGGCGAGAATGATTGATGTTGTTTTTCGGCTCCTGTTTGCGAGCTCAAAACATTGCCGAGCGAATACAAAGTGGTAATAACAGCGTCTATGGACAACAGCTGCAGGATATGGGCCAAGCTCTCTGCAGCCACTGTTACAGCGTCTGGTCGGGAAGTGCCCTCAACAACGAATTTGAGCAAGGTCCGGGCAATATTTGATGCGGTGTCCGGCATAAATCGGGCAACAGCAGCAAAGCTCTGCAAGACAGTCCTTGATAATGTTTCGTCGGCCATCTGAGGATGGCTCTCGATAGCGTCTTCGAGCCAGCCTAGCAGGACCTCCGCATCAGCTATGTCTTCGTCCAGGATCATGCAATGTACATAAGCTTCTAGAGCATAAGCCTTGACAAGAAAAGCCAATCTCTTCTGCCACGACGAGCTCAGTTGTAGATAATCGGAGCCATCCTCAAGTACGTTCATTTGGTCTGTGACAATGTCCACGAAATACTCGATCGTTTTATCGTCAACGTCTTCATTGTGTAGGTGTTCAAGATGTGGACTCGACATATACAAGGCCATCTGACTATGTGCCGACATCTCAGTATCTGAAGTCACGAATCGCGCAGCACAGGATCGTAGCAGCTTCATGAAGCTCTGTTGAATGTGCATAGCACTAAGTGGGACACCTTTAGCTGCGTATTGTCTCAGGGACTTCTTCCAATCCCTCGACAGCGGATCTGTCCAATCAGTATGACGAATCGTAGACACAGCCTTTTCCAATGCAATGAGGAAGCGCTCCGATATCGCATCTCTTAATGATCTTATTAATTGGAGTCTCTCGTTCGCTGTCCAGAAGCCAGCATGATAAGCCGCTGCATCGAGGAACCCGACCAGCGAAACTGCAACAGCAGCGATCTCGACGGCCTCCTCTTCATTGCTTTGTACATCATCCTCAGAAGTGATGGTCGAAGCCAAGGTGCTCGAAGCTTGTGACCAATTTTTCACGTACATCTTGACAATCTCCTGCACCTGATCCTTCAGGTATGGAAACTTGGCACCTATGCTCAGAAGTGCATGGGCCAGATCGTGGGTCGCAACAGCCCATGGTGAAGGACTTATCTCTTGTAAATATGGAGAAGGAGTGTATAGTTGCGTATGAGCTTCTGGCAAGTAGGCACCCAGCTGGTTCACTGCCTTTTCGGCATGGGAAGAATCTTCAAGTTTCGCGGCGGCGGAGCAAAGAGCAAGCAATATCTCGAGTTCTCGCACGTTCATCGGTTGGCGAGAAGTGGGCGCAATGGATCGTAGGACACCGTCCAGGTAGCCATTCGTCGCCGTGTTTCTCTTGGGTAAAGAAGCCACCAGTCTCTGTATGTTTCCGCCATCTTGCTTGACAGCTTTTCGGGTTGAAAGGGCAGCAAGTTTCGAATAGGCCTGGCGCCGAAGAGAGCCATGACTACGCCGCAATCAGTATATGATATGAGCAGTGCAATGCAGGAGGAGTTCTCTTACGAGTCCATAAATTCGATCTTGTGGGGTCCAGACGAGTTATGTACCACTGCCACGGGTCAGGGCGCGACAATCATCGAAGCCATCGTGAACGTGTTTCGTTTAGATCCGTTTCTCGAGATCGTATGTACTCTGAGCAGAGACGCGGACGCAGTACCCTCCTGTAACAAGGCTTGGCATATATTGGGTTAGTCCCGGGGAAGATGTTTAGCCAATTGTGATGACGAACCCCAGTCGGTGCAGGTGCAGATGCAATGCGGGAAGACCTCCAGACCCTCGAAAGTTCATGGCGAGCACAACTTCACTGCGGCTGTGCTCTTCGATCTTCAACTTTTCTTTTGCATCATTCTCGCGGGGCAATAAATCATCTCAATTTCTTATGTGTTACAGTAGCTGCTTTACCTCTTCTCGACTCTCCTAAGCTCTTCACGCTGACATCAATTTGGTTCATACCTGAGGTTTCAGGCCAACTCCCCTTCAGCTTCACTGAGCGATCGATCTTCTTTTGTACTCAATCGGACGGCCTCTCTCGATTCAGATGCCTCCGAGAACTGAGAAAAGCAGTTTGAAGCGTAATAGGGTAATGGCAATAAGGCTCATTTTACGGACACGAAGCTGACAAAGCTCCAGCATAGCACAGGTGAAGATCAAGATCTCAAAAAACCAAGACGGTCTCAACGCTTGTCTCAATCGCAAGTGAAGACGACAACTACACCCTTAAAGAACCAGTACCTTCCGTCCCCTATCACTCATGCCGAATCAACCACCTCAAATGTTACAATACCGCATAAGGATGGCACTTTAACGCCTCCAGAGGGTCGTCCGAGCCAGATACGTCCGAGCACACCGCAGTCTTCATCGCCTGTACTGACTGGCCTTTCCTCGCCTCCCCAAGAAACTCAGATTCTCTCGCAGTTTGTGTATCCCCCACGGGATTTGGGGGACGAACTTGAGGAAGACGAGGGAACATGGGGATTCTTACTACCTGTTGATTCCAATGTCGGCCACAGACTTGTTATGAGGAGCCGAGCCTTCTGTCCGGCACCCGCCAAACCCCTCGAGATCGGTAAACAGACCACCAAGACCAAGAAAGTGACGAAGAAGGACGAGTTGGTTAAGAACGAAGAAGAGTATGAGGCCCAGAAGGAAGGCCAGGGTTTTCCAGCTGGCGGCTATCTGCTAGGTCGACACCCTGAATGCGACATGCGACTCGACTTTGGCACAATATCCAACAGACACTGCCTTATCTTTAACGAGAACAAGACTTCCGGACCTATGGCTGTCATAGAGGACTTGTCGAGTAATGGTACCTTCGTGAACGAAGCCATCTTAGGTCGAAACAAGAGACGGGAGCTAGAAGATGGAGATGAAGTTGCTTTAGTTGACAGTGCTCGCTTCATATTTCGCTACCCAAAGAATCGTATGTCAAGCGCCTTCCACTCGCAGTATAGAATATTGCAACAGTTGGGCAAAGGTCATTTCGCAACCGTCTACCTCTGTGTCGAGCGAGCGACTGGTAACAAGTATGCTGTTAAGAAATTTGAGCGGAGAATGGGCGACTCTCAACGCTCTCAGACAGAGGGTCTGCAGCAAGAGATTGCGGTCCTGATGTCAGTGTCGCATCCAAACGTTTTGTGCTTGAAAGAGAACTTCGAGGAGCCTGATGGAGTTTATCTTGTGCTCGAGCTAGCAGCTGAGGGTGAACTCTTCAACTGGATCGTGGCCAAACAGAAACTGAGTGAATCAGAGACACGGAAGATCTTCATTCAGTTGTTTCAAGGCGTGAAGTACCTCCACGAACGTAACGTTGTTCACCGAGACATCAAACCAGAAAACATCCTTCTCACGGACAAGAATTTGTCCATTAAACTCGCAGATTTTGGGCTGGCAAAGATAATAGGTGAAGAGTCGTTCACAACCACGCTCTGTGGTACTCCCAGTTATGTTGCACCAGAGATTCTTGAGAATACGAAGCACCGAAAATACACCAGAGCAGTCGATGTTTGGTCACTGGGTGTTGTCTTGTACATCTGCCTTTGTGGCTTCCCACCATTTAGCGATGAACTCTACACTCGAGAAAGACCATACACACTCGCTCAGCAGATCAAGATGGGACATTTTGACTATCCTTCACCGTATTGGGACTCGGTCGGTGATCCGGCTCTTGACTTGATCGACCGCATGCTCACAGTAGATGTTGAAAAGCGCATCACAATAGACGAGTGTCTCGAACATCCTTGGACTCGCGGTCTTAGCCTGGCCGACCTCCAAGCAAATTCGAAACGAGAAAACTACGTCAACCCTTCGGATAGTACTGACGGGCTGACAGGTGCACTTGGCACTCTCAAGATGGATTTCAGCAAGCGCAAAGTCAAGCGCCAGCGAACCTTGCTTGCGAACATCAACGACATCAAAGTATCGAAGGTTGTTGAGTTTCCCAAGGGCAAAGTGCCTGGTCAGCTTGGCCGTGAGTCAAGCCCTGCGACTGTCAAAATCTGGGAGAAAAATCCTAGTGGCAAGATGCAGCATGTATCTCCAGGCACAGCCAAGAACGATACTGAGGCGACACCGAACGGTAAGGTCACCAAAGGTGGAAAGGATAAAAAGAAAAAGGAGGAGCATCCTGCAGCACATCGACAAGAAGAAGAATTCATGAAGATGGGCGGGAAAGGCGATATGCAGCTGTTTGCCGACGACGCGGACAGTCGATACGCTCCCCAAGAAGTACCCAAAGAAGGCGGTGCACAATGACGCATTGCCTTAACAATCTCTTCATGGTTAAAGGGTGTATAGATTTGTTTATTGGTGGCTCAGTTCAGGTGCCATGGCATGTTGTTTCTACCAACTTTCGACGCAGGTATCGAGGTTCATACCAACGGACTTATCATGGTTTATAAAACATAGTTGTGGAACAGCTATTCAGGGTATAGACATAGCTGATGAACTATTTTATGAGCTACCAGAAGGGTTTGGCTCGGCAAGAATATCAATGTTTAAGGTACCGAGCTCCCAATGTCATACTATTGCACTTTCGTATCTCAGCCAGTAGTGGTGTGCTCAGTTTCCTAGTGAAACCTTTATGCGCCCACATCGGCAGTCCAACCAGTGCACGTGACGAAGGAGTAGTTCACGTACTTCTCTGATCAACTTACTCACCCCAGCCCTTGACATGATATTCATTATGAAGCCTAGTGCCAATGCGCGACTTGATCGACTGAAGAATAGGTACACTCAGGTGTTTATCTTTGCAAAACACAACGCCGCTTTGGGTAATTGATGCCAATTGCTCCCTGAGGTACCTCAACTTGAATATGTCTTCACTCGAACATGTTTTCCCCTGAGCAAGAAATGGAAGTCAATCTAGCTACCTCGATGGAAGCACGACTCAAAACCGGCCATCGAAGTTTCCTTTCCAACTCAAAAGGCACGACCCTTGAAGAGACGAATCTTTTGTAAGAGCTTTCTCCATCACAACTATCACTGTACCTAACGGACAGGTCATCCCACGTTCCAACCTCGTGGCGGTCGAGTCTATTAGTACTCACGATTATCTCTCAGTGGAACGACTTCTGAATCAATTCAATAGCATGGCAGCACCCCGTGAGGTGTTGTGGTTCCATCACAATGGCGATAAATTTGTCCCCACTGCTATTTCTTCGACTAGTTCGACAGCGATTGACTCCATCAAGCGCTCAGCGAATGTCTGACAGTATCAAGACGCTCAAGAGCTTTTCCATGTTTATGGGTTTGGGCATACTCTACAGAAACCCGCAGATATCGACCGGTAGAGAAGTCATTTCGTACCGCAATCTCCCTACACAACACTGGTCAGCACGGACCTACAGATCACATGCCCGAGCAGGCAGAGGATCAGGCCCGTGCACCTGTTACAATGACTGAACGAATAGCATCAGGGCAATTTTTGTTCAGTTGCCTGTTCCGGCAATCCTTCAGAGTTCAATACGAAACAGCTCTTTGTTCTTTGATATGAGTATGGGACATCACATAGAGACTCAAGTTGTATACGTTTTCCTGTTGCATACCACCTCTCATAATCAGAATACGCTAGCAGAGTTATACGAACCATGACACTATGACAGCTCCAAGCGGTAGAGACTTTGAGCTCAGAGCACAGTCTTGGGGCGTGGAATTTGAATTCGTCCTCGCATTTCACCGCAGACGGCTTGAGCGAATATTCAACGCTTATGAAGACTCTCGACGCCCAAAGATCGTATCTCAGCACGAAGTCAATCACGATAGCCTGTTAAAGTGGTACAATGATGATCTGGCTCTCAGAGACGCCGGTGAAGGCCGTGCAATGTGGCCAAGCTGGGTAATGGAGGTTCCCGACGACGATGTGGCATGGACACTGGTGAAAGAGGGCGACCAATCTGATGAAATACCAGCCATCAGCGTTCTGGTCAGGATACGTTCATCGTACTCTTGGAGAAGATTCTGCCGCCCATCAAACTCTCATTCATCGCACATATTGTTTAGAACCACTTCTCATCGCCCAAGACGTGCTTCAGCTACAGGGGCTTGATACTGATGTTGTTGGTCGGGCTATACATATTTCACCAAAAATCCAAGTACCAGCACAGACAAATGGAAGCCAAAGTCATGGCGGGATCATCACATGGGAGCGCCGTCCACCTGTTCTCGAGACCTTTCGACGAAACAATCGAGAAGATGCACAAGCTACGAGAGATTCTGCTATCTGGCGTGCCGGACTAAAACCTGCTATCATACTCATATCCAAGCTGAATCTCAAATACGAGCAGTGGATGCTCACACGGGACAGTTCGGTGATTGGGGCTACCAAGAAAGAGCTAAAATCAGCGTTACAAATCTCTGCTGACGAAGCTAAAGACTGGGATAGTGACAGCATTGAGTTGGTCTCCCGACAGTTCGAATATTCGAAGCTTGCAGGAGGTTGTGAAGAAATTGCGAAGTATCTCTCGGTCTTGCGGAACGGTAGGCTGCCAGATGCAACTGCCACAGAGCAGGAGCAGCACGAAGCGAAACCAGATTGGCAAGCTATTCAGAGTGTCTTCGCTGGTACGCATGTACACATAGGCATGAACTGGAAAAGCAAAAATGATGCCGATCCCTGGTTCATTCGACATCTCGCATTCATCGTCCTCGGCAATGAAGAGCTTATTTCAAGTCTGCATCCTTGGCAACGCCGTGGTAAGTACAACGACTTTTCACCAGTGGATGTGGTCTTCCCTCAAATCAAACGCCGTCGCACATCAGCTGATGAAAGGGACGAAGAAGAGCTGCGTGTGGCAGAATTGACTGGAAAGTATGTTCCGAAGCACACACTGCAGTCCAACACAAAACGATTTGACGAAAAGACAGGCTGTCGAATTACCTCCAGCAACAACGAAGCTACCAACGCGTTCAACAGATATCGAGTCACAGCATGGGCCGATATAGCCCACGTCTGCTTCAGCAATCGAACGTCATTAACGGCGCTGTTTAACACTATTCAAGCGAAGTTTCAAGGCATCGCTTCGCACGGCGTCCTGGTGGACTTCAGCCGTCTCAAACGCTTCATGGGCTATGAAGACGAGCACTTCAGCGACGAATACAAAATCAGTCAACACACAGCCCCGACAATAGAATTCAGACAACACAGCTGCAGCCTTGATGCTGACGACATATCGCGCTGGGTCCGTTTCCTCTTCGCCATTGTCCATCTCGCTGAGCGCCACGCTCACACTGCTCCTCCACAACTTGAATTCATCACCACAGACGAGGTCACAACAATCCTAGTCGAACGCCTCAAATACCCCATCCGAGGTATCCGCACCTACCATCCCCATACAATCCAAGACCTCTGCGGTCCAAAAATGCTCAACCTCTCCGGCGACGACACAACCTACTGGATCGCCCGCCACAAAACCCACCAGCGCGACAACATGTACTACATCGCACACCAAATCGCGCGCCGCCACAACCGGCAAAACAAACCAAAATTTGCCCTCCCCTTAACCCTTCAACAGATCCAGGCCCTCCCACCAGCTCCAGCACAACAACATTACACAGCCAAACCAACACCCACCCTGCGCGCCGAACTGAAGGAGCGTTTCAACCTCGAACCCCGTAACGCCTTTGACAAAAAAGCAATCCAAATTATCAACACCATGTCAAAGAAACAATTAGTCAACATGGCGGTAGAATCCGATGCTAATCTGCGGAGATACGGGACTTATACGCAGCAGCCGACGCAGAGGATGAAGGAGGAGGGGAAGAGGTATAGGATACCGTGTTCTAGGAGTGTGTTTCAGTATGAGGGTGTGAAGGGTTCGAGGGAGGTGACGAGGAGGAGGTATGTGGGGGCTGGAAGGGGTTTGGAGAGGGAGGTAGATGGGTTGAGGGTTTGGGGTTGGGATCCGGTGAAGGTGGTTGGGGAGGGGCTATTTTGATTGATGGATGGATTTGGCGGTTTTTGGGACTCGGTTGGTTGTGGGGGAGTAGAGTGTGTTAGTGAGCATAAGCTCTCAAGACACTAGGTACACATCAGACGAAGCTCAAGGTGGACGTCCGTGGTCCGTGAAATTAATACGCCGCATGACGGGTCTTGCTTGAGTAGCGCTCTATCTTGCCTACTAAAGCAAAATACCCGCGTAATGTGGTTCATACTAAGAGCCAATATATTCTCTCGTTGATAGATTGGGAACTCCGCTCCACGGAACACAGTAGTACACCCTGACACGTGAAAAGGCGAGAACGAACACAGCTTGCCAACAACGACATTATCCTTAAACATATCGATCATACATTCACAAGCAAACACCTCCACAACAGCCCCAACCATCGCTCAAAACGACTCGACCACAACGAACAAAAGAGATTCCACCTAACCATCAACCTTCGTCGCCTGCCGCATGAATATCTGATTCAACCCCCTCTCATCGGCAAAAGCAAGCCGCTTAGCTTGAATATTACGACCGCGCAGCACATGTCTCCCATTCCTTAATCGCTGCTGCGTTACTGTCGTAATGCTTACTACGGCGTCGCCGTTTTGGCTGTCTTGGAGTAGGAGGGGCGTTGAAGTGCCTGTGCTTGTGCTTGTTGTTATCGTTGTCTCAGTGAGATCAGGAGTCTGTGTCCCGGATTTATTTTCTTTCTGCAGTTTTCGTAGACGTTTTGCTTCTTTGCGTGCGCGCCGGTCTTCTTTGCGTTGTTTCTTTTCTGCTTTTCGTGCTGCGCGTTCTTGTGGTGATTCGTTCTCGGATCGTTCTGTTTTGAGCGTTTTTGTTATTACTGGTTCGTTTTCCGTGTCGCTTGTTGCAGTGTCGGGCTCGGTCTTCTGTGTATCATCCGCAGCATCCGATTCCGGTTTCTTTAATTGTTTCGTTGGATCCTCCTGTACTAGCTTCCGCCCCGTTAGTTATCATCATCTACCGAGCTTTAACTCTTTCCTTCGCACTTCGACGCGCATGGCGATAAGAAACGGCCAATCGATACGCCCGCACCCTAATTTACGAATAAAATTATTTCGAGTAGTTGATCGTGTTACAACACTTCAAAGTCCATCATAGACGTCCAACAACACAACCTGTCGAACCTGCACTCTCGACTCCTCTGCCTAAAATCTTGAACATCTCACCATGGGTCTTGCAGAACCTAGAAAGCAAGCGCACCCACCCATCCACCCCAAAACCTACAACTAACCTTCTCCCTCACAGACGTATAAAACTCTCCCACGACCCACGCAACACAACATGGACCACAGACACCACCTCCGTAGGCCACAAACTAATGCTCCAATCCGGTTGGAAACCCGGCACAGCCCTTGGCGCCAGCTCAATATCAACACCCGCCTCCGAAGCCTCAGCAGCCAAAGTAAAAATTGCCGTTAAAGACAACACACTCGGTCTCGGCGCCTCTCTCAAAAGTAATAACGTCGAACACCAACGTACAGGTCTAGATGCTTTCCAGGGTCTCCTAGGCCGTCTCAACGCCAAGGATGCTGCAGAATTGAAAGCTGTAGAAGAACG
>Ga0068621_1000012_pt1 | contig 18689 bp, 13 predicted proteins | sample InSIn5SAF170_FD_77485 | JGI IMG/M metagenome (GOLD analysis project Ga0068621, IMG submission 77485) | Clean room microbial communities from NASA Spacecraft Assembly Facility at Jet Propulsion Laboratory, Pasadena, California, USA -... ... | reverse complement strand
GCATGTTATCGGTAGGTTGTTGCATGGTGTCCGATTTCTCCTACGTTCTAAGCTTACATCACTATAGATGGTTGTGCCAATGTACATCGCGGAGGTGGCGCCTCCTGAGATTCGTGGTTCACTGCTTGTGCTGGAAGAGTTCTCGATTGTCTTCGGCATATGCGCGGCGTACTGGCTGACATATGGCACACGATACATATCCTCGGACTGGTCTTTCCGCCTACCTTTCTTGCTCCAGATCGGGCCGGCAGCTCTGCTTGGTGTTTCAGTGTTCTTCCTACCCTTTTCTCCGCGATGGTTAGTATCTAAAGGACGAGATTCCGAAGCGCTGGCATCACTTTGCAAGTTGAGAAATGTCCCAGACACGGATCCTAGGGTCCTTGCCGAGTGGTACGACATTCGGTCCGAGGCTGTCTTTCACCGTGAAGTCACGGAGAAAACCCATCCGCAGCTGACTACGAAGCACTCTTTTGCTGCCTCGTTCAAGCTTGAGCTCGCCAAATATGCTGATTGTTTTCGGAGAAATTATTGGCGACGTACCATGGTAGGCGTTTTGCTAATGTTTTTCCAACAATTCGTTGGTACGTACCTTATCCAGTTTCAGGCTTCATTCAGTTCCTAACGCTGCCAGGCATCAATGCTTTGATATACTATTCTCCTTCACTTTTTGCCATGTTGAATTTTGGGCCTGCTGAACATAAAGATGAATAATATTATCTATAGATGATGAGAAGAAGAGAAGGAAAGAGAAGTTCTAACAGTACAAATATCAGTAGGATGTGGTTCCACCAGTTTCATCTCTACTCCCCAGACAAAGAACACCTCTGCCACTATCCGTTATAGCCAGTGATGCTCTGAAGGCATCAATTTCAACATGCCACTATGGGAATGAATTACAACATGCAACTCATTCTCGGAGGCATCTTGAATATCACACAGCGTGTTGGAGTGATCACATCGTTATACACCATGGACAAGTTCGGGCGGAAGCCCCTACTCCTCTTCGGGAGCATCACGATGTGCATATGTCATATCATCATTGCGGTCCTCGTCGGACTCTACTTTGGTAGCTGGGATGGACAGGAAGACAAAGCTGCTGTTGCAGTTGTGTTCTTGTTCCTCTGTATGCTGTTCTTCGGGTCTTCTTGGGGTCCGGTACCATGGGCTATGCCATCAGAAATCTTTCCGAGCTCGATACGAGGCAAAGGCGTGGCATGGTCGACATGCTCAGATTGGCTGAACAATTTTATCATAGGATTAATCACGCCTCCCATGATCCAGAACACACGCGGTTTCGGGGCGTATACCTTTTTCGCCGTTTTCTGTGGACTGTCTGCCTTTTGGACGTTCTTCTTCGTTCCAGAGACCAAGGGTCGAAGCCTTGAAGATATGGACCGTGTTTTCGGGGATCATGCGGCTGAGGCAGACGTTATCAGGCGGGCGGAGATAATGAGAGAGCTCAAGACCTCTGCAGCACCGGTGCGGGAGGGCAAGACGGTGTAGCTGTATCGTATCTAAGAATGGTGACCAAATTTGTTACTCTTTCACTTGTCCCGCCTGCTCTGGTGTGCTTGGCAGGAAATGTAAATACGCGCTGGACCCTTGCATGGGATTCTACAGTACGGAGGACCTTGCGAAGCACTGGCTCGCACGAGCACATCAGCGTGCAGAGAGGAGAGTTGCGACTCCGTAACATAACCTCGGCTGTCCTCTAGGCGAACAGAAGGCACTGATTGGTGTCAATGCTGAAGAAAGCGGAAAAGCGTCCGTCTTCTTGGCCCTAAACCTGATTCGATCAGCTCGAGCAGGGTAGCCACGGCAGGTGCAAGTGGTGCAAGTCGTGTCTTCTGGTGCTTCCTCGACCCCCGCGTATCTGTAATTATTGAACCCCTCACGTCGACAGCTTCTGTTCACATCGAACCCGACTATGGAACCCCAGACAACAACTGGCACGCGCCAGAAACGCAAACAATCAGGCAACAAGACGAAGACTTTACCTTGCCCGCACTGTCAGCGATTATTCGCAAGATTGGTGCGTCGGCCAGCTTCGAAGCACATGCAACGGCGCAAAATAGCTAACTGCGGGCAATAGGAACACCTGCAGCGACATATTCGAACACATACGAAAGAAAAGCCCTTCGTCTGCGAAATATGTACAAAAACATTCGCGCGCAGCGACCTCCTCGTCCGCCATGAACGGCTGGTCCATCCTGGCGACGAGGAGCAGCACACCAGCAGGAAATCACATAAGAGACGAACACATTCGACGACATCGAACCTCTCAAGCATTACTCGACCCCATGCGAATAGCGATGCCTCCCAAATGAGCCCAGTCTCACCTCTACAGCCGCAAGGACACGATCCGATGGACATCGTGCATCAGAACAGCCAGCACTTGCTATCTTCTCCCATGGGACAAGAAGGAAGAGGCATGATGGACATGCTAGATCCCCAGCTCATGCAACCGCCGAACGGTCTTGGGTCGATCGATGGCCTGCCGGCGCATCAGTCAAATCATTTCAGTCCATCGGGTCTGGATCCTTCGTGGGGCTACGATCTGAACCTGCTATCACACGCGGCAAGCCATGTGGCTTCGAACCCACAGCATCAGTATGGCATGCCAGACATACCCACCTCAAGTCAAGAGCAGATGCAAGAACCATTACAACAGCTTCTTCCTGTCACCATGGAGCAACAATACCCTCCGCGGACTATGCAAGACTATGGCCATCAAACGCCTCTGTTCGAGAGTCCAGATCTTGGTGATCTCATGCAAGACTTTACTGTGTTTCTGGACAGCATAGGTTTGTCCTCAGAGTGGGATCCGCGCATGATCAATAGTACCGAAGGTGAGCCGTTCACTACTCCAGAGCTGAAGAATGACCCCAACTTCTACAAAGCAAATGGCGATCCCATAGACCATAGGCTGGCACCTTTGCAAGACGAGAACAGCACCTTCGCCAGGTTCGGCTCGCGCTTGCCGTCCTTGCAGCCAGAGCCCCGTGAGCACCACTCCCAGCCTCCGGAGCTCAAACCGAACGACGATTATTTAGGCATACCAAAGTCGAGAGGATCTTGTGAGGTATCAGACACAGATCGGCAGCAGTTTGCTTCGAAGCTAGCATCTTTCGACAGTGTCATGCCAAAAGGCTTCATTGCACCGTCAAGACATTCGCTGTCCAGATATTTAGCCGGGTACATAAATGGTTTCCACGAGCACTTACCATTTATTCACGTTCCTACACTCTCTGTGGGAAGCAGCGCGCCGGAGCTAGTTCTAGCCCTTGCAGCCGTCGGAGCGCAGTATCGCTTTGAGAACAGTCGAGGCATCGAGCTTTTCTACGCTGCTAAAGCTGTTGTTCTTGAACAGGTCAAACGGCGCGATGGCTTTCAGATACCTCAGCTGTGGAACAGACCGCGCACTCGAACCGGCTCGATCGTGCATTCGCCCTCTAACGGAGGCTTCAGTGGCTCTAGCAACAGTCCTTTCCAATTTGTGCCGTCAGAAGAAGCAGTTGCGCCTGATAGCAAAGAGCAAATGGACTCGATACAAGCACTGCTCCTTCTGACAGCATTCGCAACTTGGGAGCGACATCAAGAACTATTGCGTGAAGCATTGGCTTTTCAAAGCATTCTCGCTAGACTGGTCAGGGAATCGGGCTTGTCAAACCCAGAAATTCCACCTTCAGAAGACCTGAGCTGGGAAGAGTGGGTGCGGCTAGAGGGTGATAAACGCACGAAGCTGATAGTATACTGCTTCTTCAACCTTCATTCCATAACATGGAATGTGCCGCCACTCATACTCAACACCGAGCTCAAGCTCGATCTGCCAGATCCTGGCAACGAGTGGAAAGCCCCGAATGCAGAAGTCTGGAAGAAAGTACGAGCGCAGAACACCCCTTCGGCTGTTCCATTCCAGACCGCATTCTCTCGTCTGTTCTCGAAGCCTTCACAAACGCCGCCTGCCCCCGTCTCGCCACTAGGGAACTATGTTCTCATTCACGCTCTCATACAACAGATCTTCTTCGCTCGACAACTCTCTCTCGTTTGGCCAGCTGCCGATGCCACGTCACTGCGGCATGAAGATATCACAATACTTGAAAGAGGTCTGTCATCCTGGAAGTCCGGCTGGAAGCGCGATCCGCAATCATCACTGGATCCACAAAACCCGAACGGGCCTGTGGCGTTCACTTCAACAGCGCTACTTGGTCTAGCATATATCCGCCTACACATCGATATGGGTCCTCTTCGACACCTCGAGTCCCGCGACAGTAGTCAGATTGCTCAAGCATTACATAGCACACCTGCCCTACGCCGTGATCCACGACTCACTCCAGCTCTACTACACTGCGCTCATGCGCTTTCGATACCTGTCAGATTAGGCATAGATTTCGTTGCCAAGACGCAAACCTTCTTCTGGTCGATACAACACTCGCTCTGCAGTCTCGAATGTGCATTCTTACTCTCAAAATGGCTGCACAGCCTGTCACGTATCATCCCAGATCAGATGCCGCCCCTGTCCGAGCACGAACGAAAACTGCTTGTATGGGTTCGGAACATCCTCGAAGAAACGGAGATGATAGTGCCACTGAACGGCGATGCCGGCGACAGCCGAGTCGTCAACCAAAGCCAAGAACTTCTCGAAGATGAGGGCAAAATTCGTGGTCTGGCAGTCAGCGTCGTAAGGGTATGGAGCAAGACATTCAAAGGCAACACATCCTGGGCGATCGTTGACATGATCGGGTCTGCTCTAGAAGGTTACGCTGACCTGCTAGAGGAAGATATGAGGGTTGAGCTCGGTATAACGCTGAGCAGCCGATCTGGTAGCTCGAGACCGACTACTGCTGCGGGGAGTGGACCGCAAATGACGCAGTCGGCGGTGTATCCTGCGTTGCAGTCGCAGCCGACGCCTGGAAGCGTTGGGTCTGGTTGAGTAGACCAGAAGAACAGGACTGTTGCTTGGGGTGATGAGTTTGTGGTTTTCTGACACGATGACCTTGGTCGGTGCGATGAGTCCATGTCTGATGATTTATACACGGTTATTGTGTCAATAAGTATTCTTGTAGTATATGTACAAAGCTTGAATGTACATATTACGGTCGATTGCACAAAGCAAATTCAATTTTATGATGAACATCTTTGATCGGCTGCTCCTGCAGTCCAGGGCAGCATCAGCATTGATCTGCTTATCACATCGCATCGTCTCTGTACAAATTGACTCCTAGATATGCGAGTGGAAGGCGCCGCCGCCCGTGAATAAAACGAGCATGTCGTTTCGTATCGTTCTTTAATCTTGCTGTTGGCCGTGACTTATCGTGCGCGACGAGTGCATATTTCTCGTGGTACTCTGCTCTGTTGGAAAGTGCTATGCACGAAAGGCGGGTAGCGATCTGCTATACTTGAGGGAGGACATTCCCGGTGTAGACCTGTCTCTAATCTCTCATCTTGCGTTGTCCCGAGAGTTTGCGAGCGTTGGGATTAAGCAAGCAGTATGCCGTCAAGAGGAAATTTCTTACCAGTTGATAGCAGCACTAGGATTACACAGTTGTGAGTTAGCGCCAGACATGTTCTATTGCCTCGATCTTGCTGTGGGTGGGTTGGTTGAATTTGAGTGGGCGCGCCGCTTGGTCGAAGGTGATGTGGTTCTAGTGTGTGCGAATAAAAAGGGGTGGAAACACGGCCTTGCTGACCATTCGAGCCACCGACCCTCGTTTCCCGTAGAGAGCCAAACCTTGAGCACGTTGACCTGCTTAAGGTAGTCAGCTTTTTGATAGCTATTTATCACAACGCCATTCCAGTTGTCTGTTGCTGCAGTGATGTTGAGGGCCCATGGGGAGGTTACGAGCTTTTAGTCAGTACAGGCGATGCCAGTGCGATAACCGGATCTTGTTCGTGCTTCGCCTGACAGTACTTTTCGATTAAATCGGGTGCTTAGACAGTCTCGCTTGCTACCTATCTGTCGTGGATGGAAGACTCCTGTCCGCTGTCCTCTCGAGCAGTGTGATCCACTATTCGGTGAGACCGTGTGTGTACAACGTGTATCAGGCGTCGACTTAGGGTCAACGGACATCGCCGCGCAGGGAGCGCTGATATGCGGGCGGTAGCGGAGATAGCCGATGGTTGTCTAGGAGGTACCTGAGTCAAGCAGGGCTCCCTCAAGGACAAAGCCGGAGATCGGAGCCGAGGGGCCAAACCTGTTCCCTCAATAATTTGCCGGTTTTGCCCACCTGCACCTTGAACTTGGACATAACAGGCGTCCAGAGCGCTGTTCTCCGGGAACCGCCTGCGCCTACGATGTCAGGTAACCCTTGTGGCCGCGGCCGAATTTGCTGATAGTTTATCTGCAATAACAGGAGTAATAGGCGACTTAGACTATCAGCAAATTCGGCCGCGGCCACAAGCCTAAGGCCTCCCAAACACGAGTGACTTTGGCAAACCGGCAAATTATTGACGGCACAGGCTTGGGGCCAAAACCTAGTGTCTCTGTGAGACTTGCTTCCGACAGTGCTTTTTATTCATATGATGTAACTCTTCTCGTTCCGGACCTATCGATGCTAAGCAGTGTCTTTATGGCCGACGGCGATGCTGCTCCTACGACGTTCATAGATGCAATCAAAGCGGCGGTCGACGCCTGATGTGGTGGAAGCGTGTTAAGAACAGTCCAACCTGTCCAATCCGTTGATCATTGCCGCTGCACTTTTGCAAGTGCCGACAGCAGCAGACACGGCAGCGATGAGGGCACGGCGATCACTGGGCGCCGGTCAAGATTGCTCGACCCTTACCCGTCTTACAGGCGATCTTCTTACTTCCGTTTGCTGCCATCGCTAGATCGAGCTTCGATTCCTTGCAGAAGGTACTCGAATTCCATGAGCAGCTGGTCAATCATTTCTTGGACCTGATGTTCGGATTCTGAGCAGAACCAGTGGAGCATCTTGCGCCATTCATCGTCCTCTTCATGTCGCCTGTATGGCTTACACGCTTCTCGCGCTCGGGAAAACCAAGTCCGGACTTTCCAATCCTTCGGTGGAACAAAACCCCAGAAGAGGAAGACCCTTATATGCGCTAGCCAGAGCCAGGAGCCTGACCACAGAGCAGCAAACGTCGAGTGTGTGTCTTGTACTCTGCGTGATTATAATGTCGATGATGTCGAGTCCAATCCTGCTTTTCCAGCACAATAGATCCTCTTGCAAGAAGCAGCATATCATGGATAACTTGCTTGCAAGCTCTTTCACTCGAGATGCGTCGCTTAGTCGCAATTCAGCCCAGAGTTCGAAGAAGTGCTTGCCTTCGAAAGATGCACCTGGCGTTTGACGAGGCCACCATGGGCCACTGCTACTCCGGAGGATCTCATACGGGTATGCAGCAATTGCATGTGAAAACTCCTGTGACCCGTCTTGGTTCCACCGATTGAATGGAAGGTCACCTAGGTTTGTGGCAAAAAGGGCGACGAAAAGGAGACGAGTGCTGGGGCTCAAGTATTGAAGGAAGACCTTCCAGCATCGCCTCCAATATGGATCGATCCTATCAGTAAAGACATTTGGGTGCCGTCTGTCAAGTACGGATTCGTAGACCAGGCAGCTCAACAAGTAGTCCTGCTCCTCTACGCTCAGGTTCGCCAGATCATGCTGGTAGTGCGCGATGTATGCCGAGGCGTCGCGAGCTGCTGTGAAGGCCAGGTCCAAACGCCAGTGTCGACGACGGTATGGTGAGTTCTGGAACACATGCTCCAAATGGCTTGCGCACAGCGTGTTGACCCTTCCCCTCCATGTTCTCGATGGCCCAACAGTGTTACCAGTGGGGAATTGATGGTAGCACTACCAACGTCGAGAGCGAATTTGGAACTGTCGAATTCAATGTCATTACGCAGCAAGTCAACAGCATCAAGCAGTAGCCTTGCAAAGTCCCTTGTGCTCAGAGAGCCCCGTACACCTACTAGTGTTGGCCGTGAAAGGCAACCCGTCATTGCGTTGCTTATGACATATTTTTGCCAGTCCCACCGAGACTTAGACGAAGGTCTCGAAATTCCGTATATGTCAGCCATGCTCTGTGGAACAATCGTCCAAGCGTCAGCTGCAATTTCAACGCTTTTCACGACGTCTGCGGCTAGCCGAAGCCAGATCTTGTCAGGGTAGATTGACAGCAGCTTATCCCCAAGCCATGCTTGAACGATAGAACGGCTGTTAATATGATAGCTGACAGTCTCGTGTAGCAGATACACTTTAGCAACGCCTATCCTGTGATGATCTGGCATGTTGACAGGATCTGTCGTCCTTGGTTCGCGACGGCTGAATCGTAGAAAGCTGCCCACAATGCCTTCCAGGCGTGCCTCGAAATGCTCGATTGTTGAGACAATATAATCAGTCATTAGCCCATACCGATGCACGAGCCAATTCACAGCACCAAAGAGATGTTGTATGTTCAGACTGAGCCTCGCTGTGGACGGGTAGCTTGCTACCAAGTGCAGTATTAATGCTGCCTCGACTCTACGGGACATGGGTATCTGTGCAAGAATTCGGTCGTACATCTCTTTCAGCTCCTGTGGTAATTCCTTCAACTCTTGTTTTGCCTCGGACAGAGTACATCCTCGAACCAGCATGTCTGCCAAAATTCCCGTAGCGAAATGAGCCCATATGAACACCCCGCATGCTTTTCGGGAGAGGTCTTCCACTATCTGCGCGATCAGTTCTCCTGGCTCCATTGACTGTACAACCAGCGCGGTCTGGATGCTACTGAGTGATGCTCGAACATATTGCCGTACTCCCTGGTTATTGAACTCTTGTACTCTGATGGTGGGACATTCCTTGAGCAACGTCAGGATGGATGGTTCGGGACGGCTCGCTATGCACGCTCGTATCCTCGTTCTTTGACACAGCGATCGGATGGACTGCACGACTAGCCGTTTGTTATCTGAGCATTCGTCAAGTCCGTCAACGAGAACGAAAACCTCGATCGCTTCTGACACAAGCATCCTCACGACAAGGTCGATTGTGGAATCCGCATCCGGCAAGAGGGTCAAAGAATCAAGGTCGACACGGTGTTGTGGGAGAGTCTCTGCACTCAGGGCACATTTTTCGATAATCTGCAATAGTAGATGGCGATAGAGACCATTGACAGTATTGGGCAAAGTATTTCCTGCTCTGTAGTCGAAGAAGTAATGCAGAATGTGCCAGTGTTGTGGTCGTTCCTGGCTGGCCAATAAGATTCTCCGTGTCTCTGGCGAGCCAGCGATGTGTTTCATAAGCGTACTCTGTGTTGCTTCAGAGATCCAGATCTCGCAATCTCAGCAGACAGCTACCTTCCCAGAGCCTGGCAGGCCCTGAATCCAGAAGACCGGCTCTGCCTCTGGGTTTGCGAGCCATTTCTCAAAAGCTGTTGACCAGATATATTCGCAAGTGCTAGGATCAGCTCTGAGTGTGTTTGAGAACTTGGTTGACAGACAAGAAGAACGGCCCAAAGCCCTCGCAATCTCTGCCCATTGGCGCTCAGTAAATCTCTTCTCATGCTCGAGATCTTGTTGAGGCGCAACTCCCAAGTACTGGTGGTAAACATCGCCCAGAATTGCATGTGCATTTCCTGAGACACGTACCTGATCATATCTCGAGGCTCGGGATATCGATGGCTCGACTGGCGAGGCGGATCGTTAGCGCTTCATATGCCTGAATTTGCGAATATGTTCAGTGATTCACATACGTACTCCGGCCGATTTCATTGAAGTGGTGAGCAGGCCAACAACGCTTTAGCACCCATAGTAATGTTCATGTAGCTTGGGTTTCATGAACATCATTCAATGCTCTCACCAAGTCTTACGAGGGTAAAGCTTGTGATAAAGCCTCAAAGTATACATCGACGGAACTCACCTGCAGCAGTAAGGCTGAAGAGGTGTGATTCCGAGCATCAGGCAATTGCAACAAGCGGGCAAGAGCGGGTAAGGAGACTGGAAGGTACGAGGCTGACCTCGCTTGCAGTTACGCTTACCAAACCAACATACATTTCTGGAAGGTGTAGCGACGACTTTGCTGGACGTTTGATCGGTGGCAGCGACCACCAACTCAAGACTTAAGTGGGTAAACGCGGCATCTGGGCAAGACAGAATTCATTGAATCGTTACGCCAGAAGCCACTCCTGCGGAAAAGCGCAATGAGGCGTTTTTCACAACTTGAACCACCTAGCCATAACCCAGCATAGCAATACTTCTCCCAAACTCGAAGCACGAATACCGCCCTGTTTGCGCCAAGCATATCATTCATGCATCCCACCATCACGTATTGTAGTGGTACATCCTCTTGTGATCGGTCTTAACTTCTAGTCCCCACCATTCGCCATAGCAGAAAAGTTAAGCTTCAGCTTTGTCCCACCAGCACTGGGCGGCACACTGGGTCGCGGTGTCCCCAAACTCGAGCCTGCATCGGTGGATGCCGCATCGCCCTTGCCCAGCGTCGGTAGGCCGGGGTGCTCGCTCTGTTGCTGTGCGATCATTTCGGCGCATTTTTTCTGCATATGCGTTAGTATTTTGCTCGTTTCTCGTCAGTGAAGGATCGACTTACCTCAATCATAATAGCATCGTTATACAACATACTCCCATCTTCATTGTACGTCTTCGCATTCATTGCAAGCAGATCAATATCCTTCTGCAGATCCTCCAGACTCGTGTATTTGTGCCCATTGATCTTGTCTGTGATGTTCTCGATGGCGATCGGGTTGGTGATATAATTGTAGTAGTCAGGATACAATTTCTTCGGCGGGACCTGTAAGAACGGGCCAATGACTGCTCTCATAAGCGGGCCCTCATCGCTGTCGTTTGGATCCGGCTCCTCATCCACGTCCTCCACTTCGATGCTTTCGATCGCTTTGATGGTGATCTTTAGCGCTTTCTGGAGGAGTGACCGGTCAGATGCACTCAGTGAGTCGGGTTTCGCGGATGGACGACCACCACGCTTTCGTTTGGCGACAGGTGTTTCCTCTTCTAGGTCAGCCTCCACAGCCTTCCTCTTCGCAGAGTTCGGCTTGCGACCTCGTTTCTTTGGTTGCGGAACAGGCTCCTCTGTACTCTCGCGACTAACGGGGTCAGGAGAAGACTCAATGCCACCTTCACGCTTAGCTTTGTTGGTCTTTCGCTTATCAATTCGTGCTTGCTTTCGCTTTGTTGCTTCACCAATACTGTCGTCCGAGTCGTCTACCGCAGCGAGCCACTGCTCTTCTGTCAGGCCGTCATCGTAGCGGACTTGAGTCTTAACTCTGGCTCCACGACCACCATAATCTTCTTCGGCGTCTTTCTTGTCTGGGTTCGGTTCGTCTTCTTGAAGGTAGATATCTGGCAATTCGTCTTCACCCATGAGACGAGGTAGCGGCCTGCCAGGACCATACTCGTCTCTAGCTTGTCGTTCTTTGTCCATACGTTTGAAGAGAATGAGTTCTTCTTCTGAGCGAGCCATCATGTCATTCAGGTCGTCGTCTTCCATTTCCTCCTGCTCGTTACCTCCCGCTTCGGCGGCTTCAGCGGCTTCCAGCAGGGTCCGCAAGAATGCATCTCGTTCTTCGTTTGTGGATTTGTTATCGAATTTACCAGCTTGAATGACCTTGCCATCCATATCGAGTTTGTACTGGGCTCGTTCGAGGATCTTCTCTTCCACTGAGTTTGAGCTGATGAGTCGAAGAATCCGGACCTCATTCTTTTGGCCAATTCTGTGAGCACGATCTTGAGCCTGCAAATCCTGATGAGGATTCCAGTCGGAGTCGTAGATGATGACAGTATCTGCAGTCTGCAGGTTGAGACCAAGACCTCCGGCACGAGTGGACAGCAAGAAGCAGAAGTATGGCGAGTTAGGCTGGTTGAACAATCTCAGCAGCTCGGAACGTTCATCAGATTTGGTGGCGCCATCAAGTCTCAGATATGTTATCCCTCGTAGTCGTAAGAAGTCTTCCATGATGTTCATGATTTGCGTCATCTGGAAGAACATCAACACACGATGACCAGTAGCTTGAAACTTGGGCAGGACTCGATCCAGAAGCTCGAATTTACCAGCTGTTCGCCAGATTGAGTCGTTCGTGCCCTTACCCGGATTCATCTGCTCTTCAACTGGCTCAAAGACGTAGGGGTGGTTGCATAGTTTCCGCAACTGCATGAGCATGTTGCTAAGTCCACGCATGCTGGTCTTGCCTCCTTTGCCATCAGTTACAGCGAGCTTATTATGAGTCGCCAGTTGCGAGGTGAGCTTGGCCTGCAAAGCAGAGAAGCGACACTTGATGACTCGTTCTTGTTTGTCTGGCAGATCTTTCTCGACGTCCTTCTTGAGACGTCTCAGCAGGAACGGTCTGAGCACCTTGTGGAGACGTCTAATGACCAGCAGCTGCTCTTCTTCGGACAACTCCATTCGATCTTGGCCACCGGTGTTCGCGAAGGGAGTATTGAACCACTCATCGAAACTCTTAGCTGACTTGAAGATGTTTGGTAGCACGAAGTTGAGGATGGCCCAGAGCTCTGTCAGATTGTTCTGCAGAGGTGTACCAGTGAGGATGAGTCTGTATCTTGTGCTGTAGTATGATGATAGAGTGCTACTCAGCTTTGATTGAGCATTCTTCATACGATGACCTTCGTCGATGATCATGTGAACCCACTTGATCTTGCTGAGAATAGGTCGATCCTTGATGATGTACTCGTATGTAGTGAGCAGAACCTGGAACTTCTCACTTCTGATTCGGTTCTGCTGCATCTTTCTGGTATTGGGGGGTCCTTTGTAGACGATCTTCGATACGCTCGGTGCCCATTTGTCAAACTCAAGGTTCCAATTCGTCAACGTACTGAGCGGCACGATGACCAAGAAGGGACCTGATTGCTGCTTCTGCTCGATGAGGTATGTGATTAGAGAAATGGTCTGGATGGTCTTACCCAGACCCATCTCGTCAGCCAGCACACCATTGAGCCTATTGTTGTATAGCGACACCATCCATTGTAAACCTTTCAGCTGGTACTCTTTCAATGTACCACCAACCAGGATCGATGGTTGCACATGGACCTCTTCTTTGATCTTGTGAGCAACAGCATAGTAGTCGATTTTTCTGCCGCCATCTTCATCCTCGGAGCCTATTTCGTCCTCTTCAGGAGCGAAGTCCTCCGTTTCACCGTATCTTTCGGCAGCGCTTCGTTGTTGAGCACGTACAGATGCAGCAAGTTGGTTGAGGAAACCATCGGTCTGTTTGAGCAGATGAGTGATACGAGAATCTTTGGCTTGGCCGAGCAGCTTCAGATAGGTCTCTTCGTCGTTCGCCTTCAAAGCTTGCAGACGTTGCTTGGCTGTGCGTTCAATGCGCTTTTGCTCTTCTCGCTCCATGTGCTGATGTTGGGCGATCATCATCTTTCCAAGCTTCTGCATTCTTGCCTTCTGGTTCATGGCATGGTTCTTGATCTCATTGCCATGAGCGATGACGGAAAGTAGTTGATCATTGGCCTTAGTCTTTTCCTTATTCTCACGAGCGTCTCTCTGTTGTTTTTCGAGCTTCTCGGTAATCTTAGCTTCCCTGAGCGATTGCTTCTTCATTCTTCGATGCAGCGCACGATTGGCAGTCATAGCCAGGTTGTCATAGTTAAAGAGCTCTTGTTGAATTTCCCGTCTAAATTCGCGCTGTCGTTGCAGCAGAGACAACTTCTTGAACTCGATAAGCATCTTCATCCTCAGTGAGCTATCATCTGTGGCCTCCATCGAGCTGCTACTGTCCCATGCAGCGATGTTGACTGGCATGGCAGCAATTTCAGCTTTGCGGGCCTGAATGCGATTGTACATCATGCGCTCTCTATCTTCACGGACCTGCTCGATGTCGACCCCATACGGCATTAAGGCTGGCACACGTGGTCGCTTAGCCCGCTGCGAATGATCTGCAAAGGTGATAGTGCGAGGGTATAATTCGTAAGGGGACTTGTAAGATTCGAAGAACTGCTTGGCCAGTGTCATGTCGGTTTGAGCGCTCTCTTTTCCTTCGGCTGCATCCTTAACAACCTTCTCAGCAGCTTGTGCGGAGGCGGCCGATGGCATAGCGGCATCGTTTCTCGGGAAGACTTTCTCTTGTAGTGCCTGTGGCAGAGGCATGTTCTTGCTTAGCATCTTGAAGGCCTGGATTTGCATCCGAAGCAATTGCAGCTGTTCAGGCGAGAAGCCAGCAGCACTCGTGACGGTGCGCTGTGGTCCAGCACCCTGCGTCGACGCGCCAGATTGTGGCTCCTGTTGAGCAACACGAGCATGCGCAACCCCGTTCGCTTCTGACTGTATTCCATCCATTTGCGCGTTCGAAGGGTTGCCGCCATTCTGGACAGCGCCGTTGCTTTGACCATTCATCTGAGGTTGTGGCTGACCTTGGGCTTGCATCTGGGTCTTCTGTTGCTGCATATGGGCCATCTTCATCTGTGCCTGCTTACGCGCCTGCTGTTGTTGCTGCACATAGGTGAGGAATTGCTGAAGCTTGAGGAGTTCGGGGTCAGTCTGAGGCACCTTCTGCGCCTTGAGGAGTTTGTATTTCTCATATGCAGCCTGTATCTGTTGTTGCGTAAGGTTGGGCGGTAGTGTCTGGCCCATGGACTGCATAGGGTTTGGTTGCTGCATGGCAGCTGGCTGTACAGAAGCCATGCCGGCAGGGGTTTGTGTTTACTGTGGCACCCGTAACATGGGGTGGAAGGATGTATGTGGGTAGACAGGGGACTAAACACCTCCCGAGGTGTATCCCGGCGTTGCTCTGATGCATAGTGTTAGTAAATTGAACATTTGGAAACGAACTTGGCGCATTGCGCATGGTGATTGATGGAAGGAAGTGGTAGGCTGATAATGCTGATTGACTCACACGAGTGTAGTACAAATGAATGGCTGAGGGTTGGCTCAAATCAGGTCGCGGACAGTCACTTGGGGTGATTGTGGTGGTTGATTATCGAATCGCGATGGAGCAGGCCGTCGTCGCGTCTCGGTCATCTGTGAAAGCCTGCGAGGGACGAGACGATTACTAGAAAGAACACTCCTGCCCGCAGACGCGGCAGATTCAGCAAGATTATGAGCTAGTACACTTTAGACCTAGCGCTGGTTAGTGACGGATACGAACGCCGAGAGTCCGGCTTTTCAAGGAAAGAGCATTTCACGAAGCTGAGCACTGATACTGTAGTTGTAATGATGCACATATGCAAGTTCAATCTGTTTGGCACAGCGTTATATGCTGCTCACTGTGCGAAAGAGTTCCTGTAGTGCTATAGCAAGTGCAAACGCCCCAGCCCGCCAGTCAAAAACTGTGTCCCTTGTGCCTGAGCCCGCCCTATACCTCCCAATCACGAAAATTGCCATATGTACATGTCTCACGCTTACGCTATCAGTGTTCTCTTGGCTGGAGGAGGCGGAGGTGCTGGTTTGCCCAGCCCGCCAGGTTTTGACGATCGGGAGGGCGGTGGCGGAGGCGGTCTCCTACCGCCGCCGAGTGGTGTCTGAGAACCACTGCCTTCTGGCGTCTGCGGTGATTCATCTGCAAAAATGTCATGCTCAGGCTGGCTCGACATGGTGTCAACACGCCTAAGATTGGTTCTTGTCGACTGTAACATCAAAGAATCACTCGGTACTCTAGACAGGCGATTTGGCTGTACAGGCGAAATATCTCGTCTTTCTTGAGGCTGTGTCTGGTAGGTAGTCGAGCGGCCGAAGCCTGGTCTAGCCCGCATCAAGTCAGGGTCTGCTGCAGGGGGGTCGCCGTAGCGTGAAGATGGTTGTCGAGACTTGATGCTTGGCTTGATTGGCTCTGGCTCATCTCGATCTGAATGTGTGGAAAGGAATGAGCGAACCGTGTTCGACCGTGACCTGTTGGGCAAAGGCCTGGCACTAATTTGACTTTGTCCCGAAGCTTGTCGCATGCCCCCCTAAGCCCTGTCCAAAGGCCGACTGAGCTGGCCATTCGTTCTGTAGCTGGACGAGTGCTTCTCGGCAACGATCGTGATAAGCAAGTTGGGCCTCGAGGAACGCCGTTAAATCGTTGACGCTCTCGGCTTCAGCATCCTTGATCTCGAACATGCGTCTTTCGACGTCCGCTTCCGCCTCTTCGTACTTCATCTGCTGTGACCGGAGTTCTTCTTCGACTCTAAAGTCCTCCCTTTTCGCTTTCTGCAGCTTGGCCAAAGATGTATCGTATGCAAGACGTCTCGACTCCAGTTTCCTGCGTGCGGCTTGATATTCTTTCATCTGCACCAGGGATCGCTCAAGCGAGTCGGCCCAGCTATTAGTGGCCGCTACAATGTAAGACTCTTGAGAACGAGCCAGGCGTTCTTGTGTTCTTCCGAAAGCTAGCTGAGTGTTAGAAACTGTCCTGCCAGATGTTCACAAGTACTCACAGCTCAAACATTGGCCGTATTCTGAATCGTGCTCAAAATCCTCTCCGTGAGTGATCATGCTCCCACCCATGTATGCGATCGGAAGGGTCTTCTCCTTCTTCTCGACTTCTGTTCTCTTGGAGACGACTTTCATGTAGCCGTTCATGGACTCTGACATCTTCTCCATGCCCTTCTGTCGCAACTCCATCTCCAGCTCCAGAGCCTTGAAGTTGTCGGTGGTGTTGGTCTTGACCTCCCCTCCCATCCGCTCCTCCGCCCATTGCTTGAAACGATCGAGTTTCTTGTTGACAATCATTTCGATCTGCTGCTAGATTGACTGTTGAGTTTGTATCTGTGGTGCTATGCGGAAAGTGAGAACGCAGCAGCGGGAGTAATTCGTTTGAAAGTACACCTGCGGAACAATGGATATCTATGACAACGAGGGTGCAAGTGGGTGAAACGAGCGCAAGATGACGTTCAAGAAGTGGGCTTGAAGAATGCGTCGTATCAGAACAATAATAGCAGCGGAAACAGCGCTCAAAGATGTTTCAAAAGCAACAAAATCAAACCCGAGACATAAGTACAGCGAGAAACACGAAAACGTTGGGTGCACCAGGTGGGTTGACGTTTGATGAGGGAGTCGTCCCCAGCACGTCCCTCGGTGATCTAGAATCATGGCGCGAACCGGCTCAAGCGGCGTGGGCCAAGCGCGCTCATAAAAAATGCCATGGCTTCAATCCTGTGAATGGCATGCATTTATCCTTGTTCAATTTGGCTTATCAGACACAAGAGACACGCCCCAAAAACAGCCTGAATGAAACCTGGGGTGTTTCACGCGCGCCTCCCACAGTGAGGCTCTTCTTATGGTTGCAGACAAGGTTCTACTGGACATCTGAAGCGCGACGAAATAATCATTTTTCTGTGTCACTTCAATAGGGATCGTGCGCACGTACGTGTCAACGAGCACGGTCAGTAGAATATTTTGTTTCAGAATGACTCTTCATTTCAATACGTGCATTCGTGGCCTCAGATACGTCCCGTTCCGTACAAGCTACACAGGACGCGTGTACAGAGTCTGAGATCGTCATCGAGGAGATTGCTTGACAGATGTCGTTCAAGCGGTTGAGCCTCTCCTAATCTATGGAAGAGGAAAAGATTGTTCCACCTGCGCTCATCTAGGTGATTTGTTCGACCGAACTCTGCTCTCTTCACTTCTGACCAACACCAGCGTGACTGCTCGTAACCCATGTATAGAAATAGCAACAACGACCTTAATCCTTCGTCTTCTGGGTACCACGCAGCAGACCAGTTCTTCTGGCGGCGATGAGACCAGCTTTTTGACCTTGGGCGGCGTATCTGGAGATGGTGGAGGCTTTACCAATATGCTGGTGGTTACCACCACCGTGAGGATGATCGACGGGGTTCATGGCAACACCACGAGTCTTAGGCCATGAGTTTCGCTTGACAGCGAACTTGTGCTTAGCTCGAGATGCCTCTGTTCAGTTTATTAGCATTGCTCTTCCTATCCATGGCAGTCGAAACATACTGAGAAGTGGCTTATCTGTTCGTCCACCACCTGCAACAATACCGATCATGCCTCGCGATGAGCTTGGGATGACCTTCTTTGCGCCAGATGGAAGCTTGACTCTGGTCTTGCCCTCGTCTGGGTTGTGACCAATGACTGTGACATAGTTTCCTGATGTTCGACCCAATGTGCCCCGATCACCAGTCTTCTCCTCAACGTTCGTCACAACGGTACCTTCTGGAATGGCACCAAGCGGCAGAACGTTTCCGACAGTCAAGTTGGCGTTCTTTCCAGCGTAGATGAATTGACCAGTGTACATGCCCTCGTTTGCGATGAATGTCTCGACTCGGTCTTGGAACTTATATGGGTTTCGGAAGGAGACCTTGACGAGTGGTGCGCCCCGGCCAGGATCGTGGATGATGTCCTTCACAATACCTCGGATGTATCCATGCTTCTCGGCGAAGTCGAGTTGTCTGAACTGGGCTGGAGCCTTGTTCAATCTCGTGTGGGCAGCTGTTCGAAATTGTTAGTCGCTGTCGCAAATTCGAGGATTGATGTGGTCGTACTGAAGATAGAGCCGCGACCCTTTCTCTGGTTGCGAATGACCCTACCCATGCTGCCGAAGACGTCAGTATCGTATTTCGTGCTGTCAAATGGCAGGTACTCACACTGCAACCTTTGTCGAATGGATAAGTAAGTGTGGTGTCGACCAAGATTTCGTGGAGGGCAGCGAGGAAATCGCATGCGCCAAGATGTGCGTGCTAGCGTCGAACTAGTCCGTTTCTTGACTCGGCCGACTTGCCACCTGTAGCAAGCTTCTTGAACTTCATCTACAACTTG
>Ga0068621_1000011_pt1 | contig 19234 bp, 17 predicted proteins | sample InSIn5SAF170_FD_77485 | JGI IMG/M metagenome (GOLD analysis project Ga0068621, IMG submission 77485) | Clean room microbial communities from NASA Spacecraft Assembly Facility at Jet Propulsion Laboratory, Pasadena, California, USA -... ... | reverse complement strand
TTTGCAGCCATGGCTTCTAATTCTCTTCCGCAAACGGATGATTCTGCCGCTGGCGCGTATCTGCGGCATTTCTGTCCTTTTTGCCAGGCGGAGACACCCCACCAACGAAATAGAAGCCAGCGGCCCGAACTTAGGACGAAGCTCAACGGTTGCGAAATTACTGACCTTGATCGTCCAGCGTCGGGAAGCGTTACAACAGCAGATATACCCGCTGGCTAAGCGTGTACTGGCTGAAAAACCGGACGCTTTTGTGCGCCGTTATCAGGCTTATTGGGCAATTTGGCAGGCAGAATAACGCAAGGAGTTTCACAAAAAACACGTAAAACGATACGGCCATGGGCGTCGAAATTGAACGCAAGTTTCTGGTGCAGAACAATGACTGGAAGTCGCAGGCAAAGGGCCTGCATTACCGGCAAGGTTATTTAAGTCGCCACCCGGAGCGAACGGTACGGGTGCGTACCGTGGAAGACAAAGCGTATCTGACCATTAAAGGTGCCGCCGGTCCACCCGATAGGAATGACTCAACGCAGGAATCGGAAATTGCCGCCGGCGATTTCATTGGGGGTGAAATCCGGAACTTTGCCCGGCGGGAATATGAGTACGTAATTCCGCTCGCGGATGCCATAAACATGCTGACTCATTTGTGCGAAAAGCCCATCCTAGAAAAGGTTCGTTACCGGGTGCTGCACGAAAACTTGCTTTGGGAAATCGACGAATTTATGGGTGAAAATGAGGGGTTGGTCATGGCGGAGGTGGAATTACAGTCCGAAGACCAGGCAATTGGGCGGCCACCGTGGGTAGGAAAAGAAGTGACCGGTGATGCGCGCTACTACAATTCGAACCTGATTCAATATCCGTATTCGGTGTGGCCGGAGAACAAAGCTTCATAAGCTTGTCGTTGTATGCTGTCCGACTAAGCTTCTGCGCTTACCGCAGAGAAAAAGCTTCGCAGCTTAAACAGGTGAGCAATTCAAAGTCGGACGCAGACTCCGAAGTGGAATCTTCGCTTGGATTTCCTTCTACGCGTTGGTGGGGTGTCTCCGCCTGGCAAAAAGGACAGAAATGCCGCAGATACGCGCCAGCGGCAGAATCATCCGTTTGCGGAAGAGAATTAGAAGCCATGGCTGCAATGGATACCGATGTTGGATCAACAAAGGTAAGAGAAAAAGGCTCGAGAGCCGCAAGTGATTTGCCTAAATACGGATTAGGTGGATAGCTATCGATCCAACGCCAGCGTATTGGCGACTGATTGGTGGTCCGCTTCCCAATTAAAAGCAGTCGGTGCCTGTTCCATTCGAAAACAAGCACCGACGTGGGAATTATTCTTCAACCGTTTTAGAAATACCGGACCAGATACCCGTGGTGGCGGTTCGTCGCGCGTAATCGGCAAAATCGGCGGGTGGCCGACCCAAGGCCCGTTGCACTCCATCGCCCAGAGAGGCGTTGCGGCCGTCTAGTACTTCGCTGAACAAATACCGCAGCAGAGCGACGAATTCTTCTGGTACTCCGTATTCGCGAAGAGTGGCTGCATATTGTTCAGGAGAAATGGATTCGTAGTGAATGACACGTCCAGTCACGGCGGCAATTTCCTGCATGGCTTCGGCAAAGGTTAACAAACGCGGGCCCGTTACTTCGTACAATTGTCCGGAGTGGCCTTCCTGCGTCAGGGCTGCTACCGCTACGTCCGCAATATCTTCCGCATCGATAAAAGGTTCACCTACCGATCCGGCTGGCAGGGCCACGAAGCCTTCCTGAACCGGGTCTAACAGGTAGCTTTCACTGAAGTTCTGACTGAACCAACTCGCCCGCAGGATCGTCCAGTCAACCCCTGACGTTTGTACAATTTGTTCGCACTGTTGCGCTTCCGCCTCACCCCGGCCCGACAACAGGACCAGTTTCTGCACGCCGCTGTTGACCGCTGTGGACACGAAATGGCGAATGATTTCTACCGCTCCCGGCACGGCCAGATCCGGCTGGAAGCTAATGTATACGGCGGCTATGTCTTGCAGCGCCGCCCGCCAGCTTGCCGGATTTAGCCAGTCGAACGAAGGGTCACCGGTTCGCGAACCGATCCGTACGGGCCAGTTTAGTCGATTGAGCCGATGGACGATTCGGCTACCGGTCTTGCCGGTGCCACCCAGTACCAGGATGGGGGCTTGTTTGCCAAGAGTGTGGGGTTGGATGTTCATACGCTTATTTTCCTTTCTGACGGTTTGGTGGTGTAGAATAATTTCTTCTCAAAATTACTGGCGAGGGGAAGTCGAAAATAGAACAAAACCGACAGCCGGCCTTTTTCTCTCCGCCGGTCGGAAGCCTCAGCGATCCGTCGTATAAAGGCAGGCTACCAGCACCAATACCAGCGAAACCAGGCACGCGATGGTTCGGGCCGTGTGCAGACGGTTCCAGGGAATTTCGAAGCGGAGACGTTGGGCCACCAATTCCTGAGGGGATGCAGTAGATAGAGAGAACGTGTCGAGGGCTTCATTCAATGGAACATTGCCAAACACAGTAACGCCAAGTCCACCGATAAGATAGACAAGCGTAGCCGCCAGCAGCAGCCAGAAGCGAAGGGATAAGGAGGCATCGTAGGAGAGGTAAGTGCTCAAAGGCAAGCAGAGTGCCGTACCTAAAAAGCTGGCAAAAAAGACCGGGTTTTGAATGGCCCGGTTGATGGATTGCATGGCGGCAAGGTATTCTGCGTGGGATAATCTGGCCAGACCCGGCGTTACTGAACACGACCAGGCGTAAAAGAGTCCGGCGATGAGCGCCGTAGACGTAGCCGTCAGAAGTAGTATCAAAGATTTCATTGCTTTTCGGACAAAGGTATTGTGGTTACCCAGACCGAAATAGAACAAAACCGACAGGTCAAAGGGATAGGGGAGAGCTCAACAGATTATTCCGTCTGGAATATATGATTGGCATTCTCTAACAAAAAGGCGAAAGAATATAGAAGGCCAACGGACACTTTTTGAATAAGCAATCTCACCAACACAACCAAACGCGCTAACCGGAGAAAGAGGAGCGGATTGGCTAGAAAGAAAATAGGAAAGAAAGCAAGTGGGCATTTTTTAAAATTTATTATTTATCATAATTTATATACGGTAACATTTTTGATATTAAGATGAAAATTTACGTCAAGGTTGAAGGGACAAAGTAGAAACGGAATGCTGAAAGCGGACTTTACTGCTCGGCGGATACGTTGGCGAAACGCAATAATTTAGATACTCCAGAGCGTTGGAGTATTCTACTTCACTCAGTGATGAACAATAGATTAGCAACGAGATGGCATCGGCAAGCCAGCAGTAGTCGCGGATGTATAGGTCCGGCCGACTAAACGCACCTGCATCGGTTCCAAAATTCCTTTTAGAGTAATCCGCCGACTGGCAGCCTGGGGTGGATTCGTTAGCATCGCAAAAGCTTCCTGGGAAACCAAAAAACTGTTGTTGAGCCGTTTGGTAGCGGTTTGCAACCGCGAAGCCACGTTGACCGGGTAACCCAGCACCGTCAGGTTATTATTCACCCCTAAACCTACCTGACTCACCAGCACCGACCCCACGTGCAAGCCAATACCCACCTGAAATTGGTGCTGAAAATACGGTCCGAAGAAATTCTTATTGGCTTGCGCCAGCGATTCCAAAATGGCCAATCCGGCTTGGTATGCCCGGGTGGGAGCGTCGTCGAAATCGTCTTCAATACCGAAAACTGCATACAGTCCGTCGCCAGCCGTTTCGATCAGTTGGCCCTGATGCGCCTGAATGGACTGCCGAAAAAGCGCAAACAACTGCTGCAAGAGATGCACCACTTCCCAGGCTGAGCGAGATGCCATCAGGGGCGTAAAGTCGCGAATATCCAGGAAGAACAGGGCCAGTGGGCGTTGCTGTACGGAGGGTTGTGTCACTCCCTGGTGGGAAGCATACCGTTGGATGAGCGAGCGGAAGGGCGGTTGTTGGGTTAGGGTTTGCATAATCTCAGGGTGGATGGGTTGTTACAAAGTAACAACGGTCCAGTGACAGCCCTATGTCAGCAGTAAAAAATGCGCGGAAACTTTTTTTATAAAGAGTGAGCCACACAACGTTTTTATGGATGGGGTTGAAGGGGAAAAGACTGGTAAGGCATACGTATTTTTCTGCAAAAATAGAAAATGAGATATGCGTGCTAAAGAAAGGTATACCAGTGCTAATGGCACAAAATGGCATTATTTACCTTGCGTTTAGCTTCCTGCCTGCTATTGCCGCTGATCAGCAGTGGAGGGTAACCAGAAGCTACACACTGATTCCATTTCCTAAACTAAAACAAAACTATGTTTAAACCCTTACGATTATTGCCAGTAGCCCTGCTATTGGCTACCCATGTTGGTCAAGCGCAAACGCCAACGATTACCCAACTCTCCCCCGTTCGCAATGCCGTGAGTGCACCCGGCAACAGCAACGTCAGCGTTACCTTCTCCCAGACGATGAATGCCTCTACCGCCAGTGCCATAAAAGTACTGGGGGAATTAACCGGCTTACGAGGCGGCAACTACAGCGGTGGCGGTACCAACACCATCATTTTCAATCCCAACCAGGATTTTAAACCGGGCGAAAAACTCTCTGTATCCATTACCCGGAATGCAACCAATACCAGTGGAATATCTTTGCCCCAACCTCAGGTATATCAATTTACGGCTAAAACCGCTCCGGCTTCCCTATCGTTTGAGTCCAAACCCTCGAAAAGACCGATGGCCGTGGCTGACTTTGACGGAGATGGCGATATTGACCTCTTAACGCTCGGTATCAACGATGGAACTTTACTCGTTCAGTTTAACGATGGAGCCGGTAATTTTACCGATGGTCCCTCTGTCGTTACGTACGCAAGCCAGGTGGCTACCGGTGATTTGGATGGCGATGGCGATGTAGATTTTGCCATAGTGGGCAAGAGGAATCTGGGTCCATTAACCTCGTATGATGTGAAGGTATTCACTAATGACGGGAAAGGCAATTTTGCTACAGGGCAGGTTGTATTCAATCTCAACGAACACATATTCTATATCAAAGTAGGCGACGTAGACGGCGATGGTGATCTGGATATTGTGGCGCCCTCTTACCGATATGATGGTCAGAATTTATACCAGGCAAAATTGCACATCCTGACCAATAATGGTTCCGGGAGCTTTTCCGCACCGGCGACGACTGCGCTTTCGGATGAACGATTTTATATTGCAGAATTAGAGTTAGGAGATGTAGATAATGATGGAGATCTGGATGTCATAACGGGCAATAGCTATTGGAATGAACCGATTCATACAACTGAAAGCAGTTATTCGGTATGGAAAAGTAATGGCAACGGCCAGTTTTCACAGAACACGGTCGCCTTAGCTATAGGAAATACGATTCCACAATTGTTTGACTTTGATGGCGATGGCGACCTGGATCTGAATTTGGTTTCTGCGGGGCCTGGGGATGGCGGTCCTGGTGTAGTTCGGATTGCCCGTAACGACGGTACTGGCTCATTTGCAATCGAACAAAGATTCTCGACCGGCGAATACATTGGACAACAAGCCGCCATCGGTGATTTAGATGGGGATGGCGATGGGGATTTTGCTCTTACATTAGGACGGCCCGACTTTAGCTCTCCAGATTCGTTGGCTATTTTTGTCAATATGGGCAATGGCACTTTTGTGGTTCGCAAACAAATATTCTTGGGAGCGACCTTTCCAGAAGTAGCCGATATGGATGGGAATGGTACGTTGGATATTATTGCATACAATAATCGTATTTTACTCAATCAACCGCTTAACGGCGCCTGCACCGCCACAGGTACCATTCTTCGTGAGTACTGGGCAAAGGTAAAGGGCAACCAGACGAGTCAAGTACCGGTCAATACATCGCCTACTACGATTAGTTATCTGACTTCTTTCGAATCACCTTCTAACGTTGCGGATCAGTACGCGCAACGAATCCGAGGCTATATCTGCGCTCCCGAAACGGGGAATTACACCTTCTGGATTGCTTCCGATGACTATGGCGACCTTTACTTAAGTACGGATGATAATGCCGCGAATAAAAAGCTGATCGCCTATATGCATGGGGCTGCGGCTCCTTATCAGTGGGGAAAACACTATTCGCAAAAGTCGGCACTCATTTATCTGGAAAAAGGTAAACGGTACTACGTGGAAGCTTTGCACAAGGAAAGTTGGGTCAATGATAATTTAGCCGTGGGCTGGCGTACGCCCTCTATGGCTGGCACTGCCAAACCCGTGATTATTCCAGGAAATGTTTTGTCTCCTTACGTGCCGGCTGCCGGCGCCCGAGAAGCGGTAGCAGAAGAAGTGATAGCCGTCGAAGAGTCGTCCTTACTGGCCTATCCTAATCCCTTCTCGGAGAAAGTGACCGTGCGCTTTACCGCCCAGCAGAGCGGTCGAGTACAACTGCACTTATTCGATGGACAAGGTAAGCTGGTCCAGCCCCTCTTCGAAGAAGAAATGCAAGCCGGTGAAGAAAAGCAAGTCGAGGTGGAAGCCGGTAGCCTGAAAAGCGGTCTGTATCTACTCCGCCTGATCAACGGTTCGCATACCCATCACCGCAAACTTCTCTTGCAACGCTAAGCGTGAGGAAGGTGTAACCGGCTATTTTTTGGCAGGACCATTCGTGTCCTGCCTTTTTTATTTACCCACATTTATCCGGATGCCCTCCGAATGACTGCTGAACTCCGGTGCGTACATACTTTGTATGTGCGTGATTCCGTTGGAGAAATTCCCTTCGTGCGTTACCCGGAGCGGATATTCGAATACGAACGTGCCCTTCGGTAGGTAATCGAAGAAGAAGTGGGTGGCCGCATCCCGCGTACTTTCGTAATATCCCAATCCATCCTGGTAATGGTATCCAGAAAGGACGTTGATCGGCTCGAAACCTGCCGCCCGCATATCCTTCAGATGCACGTATTCCATGGCCCGGTCCACCCGTAATTCGATCCGAACTTTGATCAGATCGCCGGGATGCAGCATTGTTTTTTCCCGGATAGGCGTTAATACTGGCCCGGCTGGTCCGGCCTTTTGCAGGAAGAGGGCTTTTTGCAATTGCAGCGGCGTGGTGGATGGCGTAATCTTGTCCAGTTGCTCAAAGTACTGCCAGTATAGCGCGCCCCAACTCACCCCGGCGTCTGGCTTGTGAATCGTTACGGTACCCATCGAGGGCTGGATGTCGCTGCCCGTCCAGGACGTTTTAAAATAACCCGTACCCGCTTCGAACGGCGTGCCATCGGGCTGGTTGGAGTCGATCAACCGATCGCCCACCCGGATTTCTACCCCTGCGTCGCTAGCGAGCCAATCAGTTCCTTTGAGCAATAGGGCGTAACAGGCTTCGGTAGTGGCCTTGGTCGTGCGCCAATCCTGGGTTTGCTTTTGCTTCAGGAGCCACACTTTCATTTCCTCCACTGCCTTCGCGTCATTGGCTACTTCGTCGAATACTTCAATCAGCAGGGCCTGGGTTTCGATCGGGGCCTGGTACCAATACCAACCCGCCTCGGTTTTCCAGTACATGCCCATTTCTGCGCTTGTCAGGGCGCGTTCGCGCAGGGATTTTACTATCGCCAGGGGTACTTTCTTGTCCTCCCAACGGGACAATGCCAACGCCAGCATCCCTTGCTGATAGATATTTCCGCTCAGCCAGTGCGTCTTCGCCTGACCTTTGAAATACGTAAAGGCTTCCTGAGCGTTTTTGTCCACCGGAATGTCTTTGAAAAAGCTACGGGCGTAGAGGTAATGGCTGGCGTGGTAACTTAACTGATTATCCGACAAGCGAAGTTGCTTCTGCTTGGCCTGTCTTTTTAAGTCATCATACTGCTTTTTCAATTGCCGGTCTGTATACAACACCGCCTGGGTAATCATGGACCGTACGTTGTCATCCTGCCGTATTTTCGGAATGCCCAGGTGATCGAGGTGACCCAGTCCGGCCACGATATGCTGCGTGATGTAGGGATTTTCCGGCATCCCTTCGAACCAGGGCCAGCCGCCGGTCGACCCTTGCATCCGGGCCAGTTTGGTCAACGCGTTTTCCTGCTCGTGGGCAATGCGGTTCAGATCAAAGAGCAGGGCCACTCGTTTTTTTCGCTCCGTTTCGTCCTGTGCGTCCAGCACCCAGGGCGTTTCTTCCAGTAGCAGCGACTTGAGTTCGGCGTTCTTTTCCAGGTTGGAAGCCAGCGCTTTCGGATCAGTGTTTTTTCCATTGGTCAAATACCCGCTTGATTTTGGGATTAGACTGGGCGATGTGGGAAGCAAGGCTGTTGGCATAGAATCGGCTGAAGGTTTGTTCGGCGCATTCGTACGGATACTCCATCAGATAAGGCAGCGCCTGCACCGCATACCAGGCCGGATTCGCCGTAAACTCCAACGTAAGTCGGTGATGACGCAGGGTTGTCGATTGATTATGGACTAGCTTGTCCATCCGAAAGGTTTTGCGTTCGTTACCCCGAATGGGTAAGGGTAGCGTCTCGGTGACCAGCATCCGGTTGGTCAGGATGGGTACGGGCATTTCCTCCCCGTCCGCGTGCGTTCCGGCTTTCGCGACTACCCGGTAGGTGACGGCTTCTATTCCCTCGGGAATGCGTAAGGTCCAGGCTAGCCCGGTACTTTGTCCTTTTGGTACCGAGAAGGATTGCGTGGTCTGGCGGTTGTCAAATGCGCCGTCGATGGGTTGCATCGTCAGGGCGTTGAACAGGAATAGCTGCGCGCTGCCGTTCAAATCCCCATCGGACAGGTTATTCACCTTCGCGGTGAAAGCGATGGTGTCGCCTTCTCGGAAGAAACGCGGTGCGTTGGCGCTGACCATCAACTCTTTCTGCGTGACCAGTGTATTGCTCGCCAACCCGTATTGCAGATCCTGGGTGTGCGCGAATCCCAGCATTTTCCAGCGGGTGAGGGCTTCGGGAACCGTAAAGGCGATCAGTACATCGCCGTTGGCGTCGGTTTGCAGATGAGGATAGAAGAAGGCCGTTTCCTGGAAGTTGCTCCGAGCCTTCGTTGGTTCTTCGGGCTTTGGCTTTTCTGCTGGACCTTTTTTCTGCTTTTGTTCCTTAGCCGGAGTGCCACTCATTAATACTTCCCCTGCTGGTGCCGCTTCAAAAGTGACGGATGAATCGAATTCAGCTTCTCCCTGCAAGCTAACTCCTCCCACTTTTCCAGACAAAGCCTTAGGAACGGCCCCTGAATTCGACTTTCGGAATCGTGCAGATTTCAATACTCTATCGTAATAATACGTGCCATACCCAAACCAGTTGAGCCGGTCGTAGCGGCGAATAAACTCCTGCACCGAACGATTCCAGGCTTGTTCATAGACATTCGCCTCCGTAGGATCAAAACCACCCTGGCTGTTCCAGCGCAACGAAGCGTAGTAGGTGTTGTACAGGTCGAAAGCAAATTGATTTGGACGAAACGCATCGAGCGAAGCATCGTACAGGGTAGCTACCATTTCGGCCGCTACTTTTTCGCCTTTTTTGCCCCGTATCCGGATTTTCCAGGTTTCTTTTTCCCCCGGCAGCAGTTTGTTCCGGAAGGTTTCGAACGTCAGGTCCAGTTGTTTATTCGTATACGGTACCAGCAAAGTCGTCTGGTGTTTGTACAAGCGATTGTGTTGCACGAAAGTGTAGTGCACGCCAATATTGCCCCGATAGGCTTCCAGCAGCGGGATTTCCAGCCGCTTTTGCCCTGGCTCCACCGTTAACCATTGCCGCGAAATGATTTTATCCTCCTGTTCCAGCTCGTAGAGTACCGACAGCTTTTCCGATGAACCCGCCAGCAACGTCGCCGTGTCGCCGGGTTCGCCCTGGCCTTTGAGTACGTTGAACCAGTCAATGGTCGCGAAAGGCAGCGCCGATGCCTGCCGGTCGATCAGCGTAAAATACGCAACTTCCTTCATGGCTTCACCAAAAGCGTCGGTCGCAGTGATTTCCAGCCTATACTGTCCCGGCTGCCATTTCTTCAGCTCTTTTAGTGTCAATACGCTCGTTTGTCCGGTATTGAACGCTTCTTCCAGCACGGTGACTGCTTTGGGCCATTTGAATGGATTGTCTTCTTCGTCGTAGGCATCGTGTGGAAAGGCTGCGTAAAATTCCTCTTTCGTCATCAGGAAGGTGTCGGGTCGGGCCCAGAGGCGTTTGCGGAATGCCCGTTCGGGACTTTGTAACCGGTCAATGCGGATGGTGCCGCGACTGGGCTCCGCTTCGTCGTTGAGATTGGTACTGCGAATGGCAAATTCCGCTTTTTCTTCCTTATCCAGCACGGCGGGTAGATCGACCTGGAGTTTCAGGGCCGCGTAGCCAATGGAAACGGATTTTTCGGTGCTACGCGTTTCGCCCGTTGGGTCGGTTACGTCGGCGTAGATCGTGTAGGTGTAGGTCGGTTTGGATTCGCGGGGAACACTTTCATCCGGAATCGCGTCAAAGGAGAGTTCGAAGGCTCCATTGGCATCGGTTTGGGTGATGTCATTTCGGATTTCCTGTTCGGGTGATTCCGGATAATAACCTTTCCAGCAAAACCACCAGTACGGAAAATTCGCCTGCCGGACCACCCGGTATTGTACCTGGGCCCCATCAATGTTGGCGCCCGAAAACGCTTTGGTGAAGCCCTTTACCGGTACGGCATTTCCTAACCGGAAAGCGCCCTGGATGGCCGGGATTTCCACTTCAAACTTGGGTCGCTTGTATTCTTCCACCGAAAAATCTGTCCTGCCGTGTCCATCGGATAGGTGCATGCGGCCGGTGAGCCCGGTGGCCGGAGCCGTAAAGGTGCCACTGAACGTACCGAATTCGTTGGTGGTCAGCCGAAGGCGGGTTACTTCCTGTTGGTTTACATCGTACAGGGCGACCTCCACCGGCTGTTTGGGTTGGATATGATGTCGCCGCTTTCCGTCCGTCTGTAGCAGGATGCCTTTGAAATAAATTGGTTGGCCGGGACGGTAAATCGCGCGGTCAGTAAAGTAAAACGAAGCGGTCGACAGGCCGGTGTCGGTTGGGGCAACTGCATACCGATAAAAGGTGTTTCCATACCGATCCGGATCGTACCGATTGGTCGTGACGAGCCGATCTCCCGGGTATGTGAATTCGACATCAAACTCTTGGTAGCGACCCAATGCGGGCACTCGAAAATAACCTTTGTCGTCGGTAGTAAACACCCGACCTTTTTTCCAAATGGTCTTGTGCGCTTGATCGTCGTATTCTTCCGACCGTAACTGCGCCTGTACACCCGACCGCGGGGCGCCTGTTTTCCGGTCGGTCACGTAAAATTCCATTTCGCCGGAGCCCAGATTACGGTGCCAATAACTCAGCGAACTGAGGGTAATGAAGCTGTAGGCAACCGCATTTCCCTGATAGGAAAGGGCTGGATCGGTGCCGGCTAATACAATGTAATCACCCGTCAACGCTCCCGGAATCTGGCATTCGGCGGTGTGCGTTTGGTAGTCGCCCGCGTTGGGAAGGGCAAGGGTAAATTGATGCGCGGGCTTTTTGGCCGCGTAAAACCGGATGATTTTTTCTTTGTAGGCATTGTCATACGGCGAATCGTTCTTCCCGTGAATGTGGGAAAATTCTTCCTCACTGGTTTTCACCACCCGCACGAAGAGCTGATGCACATTTTTGAACGTGACTAATCCCCGGAACGCTTCGTTTGGCAGGTTGGTCTTTTCCAGGGTAAGCTGCAAGTGTTTGGCCTCAATCGTGGCTTGCAAACTCCGGCAATTCTGCGCGCCCGGCGACTGGGGAAAACGCGCAATCGTTTGTGCGCACCGTTCGTACGCCTGCCTTGCCTCCCAACGGTGCGCCTCCGACTCCAGGGGATGATACGCCTGACTGGCAGTATATTGCAATAGGGCAATTTGGTATACTATATCGGCAGCGACGGGCTGTGCTTCATATTGCTTGGCCAATGCTTCAAGGGCGTTCTGGTACAAGAGCGCCTTCTGCGGATGAACCGATTGCCGATGGACAAAAGTGAGCCGCTGTATGTCTATATCGATCAGTGCCGGAAGATTAGTTTCCTGCCGGCGGAATTGCAACAATTCCTGCCACCGACGAATGGCTTGAAACGTAAAGTTCGTCGTATCGGTCGTTTGAATGGGATAGCGGACAAAGGCTTCCACCGGAGCGAAGTAGGCTTCTTCGCGCAGTACAAACGCATCGGCTGGCTGCGTGAGTGCGGATTCGGACTGGCTGAAAAAATCGATGGCCCGTTGCGCCAGAAAATCGTACAAGGTAGGCCGCAGCGCCCGACCATGCTCACCCGGCACCACGATGGCATTATAGATACTGACGGGCGTTTTGCGGAGCTGGTCAGGGGCTTCCAGAGACAAGGTATAATGGGTTTGTACCTGCTCCACCAACTTGCGCAGATCCCAGGTGCGAATATCATTGGCTTCAAACTCTTGCGTGGCCGTCCGGTGCAGGAAGCGGTACCGATTCTGCTGGTAATACGCCCAGTACATTTCGGCCAGCATTGAATGCAGCACCGGTCGGGCGGGATAACCGGCTTTGGCTACCTCCTTTTTGAGATCAATCAGGCTGAGCACGAACGCATCCTCTTCGGTATAGGCTGTAAACTTCAGCCGGTGAATGACGGCTTTGACCAACTGACCGGGATTATTGTCTGCTTTGGCCTTTTCGTACAACCGGTTGACGATCGCTAAGGCCGATTTGGGTAGTCCTTTCTTTTGGAGGGAATCTACTTTGTGCCAGGAACGGTCGTAATCGTCGGGAAGAGGGTGAAGCATGGATCGTCTGGGTGTATGGTGATAAGAAAGGTGATGCGCGACTGCCCAGCCAGCCAAAAGGAGAGTCAGGCAAATCATAAACCATCGCACGTGTTGCATATAGAAAAAATTGGCGTTGCCAGTTAGATGCCGGGATGGCTGCAATTCCATAAAATCCGCGGTTTCCTCCCGGTGGTGGCAAAAAAGTGACCCGCGCGAACGGGCCATGGCACTGAAACGGGTAAGATAGGATTTTTCAACCACACGCCAAGCATGGCATCCAACGTTCGCACAGATACGCGAATAGTGGGCTACGTAAGGATTTGCTTACGTGAAACAATTAGTAGTGTGAAAGTAAGGGCAAATGGAGCACTGGAAGAAGGATCTACTGAACCGGCGTTCAGATCACTTCTTCAACGGGATAGCGGACGGCTTTATACAAGAATTTTTCCAGAGCCGCCTGGCTTATTTTAACGAGTTCCAGCCAATCCATCCGACTGGTATCGGCTACATCGAACGCATGAAAGTGTTGGTTCACTAAACGGAGCGAAATCTTCAGTTGGTAAAGCGTATCTCTTTTTAATTCTAGAATGGCCGAGTCGGAAGCCGGATGATTCCAGGCTTGCACGACGATCATCGCCTTTTGGCTGAGGGTCAGCAATTGATTGACCGATAATCGGGCTTGTAGCGCCTGACTGTTGAGTTGATCCAAAATGCCATGGAGGCTAAGATAGCCAGTGTGATTTGTCATCGATATAGGAAATAGTGAGAACGAAAATCGCAGGTGAAGATTCAGCTAACGGACTGGTTGATAAGGTAGAAGCACCAGGCCGCCATTGGAAGACAACTGGCTAGTATCACTCAAAAACAGTGCCGCAATCGACGGTCTGTTATGGTAAAATGAAATAGATTTCACCTATCCCCGGACGCATACTTTTGGAAGAGAGAAAACGTAAGGATTAGCGCATGTATGGAAAACGGTTTGCTGAACAAAAACCTTGAATTGACCACAAGGAAGGGTAAATACTCAGTAGTTGTTACTTTTCAATCAGTGAGCAAACGCATCAACTTTTTCATTATCCATTGTATAGAAAGTTTCGTATAAGGATTCCTTCTCACTAAGATTTCATGTTCCGGTAACATAAGGGCAATGTGCACTTCCTGGTATTGCCGTTTAAACTGGGTTTAAGAGGACAAATCCGCGATAGATCGGAAATATGTGGCCAGGAATAGCCAGTTCGGCAGATAACGATCCGGAAAACCGTTTGGAGAGGAGCCCTTTGGTCGCAGTTTGTTGTGTAAGAGACACGTCTTTAAACCTATAAATTTACCTGACTGAAGGCATAAAAGATTTCACGAGCGATCTGTCGGGTCCGTTCGTCGTACCGGGCTTCTTCCTGCGGGGTGTCATCAAACGCCTTAGGATCGTCGAAGGGTAAGGAAATACGCGTGGCGCCCGGAATGAAGGGGCAATTCTCGTCGGCGTGCGTACAGGTCATCACCGCCGCGAAACCGGCGGCCGAATCTCCACTCCGGGGATTGCCGCCCTGATCGTACACTTTAGAAAAAGCCTGGATCGCCGGGGCATCGTCAGCATAGCTCACCTGATACACCGGATTGGCATCATCTCCCGTTTTAATTACCCGGAAACCCGCTTTTTGTACACCCTTCACGGCCCGGGGATTGAAAGCAGTCGCTTCAGTGCCACCCGAATAGGTCTGCACCCTGGGAATGCCATAATAATAAGCCGCGGTTTGCGCCCAAAGCTGAGAGAGATGGCTACGGCGGGAATTGTGGGTGCAAATAAAAGTCAGTTGAATCGGCTGGCCTATTTGTACTTTGGACTGGATATAATCTGTCAGCTTCTGGAGCAGGGTTTTGCGTTCGGCCGGGATTTGATCAAATTCCGGGATAAGGGATTCGACAAACTGCCGGAGCGCTGGAAATAAGTTAGGCTGAACAAGGGTAGTAGACATATCGATGGCGAAGGAGGGAAGAGAAACCGAGCCCGAAAGGAGAATCGGGCCCGGAATTTTGTTAAAGAGAAATAACTAGACGCGTTAGCAGCATCCGGATCCGGGCGTACAACAGGCGACCGATTGGGGCTTCTCCGCGTACACCGTCACACTGAAGATACCGGTGCCACTGGCCTTGAAAGCAGCGATGGCATCGGCCGACAGGTACTTGCCCAATAGTTCGTCGGGTAAGGTAATCGGGCGCTGTTTCTGCACCTGAATGTTGGTGAATCCGATCTCTCCGATAATGGCCAGGTAGTCGTCTTTCTGGATGGCACCCGAAACACAACCCGCGTACATCGTGGCATCTTCCTGAAGTCCCTGGGGAAGTTCGCCCACCAGCACAATATCCGAAATGCTGAAGTGGCCGCCGGGCTTAAGCACTCGATACGTTTCCCGGAAGGCGCGCTCTTTGCTGGGCACCAGATTCAGAACGCAGTTACTCACAACGACATCCGCTCGATTGGAGCCCAGGGGTAAATCTTCGATTTCTCCCAATCGGAACTCTACGTTGGTATAGCCCAATTTATGAGCGTTCTGGCGGGCCTTTTCTACCATTTTCTCGGTCATATCCACGCCAATAACTTTACCCGATTCGCCTACTACTGAGCGGGCTACAAAGCAGTCATTGCCCGCGCCGGAACCCAGATCCAATACCGTATCGCCTTCCTGAATGCGGGCGTATTCGGTGGGCAGGCCGCAACCCAAGCCCAAATCCGCATCGGCCACGTAGCCTTGGAGGTGAGAATAATTCTCCGACATGATCGTGTAGTCGTCGATACCACTATCCGCAGCGGTAGTGCAGCAACTGGTCGCGCCGCAGCAAGAGGTTTCGTTTTGCTCTTTGCTCTGCGCAGCAATTTCGGTGTATTTTTCTTTAACCAGCTTTTTGAGGAGTTCGTCCGTTTTCATATGCATAAAAGTTTATTGGTTGATTGTATTATTACGATATATTGATTTAAATTTTTTTACTCCGGGAGCGACTTTCGCATGACAAGGGCGGAAGAGGGACAAATGCCGCTGAATTGGGCCGTCGCCTGCACCATCGCCGGAGTAGCCGTTCGTTCGATCCGCTGGAATCCCTGCTTAGCAAAGAAACGATCAGCAGTGTTGGTAATTAGGTAAACCGATGTCACGCCAAGACGATGCGCGTCCGTCAAAGCGGCCTGGAAAAGTTGCTTGCCCAGACCGGAGCCGCGCCACGGCTCCGCGACAGCCAGGGAGCGTAGCAGCGCTACATCGCCCAGCCGTTCAAGGCCCACCGTGCCGATGAGTTGGCCGTTCTTTTTTTTCAATAGAAAATGTTCCAAATGATCGGGCAAATCCTGGGTAGGTAAGCCTGCTTCCTGTAAGAGTGTGATGATCGCCGGACGGTCAGCGTCGGTAGCGGGTTGCAGCGTAAAGACTGTTTCCATGGACGTAGAGAAAAGGTTAACAGCAGTTGTTCGGGGATGTTTTCGCTAGGAATAAGTTGAGGAGTATATCCCGGGTTTCTTCCCAAACGGTGTCGTTGATGCAGTAGCAGACGCTGGTTCCTTCAATCTCGCCTTTAATAAGACCGACGGCCTTGAGTTCTTTCAGGTGCTGGGAAACAGTGGCCTGCGCCAGGGGCAGTTCGTCCACTAGATCGCCGCAGATACACGTTTGGTGCTTGAGCAAGTGTTCCAGGATGGCAATTCGGGCCGGATGAGCCAGCGCCTTTGCCAGCGAAGCCAATTGATTTTGTTTGGCGGTAAAGTTCTGTGTTTTCGTGACGCCCATAACTGTATTATTTCATTGCAATATTACGATAAATAGCATGTGCTCCAAATGAGTTTGCTTTTTTATTTTATCCATCGGTGACTTTTCCATGAAATGACCGTCTGAATAACGGATTTTCCATGAACGAAGCCCCTTTCGCTATTCCAGTAGGAGCAAAATTATCGTTCGGACTAAACATACGTTTGGCCGGAATTTTCGGAGAGGATAGTACAAATTATAGCCGAATAGATAGACCACGAATTTCAACTCTTAACACTAGGATAGAAGTGCTTAAGTGGTTACCTTGTCCTTTCTGGACTGCTCATAGCTTCTGTATATCGACCGTTCGGATATGGCTAATTCTTATGGCTTTTACCCATACATTTCTGGCGTAATCTAATCTCCTGCCGCGTTATGAAACTTAACTCTTTGACTTGGTTGCCGATGAAGAGGATGGTTGGTTATTAAAAGAAGCCGCCTGAGGAATGAGCCAGGTAGGCCTTATGATAGAGAAATAGTCTGAAGTGGATAGAAGCAATGTAATACGTTCGGCACTTTGCTACAGCCAGGCAAAGGTGCCGTTCATCCCGGCATAGATGATGACGATCACCTTCGGTAATGATAGGAGCGATTGGAAGGGGGCGGCCGGTAGTGCACCTTTAATACGAATTATCACCAAAAGCTCCTTTCTATGGAAACCATTCTTTTCCCAACCGATTTTTCCGCCTGTGCGGCCAATGCTCTGGTATTTGCTGATGAACTGGCACAACGCTCCCAAGCCAGATTAATCCTTTTTCACAACAGCCATTTCCCGGAGATGCCTACCGAATCGCCTTACGGAGGATTATTGACCGGAACGCCCGCGGTGAATCTGACTCACACCGAGGATACCAAAGCGAAATTGAAGAAGGCCAAGCAGGCTTTGCAGCGGAAACATCCCCAATCCGGGGTGCTGTACGAAAGTATGGTCAAGGAGGGCAGTCCGGAGGAAACTATTCCGCAAGTAGCCCGAGACGAACAAGCCGACCTGATCGTGATGGGCACGGAAGGAGCTCATGGGTTAGAGCGGTTGCTGGTGGGATCGCGGGCGGCCGAGGTGCTGGAAAAATCGAGTTGTCCGGTGCTGATTATTCCGCCAAAAGCACGCTATCGGCCGTTGAAAAAGATTGTAGTGGCTACCAACCTGGAAGAATATACGTTGGCCGGTATGGAACTGGTCGTTCAACTGGCCCGACTGTTCGAGGCTGAACTTTGCTTCTTTCATTTTATGAAAAAAGAATTGGTGAGTGCCGGGGAGGCGGCTCGGGAAGGTTTTCAACACATTCAGCAGGTACTTCCGTACGAAAAAGTATCCTACTACACCCATAACGGCGAAGAGCTGGACGAAGCGATTGAGGAATTTGTGCAAGGACACCGGGCCGATTTGCTGGTGATGGTCAACCACCGCCGGGATTTTTGGCAACGGCTGGTCAATAAAAGCCAGACCAAGCAAATGGCCTATCATACCCGGATTCCTCTGTTAGCCCTGCACATCGCATAGTATTGCATAGTCGGTGGCAAGGACGGAGAATCAATCTTTTGTTTGAGAAGCAGGCCAATGCAGGCGCTGCATCGCGATAGGTTAACAAGACAACGGATTAAGGGAGTCTTTACGGCTCTTTGAACAATACCCTTACCGGGTCGCCGTGGTGAGTGCACGGAATGGCCTCTGCGAAAAGCCTATTTATCCATCGGGTACCGGATCAGACAATTGTCATCCGACCTAGATGGTTTTTTACGGGCGGTGGCGATTTTTTACCCGGTTTAAGGTTTATGCTTATGCTTTTTGTAAAGGTAGTGCTAGCAAGCCAGCGACTTATGGGAAGGGAGAAGGTGGTTACTCGAATCAGTTGCCCCGAGTCGGATATAACCTTACCCTAGATTACCTCAACAAGCACCTGGCTGAAATTCCCCGAACCAGAACCGTATATTTGCACTGTGGCAGTGGCTACCGAGCCATCGTCCAAACCGATGTACCCACTTCACAAAATCGATACGACAAGGGTTACTCCGGAATCCTGAAGAAAAACGGACGTACATTGGCCGGCAACTTAAAATTCTACGCTCATGGTAAGACGTGCCGGGTTAAACTGACCACGGAAATAAAAATCGAGGTATGAGCGGGAGAAAGAATAGGAGCGCTTTGATTCTATCCTTTTTGACCAGTTTCTATAAATCATTTATGTTCTATGCATGAATTATTGGTAACCCTCAAACGGCCCTGGCCATGGTACGTAGCCGGTCCGCTGATCGGCCTTACCGTACCGATTCTGTTATTGATTGGCAATAAAGCGTTTGGTATATCGTCTTCGTTGCGGCACATCTGCGCCGCCTGTCTGCCCGCCCGTATTCCATTTTTCCAGTACGATTGGAAGAAAGAAGCCTGGAACCTGTTTTTCGTGGCGGGAATTTTTCTGGGCGGCGTGATAGCCGCTGGGTTTCTGGCTTCCTTCGAACCGATACAGATTCACGAAAATCTGCGCACCGAACTGCAATCGTATGGCATCACGCAATTGACTTCACTGGTGCCCGAACAGTTGTTCAACTGGGAAAACTTACTGACAGCGAAGGGGTTTTTACTAATGGTGGTTGGTGGGTTTCTGGTAGGTTTTGGCACCCGTTACGCGGGCGGATGCACGTCGGGGCACGCCATTATGGGTATTTCCAGTTGGCAGTGGCCTTCGGTAATTGCTACGGGTTGTTTTATGCTCGGTGGCTTTGTAATGG
>Ga0068621_1000009_pt1 | contig 21132 bp, 20 predicted proteins | sample InSIn5SAF170_FD_77485 | JGI IMG/M metagenome (GOLD analysis project Ga0068621, IMG submission 77485) | Clean room microbial communities from NASA Spacecraft Assembly Facility at Jet Propulsion Laboratory, Pasadena, California, USA -... ... | reverse complement strand
TTCGTCTGTACAAGGCCATGGGCGGACTTGCTGGGAGTATACTCAACATATGTGCAAGAGCATTTTGTAGTAGAATAGCGTGCCTCAACGGCAAGAAGAACAGCATCCACTCAGTATGGAATATATTACTGTCAAATATCAAGAGTTGATCAGGGATTTCTTCTGAGCTAAAAATGGACCAAGTAATGTCACGTGCGCATCCCTCCTCAAATGCGCGCTCGTTCCGCCCGCGCTAAAGTCTCCGGCGTCATCGAACTTCCAAAGCGGACGCTGAGCTGCTCCGTAGCAACAATGTAGTAGTTGCAACCATATTGTCATGTCTATGAAGAAATCTGTGCTCCTGATACCGTCCTACGCCTCACAATGCGCCCATTATAGCATTCCACCGTCAAGTATACCCTCACATTGCCACAGGCACACGACATCTCGTGGGTACGCCACCCACCATGATCCTCCACTACTGGAGAACGAGAAGCAGGCTGCAGGCACCGAGAGACTAGACGCTCACTCATGGCCGGCATCGAAGCCTCCTCGTACTGTACCGACTCCGTACGAGATCCTCCATATGGATCCAAAGGCGCAATACATTAAGACAGCACGCTTCTACGAGCTCGTCAAGCTGTACCATCCTGACAGGCACGACCATCATAGCACACTCGCCGTCTCCAAGGCAGTACGTCTAGAGCGCTATCGTCTCGTGGTGTCAGCACACGCGCTACTCTCCGATCCAGAGAAACGGCGAGCATACGATTTATACGGTGCCGGATGGGCAGGGGCCAAACCGCTTTTCGCAGCACCAGACTTTAATATGTCACAAGAAGCACGCGATGCATGCATGCACAACGCTACTTGGCAAGACTGGGAGAATTGGTACGATAAGTTCAATCCCCCAAAGCCTGGTGATCCGCCGCGCAAACCACAGCGGCCGATCTTCCTATCGAATACGGCATTCATCAGTTTGGTTGGTGTTCTAGCTGCTCTGGCAGGGGTGGGGCAGGCGACAAGAGCGCAGGAGACAAGTAAAAGTTATGTTATGATGGTCGATGCGGCCAGTAACCGTGCAAAGGGCGAAGTGAACCGGGTTCAGGTTCATAAGCAGGGCTTGAACCGAGAGCAGAGGATTGACTATTTCTTGAGAGATCGTGACCCAGAGGGATATGTGGAAGAGGAGGCCAGGAAACTCGCCTTGCATCCTGAGACTTCCGAAGCACCTACGATAAATGCACATGAGGACCTTGCTAGAAGGTACCGGTGATGCCAGCGAAGGCGCGATTATGTGAGATGAAGTTATGTACATACGCGAGATTAGTCTGGATCTCCTACATGGGCTGCATTCGGGCGGCGTTAGACTGTTCGAGCGCGCTGGACTAGGTGACCAAGCGAGTGCAAAAGATTGTACCTTGATCGCCACCTGCAGAACGTCAAAAGATGCGCTTTTTGCACCTTATCGCTTGATGCAGAGTGTTAGCAGCGCTGCGGCCCGTTGCATTGGGAAGCATAAGCCGCTGGCCGCGACCTTGGTATGCATCAGGCGCACAGATGAGGAATTGATAACGATCCAAGTCGTCAATGGCGTCTTCTTTCGAGTAGGGGTTTCGGACGAATAATGCTGAGACTGTTTACACTATGCTTGTGCAGCTGCGCATGTTTGGATATTACGTTCGAGCAGTTTTGTCCCAACCTTTATTGTTTCCTGTATATACACTTGACGCGCCGGCCTACGAGAGATCTCTGTTCCCTCACGATTCCAGATACACGCTACACCCGATGGAAAGTCCTGAGATCCGTGATCGAGACCACAGGTTACACAACATGCGGACCAGGTGTATGGCGTGCAATGCATAATTGTGCAGATGCATTCGCTGTGAATACATAATTCGACATTCCATCGATGCAACTTGAGTCATGAATGGCAACTTTCCGTCAACGACCGCCAATATCCGTGAGGAACAGCTCTCGAACATAAGAGATTGGTTTCCGCTTAGAATGGGTCTTCTGCACCTCTGATACAAAGCGGTGTCGTCTACCAATTTGTTGTCACTTCTATCCTGAGGCAGCAATTCCCATTGGCTGCCTTCTGCATAACCCGACATTTAGTTGCAGGAACACCAAACGTGGCACTCTCCAACGCGAAGGCTCACAATCAACCGTCGATGGAGACCACGCTGTCCTCGGTAAGGCGGATCACCACCGGGTATAGTGAAGCAGTCCGACAGTGGGTAATGACAAGACACGATGGCATGTCTCTGAAATTGGCGCCTGTCAAGGGCCTGAGGAGCGCGCATTATCAGCGGACCCAATATCGGCAAGGCATGTACATGGTGCGCTGGCTGGTTTGCCCTCATGTGTGTTAAGGGTTACTGAATCTGTTTCTCTCCCTTCCCGCGTGGTGAGGCTTCAGATGTGTAAGACGTCTACATCTCGTTACTGCTTGTGTACATTCTCTCCCGCCGCTATATTATCCTTCTTCTGGGATACCTTGACCTTCTGCCTTCTCCTTCTCTCCGATCTTTCTCTCATCTCAGTCTTTCATTCGGATCGCATCAATTGCATTGAGACAGGATGCCGGTCTCGCATATTGGGCTTACAGTCTCGCATCTCCCCACCTCATGTTCATTCTTCCTGGCGGCTCTGCAGCCATTGGGTTATAGATTCCTCGGGCAGTGGGGAAATCAGATCGGCTTGGGCGTCAATGATGCAGACTTCTTCCTGACACAGGAGACACCTGGTATCAAAGCTGGTGCTGCCCACGTAGCATTCTCCGCATCGAGCCGAGCCGCAGTTCGCGATTTCTATGCGAATGCTCTCCAAGCTGGTGGGCGTCCGCATGGTTCACCCGCCTCACGCGAGGATGGAGACGAATGCTTCAATGCAGCTGTACTCGACTTGGACGGCAACAGCGTTGAAGTGGTTTTTCACGAAGGTGCCGCTGCTGCTGAAGATGTTGCTTTGGATGACGGCAAGAGTCGATTGCTCACCTGGCGGAAGGGTGTGTCAGCCAACCTGAGCGACAAGCGAAGCGCAGCCAGCGGTAGTGTTATATCTGCTGCGACGTCGCTTGCAAAAGGTGCGCTTGTCCCAGCTGCGGCTACAGCTGCGGCCAGAAGTGCCAAGGCTCCTTCAGATGCTGGATCTGGGGCTCCTTCGACCGCTTCAAAGCCAATATCAAAGCCTCACTCGGAAGCACCAACTATTCAGCGAAGCTTTACTATGCCGGCGCTTACCCCACAGAGCTCGAACGACAATATCTCTATTTCACGTAAGACACTGGTTGGGACGATCCTTGGAGCTGCCGCTGGTGCTGCCGTTGCATATGCCATGTGCAGAAGCGAGGAGGATAGTGCTAAAGCAGAGCACGCTGCATATCTTGCTGCAAAAGGAGCAACAAAACATCTACAGACCGCACATCCACACTTGCTTGATGCAAAGCCCGCCTATTCAGCCCCACCTGCTCCTGTACCCACTCGTTCCGTGCAGAATGCAAGCGAAATCGAGTATGTGCATGGCTACCATCCTGTTCGCGCTATTGAGGCTCCGCCATCAAATTATGGCCAGCCCATCTACCAGCACCCCTCGTTCACCACCGTTGTGAGTGGCCCTACACCGCGTACCGAGTCTGTGACATCCAAGAGCCGTGCCTCCGCTGGACGTACACATTCGTACCCAGAGAGCCAAGCTCGCAGCTCAATAATCTCATCTTTCGTCCCAGAGCAGCACTCTCGTGAACTACCGCCCTTCACACCCGTAGAGTATGGCTCGAATCCCGTGCCAACCGCAAAGTCACATCAGTCCTCAACACAATCCCATCACTCTTCGCATCACTCCTCCGCGTCGAAAGCAAAGAGCTCGACCAGCACGAGCAAACAGAGCAGCACGTCCAAACGTTCGTCGCGCAGTCGCGAACGTGGACGCTCTCGCTCGACAAGTCGCGCGCGATACTCGAATCTCGGCCGTATTCCCGAAGATGATGCCCCCCCGGCTGTCAAGACCTCCACGCCGACTAGCTCGCGCGTGTCTCGCGCTTCAAAAGCACGCACCTCCGTCCTCGGCCGGAGTGTTGCACCAGACCCGTACCCTTCGTCCTCGGAGAAAGAAGCTTCGGCGTCCGATAATGACGATCTCGATACAATCGTCCCCAGTGACTCTGTGAGCCAGATTGGCTCGTCCTCTTCCCGGCGGTCTCATCGACGCCACTCCGAGACAGGTGGTAGTTCGCACTCGAAACGTGGTGATGAGAGTAGACGTGCCAGTGAGGTGGACGTGGATATGCTGGCTGTAGAGCCGAAACGCAAGCACAAGAAGAAAGCGAGGAGTTCGCGCGTTGGGACTTCGGAGGCTGGTACAGAGAGCACCATGACCCCAGGAAAGTTTGCCTCGTTTTCTGTGCAGGATCATATGCCGGCTGGTAGTGTGATGAGTCTCCCTGTGAGAGGGATGCCGTCTGGCATGGCTGGTAGTGGTATGCATGGTCGGAGCGTGGTTTCTTATTACGGTTGATTTCTATTTGCATTGGGTAGGCATAGCGTGAGCGTTCGTCTTGTTTTTTTTGGCCTTTCTCATGCATCGTCCGTCAGATCCTCGATATCCTTATTCATGCATAGTCTGATCATGATGAGGGAGTGTTATCTGCCTCTCTATCAGGCATTTCACGGCCGTTTGTGAGCTTAGTATATATGTGCTCGCATGGCTTCATTTGGTCATGCAATGCATTCCAGCGTATGTAAGAACATAAATATCGTATACTTAATTCCTTTTGTGCCAGACGGCTTGCGCCAGCCAAAAGAAAGCAATAGAAAGGTAATCTCTGCTGGTGGAGACTGAAAATACCTTGGCTTCTTCCCTCCTTGCCTGGTGGTTTGGTGGATGCCCATGCATAAAAAGTGTCCGAAGAAGAAAAAAAAGATCTTATTGTGAGTTCTCCATACGCTGATAATTTGATCCCGTACTCCCGCTGCTACTCTTCCTCTTACCCAATTCGTCCTTCGCCATCAATGCATCAATCTCCCTCTGGAAAGCATCCATGTCTGCCAATATGTCCTTCTTATTGCCGCTTGTGTCTGTCATCGGACTTGTTATGATAGCGCTTTCGTCTCCTGCTGCTGTTGAAGTCTCCTCCGTGATAGGCACTCTGCGCACAGAACTCGAGATTGATGGTCTCCGATCGCTATCAAAGCTCGATCGCATATATTCACCACTCGTCCGTCTTGGTGAAGTGACTTCGATGGATGAGCGTGAAGACGTCCGCCGAGGCGGCGGAGGCTTGGATGCTCTCGTCGTTGTGTTTGACGATGAGGTGGTAGGAGTTGTAGATAGTGATGAGGGAGGAGGAATGGAGGTGGCAGACAGATTGGAGGACGCCCTATGTCGTGCTGGAGGAGGAGGAGGAGACTTCAGGCTTGGCGTGCGACTGATGGAGGATGCAGGAGATGGGGCATCATCCGTAATCGAATGGCTGCTGGCGTGGCCGCTTCGTCTTGTGGGTGGAGGAGGTGGCGCTACTCGTGTCGAGGAAGTCGTACTCTCTGCTATGCTTTCGTTGTCATCTGCCAGATATGGTCGTGATGATGATTGCCCGCTTCTTGTTCTTTCCAATGAGGCCACTGGATGTCTTTGTGATGACCGTCGTGCTAGCGGCGGTGGTGGTGGCATTCTCGATTGTGAGGACGGCCTCTCTGATATGTCTGGACTGGGTGTGGGATCACGAGAGACACCTCTGTTAGATGCCTGTGCCAATGCCTCCCTCATGGAACTTCTAGCAACTGGAGTCGGCGGCAGCGGTCTCTTTCCTTCTCCTGAAACGCGTGCTTTGCTTCTCTCCTCCGTGCTCGCAACATCTTGCTCTTGCCCAAAGTTTGAGAAGTCATCGAACGCGACTATCTGTGGCCCGGACACCGACTTGCCGTGTCTGTGACGCGGAAGCGGTGGCTTGACGCGTTTGCTTTGTGTTCTCTGTGGAACTGCCGTAGTCTCCTCCTCCTCGCCGTCCGAGCGTGGTCTTTCGTAGCTTGAGCGGGGCGTTTCGTGGGTCATGTTGTCTAGTATGGATTGTCTGCTGACTGAGGACGTGTCGGTGCTGCTGCCGTTGTCCGCCAAGACTGGTGCAGACCTATGTGATGGTGCTGGTGCTGGTGCTGGTGCTACAGGGGCGTCTCCTCCACTTGGAGCAGCTCTCCCGGTCATCAGCAGCGTCTTGAACGCGTTCACGTCCATGGTAGCTCGGGCAGTCGCAGTGGGCTGACTAGTACTGCTGTGATTGCCCTCTTCCGCACGCTCCGGCGACTGTTTCTCCACACTCTTCGATCCCAGCGACTCCTCCATGTCAGCCAGCGTCCTGCTGAAAGGGTTGTGCGGGACATTCGTCGTCGAGGGCCGCTGCTCCGCCATGACTGCAGCCATAGTATACTCGTCGTCACTGCTGCTACTACTGCCACTGCTATTTGAATCGAGGTCGTGCCTGCTCAGACTTGGGTAGCTCTGATTGGGCGGTGCTCGCGCTACTGCGAACTCATTATAAGCTCCTTGGTGAGGATAGTTGGGACCATGTTCGTCGTAGCGGGGGCTCGGGGTGCGGGACCGTCTCGCCGGCGACTCGATGCGGACTTGCTTCTTTGTCGTGCCTGAAGTTTGATTCCTGCTGGACGACGCTTTTGGCGGACGAGGCGGGGGATCGGCAAAGTCTAAAAGTCCCAATCAATTCCGCTGTTCTGCAAAGAACGCCCACAACCTCAATGCAATTTACCGTCACGCGGATTTGATAATGGTCGACTCGGCGCCGCGCTAGCATGTTCGGGTTCGGAGCTATGCACAGGGCGGTGGAAAGGGTTTGAGCTGGAGCTGGCGGAGTTCATGACGGGACTACGGCCAACTCTTCTTCCATGGCTTGGACTAAGGCACTGTTCACGCGACAGACATTCTGTTGGAGATGGCGCATGAAGAATGTTAAAGCCAATGTCAGCGGAAAGCAAACAAAGAGGTGCAGTTCACGAGCTAAGCAGTAACAACCATAAGCTCGTGATCATGCATGCGGCAGACCTACGCGGCGAGCTGGCGTCCTGATTTGCTGTCGAGGCGTCACACGTCAGAAGAGACACGCTGGACAGCCGAAGATTGCAGCACAGAGGGTGGTGCTACACAGTGGCAATCTGCACTCGCTTCATGCTGAACAGCAGCAGCTAGCATCCACTTGGATTTTCCGCGCTGATAGCATCCTTATCGATGCAGAAGACGCCTATCGAAGATCGGGCGGCCACGTGCGGAAACGCCAGCCTTGCGAAGATCATTGTCAGCCGTGGCAGTCAGAATTACGAGAAATTCTCAGGGAATGTGGTTGACTTTTTGAGGACGAGTGCATTCTCAAGACATCGTGTCTTTGCTGTGCATTCTGGATTTGAACTTGGAGGCTTCCTAGTTGGTCATCACGCTGAACGCTGAACTTTGTGAAATGAATGGCAAGCGACGCCTAGTCTAGACTTGTTTCGTCTCGCGAAACGAGCGGACCGATCTTGAGCAGTACGTGCGCCACGGAACAAGTTTCATCACTTAATGTAAGCCCGATGAATGAAGGCGAATCTCCAAGGCTTTCTGTGCATATGTCCAGGAAAGTCATCAGAAACTGCCTCTGAGTTGTGTTGAGATAGAGTACCTTGAACGTCTTCGGAGCTGCTGTTTTGAGGAGAGACTTGCTTGCCTGTTATACGTGCTCCATCATTGCACTATACTTGTTAGTCTTCAGCATGGACTAAACATGAGGCAGAGCTCGCCAAAAAGCATCACGGCATTGGAATCTTCCATTGTTCAGTTCTTCAGCCTCGCGACCCTGACCCTTGTGGCTTCTGGGCGACCAGTGCCTCAGCCGCTGTCAGTGCCCAACCAATAAGACGCCTAGGACCGCCCAAGTTGGATGGATTGGAGCATCCCGTCCAGGTGACTTAGACGTTTGGCCATCAAGTCTCGACTACGTATCTTCTCCTGCACTGCAACCTTCTACAGAAATCATAGACTTCCTTGCATTGTCTTCATCACGTCCAGCTCAACACCAGCAATTGGCATCACTCCATCACGGGCACGCAAGCGCAGTTCCTGTAATAGAACATCCCCAGCACACTTGACCCTGAGCGGTTAGCCCTGGGCTTCACTCCACTTCTCGCACGTTTCGCTTCGCATCTTGTGTCTCCTCCGACTCTCTCAGCAGCAAAAAACCGGATCCCGGCGCTACCGAAGAAGACCTTGTGTTTGTGTGTCCTCTTTGACCACACTCTGCATCCGCGTCTTCTCGTCACACATACACTTTGTGTACCCCATCGACCTTGCCCATCGGTAGCTTCCACCAGGACTGCACGGTGCCTCCAAGTTGGATTTCTTGATGTGTTAATAAGTCTCCTGCTTTTCGATCACCGGCTCGCAAAGCTCCTTTGAGGTCAGCTGGTCTGCAGGAGTCTTATTCTTCGCCAAAGACATCGCTATTGTACGTGACAGCACGCACCCATTAGATCCCATTTCTGCTCTGCTTGTGCCTCCCACGTGCACATACTTGGCCATCGAGGCTGCAACACCACACATCACAAAATTGACTCTGAGCGTGTGAGGCTAACATACAAGCTGAGCAGAATCTGCCAACTTTGAGCATCCCTCGACTTTCATACAGCCAATACCCTTGCATCCTCCGGCAGGTCAAGACTTAATTCAACCACCTACCGCACGACCAAGATGGCTTCACTCAACACGCCGGGCAACCGCAACAGCACGCCAGTCGAGTCCTCGAGCACTCTGCGCCCACCTTCATCTCGCCAGATCGGCGCTGGGCACCATCTTCGTGCCTCAGCTGACATGGGTGCCTATACTCGCAACATTCGCCCCGCTTCTGAGGTACTTTACCATCAGGCAAAAGCTACTGGAGCCTCGGATGACATGGACCAAGCGACGCAGCAGTGGCTGGCTGACATTGATCAGTACGAAGCCACGCTTGAAGAGATGGCTACGGCGACCTTGGACCAGGACTTCAAGGATGAGCTCAGCGCTATTGAGCAATGGTTCCGAGTTCTGAGCGAGGCTGAACGTACCTCAGCGCTTTACGCTCTGCTCCAGCAGACGACCCAAGTCCAGATCCGATTCTTCATACAAGTTCTCCAAGAGATGGCTAAAAATCATCCCATGTCTGGCATCTTGTCGCCAGCCGCGTTTGGACAGAAAGGTAAGCATGAATGGACAGGCCACGCTTGATTGCGAATGGTCACTGACCACGGCTGCTCAGATGCCATGTCTGCCAAATTTGACCAAGCCATGGACAGGCTAACTATAGCAGGATCTCGTAACTCTATTGGCATTGGCCGTCCTCCGCCCTCTCCTGGCGTTGGTGCGAAGCGTCTCTCGCAGCTCGACCCAGCCGTCATCAACTCCATGTTCCCAGACGCCGCTGCGGCTATCGCAAAGCAGAAGGAGCGCTTCACTCAAGAGACTGGTATAGCACCTTCCACTCGCAATAGCATTGTTGTAGACCGCTCGTCTCTCATTGCACCGACCATCTCTGCGCCCGAGGAAAAGCCAGGCATCTCGCAGCCGCCCCAGTCGCCGTTCCTTCCTCGCACAGCGGATGGTCAACAGCCGCCAATTGCACGACCAAAGTCGTCTCAAGGTCAGCCACAGCCAATGGGGCAGTTCTCACAGCCACCACCGTCTGCTGGCTTGCGCTCTCCGCGTCCATTCGGGCTTTCGGGTGACGGCAACATCCAGAGCACAACACTAGAGGCACCACAAACTATGGCTGCTGGACTGCCTGTCTTGACTCCGATCGGCAACTGGGCGTCTGCCTTGAATACCCCAATGGTTGGCAACTTCCCTAATGCACAGGCCCAAAACGATCTTGCCAATGCGACAGCCATGAAGCTTGCTGCCTTGTCAACAGTCAACAATCGCATTCAATTTGACGATGTGCGCAAATATCGTCGTGCTCGCTCCAGCGATGGTCAAGGAAATGGTGCACCCGCTTCACCTGGCATTCCCAACGCCAACTTCCTCATGACCAACGAGCTTGGTCAGACGCAGCAGCTCACACCCCAGCAACTGGCTGCACTTCAGGCGCAGCAGATCGCAGCAGCCAGTGGGCGTCGCTCCCGTCCAAACTCACCAGGGGTCATGATGCAGCCTATGCCGGGTCTCGCCCTACCAAATATGCAGCAGAACGGCTTCCTATCTGCGTACGATAACAATGCTGCTTTGCTGGCTGGTATGAATGCTATCAACCTCAACCAATTCGGTCTGCAAGGTGATGCGTACCTCAGTGACCATGGCGATATGCAACGTGGACGATCGCCACGCGGACGTCGTGGCTCGAGCAAGCCCCCTGAAGATCCGACCGATGTGCATCTGCTTGCAGATATTCCGGCGTGGTTGAGAAGTTTGCGATTGCACAAATACACAGACAACCTGAAGGACCTGCAATGGCAGGAATTGATTGAGTTGGATGATGACGCATTGGAGAAGAGGGGTGTCAATGCTTTGGGTGCTAGGAGGAAGATGTTGAAGGTATTTTCCATTATCCCTCCTTGTGTGAACCGCGAATGTGAGACTAACTAGTTGGCAGGTCTTCGAGCAAGTCAAGGAAGCCCAGCAACAGGATGAGTAGCCCGATAATATCCCAGCTCCCACTATTTCTGTGCTGCATGAGGTTGCGAATACCTCGAAAGCCGTTGCTGAACGAATATCCTGAGGTCGAGGAGAAAGCAACTCCAACAGGAAGATCATCTACCAACATCACAAAACACACTCTAATGACGGAGATGTACACACATGCTATTGTCTGTACACGGCCGAAAAAATGCATATGGTAACGGCGTTAAGCGGGTCACCGGATTGTTTGATATATATGTGTGCCAATGAGATCTAAGGGGTGAGTATATATTGCACAAATACGTCGAATTGGTGTGAAGGCAGCAGACGAGGCTGGGGAAGAAGCGAGCGCGTTGGTTTTTGTAGCGATACGATACCTCTTGCAAGTGAGCGTTTCGTTGTGAGCGGAGAATTCAAGCGAGTGAATGTAATGTGCAAGTGCTCTCATAGTCCATGTGTTCTCGTCTTCCTGATGTGCAAAGCCACGCGTAATCGCCAACAAAGACCATAGAACACATGCTTTGACGGAATGAAGTCTCGAAGAGCTTGGACATGGCTAAGTCTGGATTATCAATTCACTGTCATCTCCTTCACAGTATCCGTGACTACGAAAGCCGTGAATGTTCTGAGCAATATCACGACGCCATAAAAGCGACTTCGACTGCAATTCCCGCCATCTCAGAAACATACATGCAAGTACTCTGAAGACTTCCTTATCAACTCCACTCACGAAACAGCTCTTTCCGTCTGATCATCTCTTTTCCTCAGGCAAACCTCGAGACTCGCCATGCTAACGGCAATCGTGACAATGCTCGCCCTGACACCCGCTTATCTTGGTGGTGTAGCTGCTGTCTCAAAGCCAACCATGTTCTTGTCCTCCAATCTTGTCGATAATACGTCAAGCGGGAATGCAACTTTCGCCATACGTACAGTCAGCATTACTGCCATAACTATTACATTCAAGGATATGACTATGGTCACGACTGTGGAGCAATCCCCACATGGCTACAATAATGTTACTGAGCCTGCCACCAGCATCACCCCTAGACGTTTGATAATTCACATTTGAGCCATTCGCTCGTCTTGGGCCCGACTTTGATTGCGCGTGTCAGTGCATGGATCATTTAGGTCCGATGCCATCAAAGGGAAGTACAGAATCTGTCGCTGCAGGAGTATCTGGTGGTGCAACTCCAACTAACCATGACGAGCAGAACGTTCAAAATCACAAACGCCTTCCATGGCTCACATGAATGGCAGATCCCTCCATCGAGGACAGCAGACGCAAAATCTGAACTCTGAGACCCGAGAGCCGCAAGAAAACATCGCAGAATCTGGGTCTGTTGACGAAGAGCCACCATGGGACGTATTAGCTTGACAATGATCCAGTGATGCACAAAAATCTCGGCGACATCTCGAGCTCGCGATACGCCTTTAATTACGGTGCCAACTCCGTAACCTGGCCTGACCTTTCTGGCAGTGTTCGTTGGTACCTCCGTAGCGACAACGCCAGCTTATGTGGGCGAGATGATCATAGTGACGAACAAAGTCTCAAAACTATGCAGAATCTCTAAGCATTGATGGTTTTGAGCTATGGAGCACTACTAATGTTTTCTTTGTTCATGGTCGTCTGGGCATTCATGATGTAAGTACAGTATGTAGAAGATGTGCCCGCGCTTGTAATATCGTTGTTCGGTTTGAGTGCTCCAAAATTGTCGATCATAAACTCGGCAGCAAAGATACCGAGCCATTAGCATGCCTGTCCGGGAGAAGTAACCTCATTCAATGGCCTGCTGGCTACAGTGTTGTATGTACCCTGTACTGTAGTAGTCTAGTACTCATGTACAATGACATCCTCATTGAGACATGTTACAGCTCACGTGTTCCCGTGCTTTCCTCGCGTCATTCGACCACTCTCTGCAAACCTTTGGGATCAACAGGAAGCGTGCAAAACGCGTCAGAGACCTAGCCGACGAAGCTTACAAATTCGGTGCACAGCCAATTCAGAGATCGCCGAGCGCTGATCTTTTGTCGCAGACTTGTTCTCTAAGCGACGGCCAGGAGCCTTTGAACAGCCATCTAACCGACACTCCCATCCCCGCATTTTTGCACTTCGCCACCTGAATCAAAGTAACGTAGCAAAAGGGCGATCCTGACTGGGGCGGCTGGGGCTTCAGGGCAGCAGGACGGTGGGTAGCGCAGTATGTAGCGTTTACCTTTCCCGAAATGTTGAACTGCTTTGCTAGAGCAGCGACACCAAGGTCTAGGGACAGGTTCAGATGAATCTTGCAGCATTTACAGGAGCGGAGCCAAGTCCTATACCCTACGTTGCGAATTGCAAGCGACGGCATGAAGTTAGACCGATCACACGTGGATCGAGTCTAGTTCTGTACTGTACTGTACGAGGCATAGCGAGAACCCTTATCTTAATTGAAATCTTGGGACGGAGATGATTCCTCTGGGGGTTGTTAGAACTTAAGAGTTCTGCAGATCAAAGTTGGGCATGTCTCCGCAGTTGGAACGAGAAGGTTGACGATATTCACTCGTCAGCTATGAGGTTTAGTTCGGGAAGTTACCTATTGTGTAGTGAGATAGTGGGAAGTACGCGCTCAGATGGGAAAGCAAGGAAAGAGTTCAATACTGGGTGATGCGAAGCAATTGTCGAGGAAGTGAGGTAGTGTATGGAGGAATTACTTTGTATTATCATTCATATGTTGCTCATAAAGACTGCCTGTTTTCCATCGAGTGCGATCAGAGCACGTGCGTGGAAAATGATAACTGAAATCTCCTCCTTGAGTCGTGTTCGCGTGATTTCATGCTGCGGCACAGAAGCAGTCCAGCATGACATGGTAGCTGAGACGTGTGAATTATGTTTTGGACCCGAAAATTGAACGCCATGGGGTAATCATTGCAACGTGCCAAATCAACTCCACCTGACCTGTCCCATATCAAGTTATGACGCCCTTTCGTTTTGCTCGTCCGGCTTGGAAGAAGACAAGAGGTATGCGTAGAAGAAATAATCCAGTGATAACGTATGCCGAAAGCCAAAACAATGCTCTGTTCCAATTCGTGAATCAAAGGATTAGCTCGACTTTTGCCGGGTATTGGTGGATTTCAATTGTGGACCAAACCAGAATTGGGACAACGGAAGTAATCGCTTGCTGGATCGTCTTTAAACCGCCATGCTCACTACTGGGACGGTGCTGCCAACCAATTCTCAAATAAGCTATCATCGGGAGTTCCGATAGTTGTAAGCTCCCCGGGTGTTTTATCAAAATTCATACCAAGACCAAATCCTGAATCAAACCCCATCGAAGAAAATTGAGGGTTGGGTTGCTCGGGCGAGCTGGCCGAGTTGTTCGTTAGAGCAGGCGTGTCAATGTTCTGCACATCCGTATCGATTTTGCCCGTATTGGAAACAATTGGGCTCGGAGATAGAGTTTGGTTGATGCCCTCCGAGCCAAGTTTCAGATTCGAAGAGCCAGCATTTGGACGGTATGTATAACCAAGTCCAGCGGGCACTGGCTGGCCATGAGACATGTTCATGAACATCGGCTGGAATTGGCCAGCTGGTTCAAAGGAGGTCCCGATGATCTGCTGAGACTCTGGCGGCAGCTGTGTCGTCAAGGGACTGAGTGGACTCTGATTCATCATTGGATCAAACGAAGAAGTGTTGGCATTAAGTCCGTTAAGCCACATAGCGTTATTGAATTGTTGATCATTGAAGAACGATGCATGTCCGAGATGACCAGGTTGCATTCCTGCGGCGGACGGGCCGTTCGACCCGTCACCTTGTGGCTGAGGAGTTCCTGGAACAGAGTGACCGTCCGGTGAAGCAGCCATAGAGTGTCGTCGTTGCATTTGTAACATATTTGCATTAGCCTCAGATAAAGCCTGGATGCTTGAATCCTGGGGCGCACTGTATGACTGCGATCGTTGATCAGCCATACGTTGATACTGCTGAGGATATGGCGATTGGCGGTACGTCTGTTGGCGTTGGGTCATCCCGGGCGAAAGTGTTGTAGTCTGAGATTGTGGTTGAGGCTGGTACGCAAAGAATGGTGTGTGCGGTGGCGGCATGCTCATACCAGGGCTGAACGGCATCCCATTCTGAGCTGCCATGGCCATCTGTCGGGTACCATACTGACTCAAAACCCAGGCATTCAGACGGCCATTGAACAGATCCGCGGAACTACCGAGGTGGGCTTGGAGTCGGCGATACTGAGACTGTAAATCATCGTCCTCTTCTTCATACATCTCTTCATTGATAACATCCTGTTCCGTGACCCGAAGCGCTCGTCCGGTGCGCCTCTTGTGAATCTCTGAGGCTCGCCTAGCAGACTCAATACGTGCTTCCAAGCTTCTATCGCTTCTTCGTGAAGCAGCGATGTACGCGCTAGACGGGCATTAGCAGGATGTCACGCGATAATCGAATCTCTACTGACCGTTCTTGATTTTCTTCGTGGGTTCTCTCTGTCTTCAACCCCTTCGTGTTCATTGGTCCTCGTACTGGTGGCATTTCGAAGATAGCAGGGCGAATAGCAATGGTCTGGCAACCAGATGCTCGTGGATTGAATTGACGGGTTACTCTTCTGATAAGAGCAGTGAATGCGACCAGTAGTATGCAGCAAAGCGAAGTAACTAAAATCGGAGAACTCTCAACAGTACTCCAAGCTTGTCGCGATGCTCGTCTCGTTACAGCTGGGTTGAGCGAAGATACTTGGTTACGGCTGGTGAAGCCTGGAAAGAATGTGTCAGTGGGCAAAAACATTGATTCTGGTAAGAAACATGGAATTTAGAAATCGAACGGTGGAAGCTGATCGTCGCAAATATTGACAATTAAACGAGTGTCTGCAGTAATGAAGAATTGTCGAAGGCCGTGTACTCGGGAATTCAGGTGTATCGCCACTCACTTTAGGCTTTGTATCTGGGCCAAGATTGGATCTGGTCGGGCGGGGGAAAGTATGTTGAGCACAAAGGCAAGAGCGTTAACAACAGTACCACTTGACGAGAAGCGGAGAAAATTATCTGCCTGGCAGCAGAATTCTGTATCACTTGTTGTGAGTTTATCGGTGGTGTGGGAAGTATGGGAAGCTCCGGCAATCGTGTAGCGAGAGGCGTTGAGTTTTTAAGACAGCAGCGCCGAGCATGCACTGCACATCTGGCAGCGAAATTTGTGGGCAGCACGCTAAAAAACAGCGGCATCAGTTTGGCTCGGGCACCACAGGCAGTGAGCATGCGCACTAGAATCGCAGGAGCCTATCATCGCGAGAACGCGAGGAGGAGAAAGGGCCGAATAGCAAGTCGCCGCTTTAACGCAAGTTTGTAATGGGTATTCAGCATTCCCAGTGCGGAGGTAGTTCCTCCACGAGGTGCGATCAAGCCCTGCAATCTGGCAGTTCTGCTGAACCGACACGCTGCTAGACTGCATGCGGTATCGTCCATCGTGTTTTAGGCTAGCGACACTTTGCTGGAGATCGTCCGCTGCTGCACGAGATCGACGATGGTCGAGAGTTCGATCTTAAGGACGTCCTGCCGCTGTTACAAGCAAAACGAGATATTGACAGGTACTGCGCATCGAGAAACAAATTCCATATAACCTGTTGACCGTCGTGAACAACAATTGCGCTTTTGCACTGGCACGGAAGTCCAACTCAACGTTTATTATGCTTCTGAGAGTAGTAGAAGGCAATGTCGAACAATCTTGACCTCTTAGCGCTCATGCCAATCACTGGCGACGGACGTTGTCCCGCTTGCGCGGTTTGACTACTCATGTCCGATAGCCTTCGGCTTCGAGCTGCAGATCCCAGATGACAACCTCCAAAGGAAGAACATCCTTGCTGAGCGAGGTGCTTCTGATCCGTGTCTCACGTTTCTTTTCCTGTGTGTAAAAGTGAACCCGACCATAACTATCGACCTCCTTAAAAACGGGTCAACCGCTTTTGCGATCCCATCGATGCTCATATCCACTGGATTGATCTGAGATGGAATCTCGGGAGCTGATGCGAGTACGATCGCCCTAACTCCAACATAGTAACTCTCCGCTGATCACTGTTTCTTACGGTTCCCAATCGTCGTTGAATTGATAATTCCCGAGGGCATCCAAATAAGAAATATCAGAAGAAACAACGTCAAGAGGACCACTTGACCATTACATGGGCCAAGCGATGATGTCAAGTGGAGCCCCTTGTTTAGAAGGATGCTAAAGTAGGAGTACCCACAGAGGCTATGCTATCTTCTAGGCCTCGGAAGGCAAACACAAGCGTGCTAAACTCTACGCAGCACTACCACGCTACAGCCGTGAGAGCACCACGTGCTTTCTATTCCTTACCACAGTTGTGTTCTGTTCTCACAAATGGAAGCGTCGCACTATCAAGGTGACTCGAACTTCAACCTAATAAGTTGAAAATGATCAAGTAAGGTCAGTTGTATTCCGCAGTAGATGTCGGTCTGTCCTGGAGTTCTCTTGGCCCGACTGCGCTGCCAACGGGTCATTCTTGTTCTCACGAACATTATGTGTTGCTTAACATTTAGTTTAGTGCGTTTTTGGTCGCAGTTGTGTCTTGAGAGTCACATACTTGGATCATCATACATGTTGAATAGGCATTCCGACGACTCGAACTCCAAGTACTGCAAGTATTACGAGCCCCAAATTCGGCGGCAAGCGAAGTACTTGCCAGTAAGTCATCGCCGCGGCAATGGAATGAGAATGATTTCTTGTTGTCTTCTTGGGAATCCAGTGCTGTATGACAGCTGGCGAAATCGGTTTGCATACGCCCGTGATCGAAAAATGGATGGCAGGGCATCGAAAAATCTTACGCGAACATCTTCACCTTGTCGCCAAGTATAGGGATCAGCTAGAGGATTGAGAACAACGCTACGCCTCGTAAGATGTTCTTCACTTGAGTATTGTTTGATGGCTTACACATGATCTTGGCTCCGAAGTGTTTAGCAAACAGCTCAGGACGGTGAGCTGCCGTACTATTCGATTCTCAACTATTGCGAGACGCAGGCTTTGCTGTTGGATATTGGTTAGCCGCATCGTCAACATGTTGGCGATAATCTGACCCTGGTTCAAACGTTCAACATCTATCAAGAAAGGGACAGCTTCCGCGTCCCGTGTATGTGCAGGCGTCGCCTGATGCCGCTGCTTTAGCTTTTCCTTACCCTCGTATTCTCCATGGCAGTGGCGGCATGAGAACAAGATCTGCATTCCGAATATCAGCTATGCCCAGAGAGACTCTAGGTGCGGGGATGCAGCGACCCTGCAGATATAGCCTCGTGAGGTTAAACACCATGCGGCACAGTAAAAAGGTGCAATTTTGATCAGCCTCCCCTCGCCAGAGTGCGGTTATGTATTCACGGTGGAAGAGCAAAAACATAAATCCATATACTTCCGCATGTCTAATTACTCATTCTCCGACTATTTCAGGTGCTCTCACACGAAACATTTAGGCTCATTGCAAAAGTCTGAAGTTTGTTGAATGCATTCAGCGCGTGGCTCCGGGCTATCCAACGATGAAAGAACTAGAACGTGATGAGACACAACTGTGCCAAGCGACCTGCATGGCACCACGGCTGATCTGCAGTCCGGTTGTGGGGAAACTAAAGCAGTGACAGAGTGTTGAGCCAAACCCTGACAGATCAGAACTCTCTTGCTTCCTGCAGACTTGGGACGCAAGAGCATGTATCAACCTCCTAGTCCCTTCTCACAAGCTCCCATGGGTGGAATTCCATGCAGCTCTTGGTTCTCGACCGTTTGGCAACGCAGCACTTCCCTGCAAGTTCAAAGCAATAGTGATAGATCTGCTCGTGTCCAACATTTACTTGAACATTAACCCCACCTGCAGCGACAGTCATGGCTCACCAATCATATAAAAAACGCAAGCTATCACAGCAGGGCCAAACGGACGGTACCATGAGAATTTTAGGCTTTTTGGCTTGTGCTGATGCCGATGAGGCTGACCATGTTCGGGGTGCCCTCCTGCTCACAGTTGAGTGGTCAGCCAAGCGCTTCTTGCAGCTGGCCAGTCAACCTTGCTTTTTACAAGGCTGATATTCCAGATACGAAGCAATGGCTGGGACTGTGTGAGCTATCGTAGCACTAAATTCTGCGGATTATTTTTGGCATGCTCGCAACTGGTAGACACCGTTGTTGTTGAGCACAAGGGACATGGCCGTAGAATGGGTGGATAGACAGAAGGATTGAGGCGCAAAGCTTCAGTCATGTTATCCCGCGGTACAACTTGTTCGGTGTGGTGACTTATCGAGGGCATTGACCATGGTGCTGCGATCATGCAGCGCCCGATCTACAATTCAGCTGTGCATGATCAATCTGTAGGAAATCTCGAGCATACGTACTACTCGCTGCTTCAAAACATAGTATACACTAAGCAAACAAACGACATCATTCGCACCCCAAACATTGATTTGGACATCAGTACGACCAATATGACTTCAGTTGAATAGCAGAAACCAGCACTACAGATGAGCACACGGTTGCAGAGAACACTCTACCAGAGGACTTCATGTTCGGAAGCTTCGATAATATCGAGGCACGGACTGCATACCGCTTCCGCATTGCATGAAATCTTTGGTGATCACGATCTGAAGTGCCGGGCACACACCGCCTCCTCCTCCTCTGTACGAGACATGAGATTTTGCACGTACTCGCCAGAATTACGTGAGGTATGTTGCGTATGAGGCGACGGCGCGAGGTGAAGCTACAACCGTTCCCGTTCGCAATCAATGTCTATCACTGTTTCAGTTTGTCAAGGTTTGATTTTTTGATCGCGATTGTGTTACCATCTGTCTCACGTTACATGGCATATGCCCGTATCCGAGAGTTCTTCCAATCATTCGGGTCATCTATCTAAAACAACGCCTTGATGCAAGATGATTGTAAAAGTGTCTCACAAAACGCGCATTGTATTTGCGCGCCGACGCATAAGATCGAGCTCAAGAGCGGTCCCACAAACTCCACTATATAATGCCCCTTTCCAGCCGTTCGCATCATGTTCGCATGTTCCAGTCTGGACGCAGTAATCGGACAACAGTTCAATGCATGGCCAAGTCGAAATTGTAGCTCACACACGAAAGTAACACGTCCGCTATCGACTGAGAATTCCGCGCCAGCTGCAAGTCCAAGAACGATCCGGTCAGGTCCATAATATGCTTCGCGCCGATCCGACGCCAACCATCTCGTGCACGCGTAGCTGACTTGGCCAATAGGCCTTGGGTATTCACCGCAGCGATCCTCAAGCGCACATGTTCGCATCTGCACGAGCTTCTATGATTTTCCCACTGCAGCGTACATGACTGTTGTTCTGAAGAAACCACCCTTCGTCTTCTCAATGACTTGCTGATATACTGACTGTGGTGGATGATTCATGACGACCGTGCCCTGTTGGTAGTCGATCTTAGCGTCGACGCGTGTGTCCCGGATGAGGTTGACAATCCACTTCTCGCCTTCGGCTTGCGAGAGGTTCAATCGGGTCGAGAGGTCCCTGGGTTGAGTCAGTATAGTGCAGACTTGAATTTTGTTGTGCTTCTTTTCGGTTGGCACGTGATAGAGAAGTTATGACACTTACTTAATGTCGATCCGCTGATGAATCTTGCAGTAGCTTTCTGAGATGAGATGGCGCGCTGAGTCAACGAACGAGTCTGTCAAATTGCGTAGGAAGAAGTCGTCTGCAAGAATCTGCTCCGCCTCACCGAGCTTCTTCTGCGCTTCCTCGAAGTCGAAGTCGATATTGAGCGCCTTGATGAAAAGCGTAAGGGGATCTGAATACTCGTAACCCTCCTGGTTGACTATTCTTGTCAGATCCTTCAGTTGCTTCTGGTACGAGCTTGAGTTCCTGCTCCGTGATCGACCAGTGACAACGGCGGCTGTGAGGTAGCGCAAAAGCCATGGGCAGAGGGTCTGAATAGTATTGATATAAGCTGGAGAGAAGAAGAGGTCTGTCAGAGTGTCACGGGACGCTTCGTGGTTGAAGAATGGAAAGAGCGCCCAGTGAAGAAGCCACGTCCTGTGTTGTAATTGGGCCAGTGGGTTGTTGAAGAGGCGTGTGTCGATGAGCTCCTTGACTTTTGTAATCTCCTCCAACGCGTTCTCCCACTCTGTAGACAAGATATCTGAAGCAAGTTTGCCCCAGGTTGCTGAAGCGACTTTGTCGTTGTCCGTGGACTACCGATGATTAGTTGGCGTTATCTAACAGTAGCGTCCACACAACCTACCAGGACTCTGAACTGATACAGAACGTCTGCTGCCTGCTGGTACTCGCCACAACTGTACTGGAAATTGCCAAAATCATACAGCGCATTCACCATCTCAGCGGTAACGCCATGCTCCGTCTCCAGATACTTCAAGTTGGCCACCTTGTCACTCCTGAAGTTGGACACAACCGCCTCGTCTTCAAGCAAACCTCTCAACTTCTCGGTCTGCTCCTCAAGCTGATCTCTCTTCTTGATAACCTCTTCTCGCTTTGCCGCAAACTCTTTCGCTGGCTGGCCCAGGCCCTTGATATCTGC
>Ga0068621_1000007_pt1 | contig 23081 bp, 19 predicted proteins | sample InSIn5SAF170_FD_77485 | JGI IMG/M metagenome (GOLD analysis project Ga0068621, IMG submission 77485) | Clean room microbial communities from NASA Spacecraft Assembly Facility at Jet Propulsion Laboratory, Pasadena, California, USA -... ... | reverse complement strand
GAAATGTGTGCTTTTGCAATAATGAATGATGATGAAAGCAGTTCGTGCACGCGTAGCATGACAGTCGTGTGCTTTTCGGGCGGTCGGGCGACGATGATTCGATCACCATCGGACGTGGTCGAGCGCTTGGACCAGCTTGACACACAGCTTTCCATGACAAAAGTGGCTAAAGCGAGTTGGGGGACTTTCGACTCACTCGTCCCTCTTAAGAGTGGCAGCCGTTCCCTCCCCTTCGTAATCGCCTCAGAGAGAGTCCAGCAAGCAGAATGAACCCACAAACCACACCACCAGCGCCCAAGGGCTGCGCATAGAGTCCATTATCTGCTTGCGAAACTCTTCTGCTCATCATACCCTTTTAATACTCGTTCTCTTCCTTGTGCACGTTTGATCCTTGATTTGCCGTCCATTTCCGGCAACGAAGAGCAAGCGTGTTGGTTTCACTCGCCCAAGAGTCATCCGAAGTCCTTTCGAGACCACGTCTAGGCTACCTCGCCACTCTTGTTACTTGATTTAATCCGCCACAACTCTCCACTCATTCTTCATCAGTCATAAGTCATTTCCTCTCACCAGGCACGCCCGGGTTTTGAGCGCATACGTTGCTGTGTTAAGCGCTTTGGTTTTGGTCAAGACACCGCTGCCTGCAGTGCCTGCCCGCCCAAGTGTTGCGACCAGCCCACCTCGAAGCCCCCCCGACCACACCTGACCTCAACTCGCCACAGCCACGACACTTTTACGTTAATACAAGGCTGCACTCCCATAAATCAAATATACTTCGAGTCCAAGAGTCACCGGACGACTAATTTCGACTCAGTCACCCATCGGAAGCCTTGTTTGTCTGATTAAGTGGCAACTACTTGGATGAACGCCAGGTAGCAACCCTCTTACATCGACAACAAAACATCAAAGGCTCCCATCTCCCTTCATATCGACATTCACGACTACTCCATCTTCAAAATGCCCATTGCCAAGTTAATAGCTCCAGTCATCCGTCGCTCAGTTATCACCGCTTCGTCAACAGATAAGGAATCGTTCACCGCAGGCGCGCTCTGCTAGATACTTCGCAGTCTTCGAGCAAGACTCAGATACTTCGTTGCGACATTGTCGATAGCGAAGTTATTTGATCAATCTCCAAGTTCCCTGCGGCGCGTCTCGAATAACGGTCCTTCATCTCTGGTGATTCTGTAGCAAGACGGTGACTGGAGCCAAGTCACTTTCGACTTCGTCTCAACTTTGGTCACGCGAATAGCGCCGTCCGCTGTTCTGCAGTTCCTATATCGAAGAGAAGGAAGTTTGAGTCACCCGTTCGTTGTCGAACACTGTCACCTGTTCGCAACCTCGACGCTCGAGTCATCCATTTCTCGACAAAGAAAAGCAGAAGCACCCGTGGAACATTCGTCATTGTCTCGCGACCTTGTCGGACCCGGCACTACAAAATCCAACGGTTCTCTCTACACGGTAAATAAGTATTGATCTTGTTGCAAGGTCAAACGCAAAAAGCATTCGAGCACACCCGGGACTTCTTGACAAAAGTTCTCGTTCATCAAAAGCCACAGCAATAATCCACTGATAGATCAGTTGGATTTCTTACCTTCACATTACCAATATGACCTCCTCTACGCGATTGCCAGCATCGGCCATCTCGATCACACCCTGCAACAACTACCCATACCAATCGTCTCTCTCCTCATCCGCTTCGTCGTCTTCATCCTCGGTTTTCTCTGTGGATGCGGCTTCACAGTCTTCGGAGTCATCCACCTACTCCTTGAAATCCAGCAGTTCAGAGCAGATCAAATGGGACACGGAAGATCCATGGCAGTCATCTCGCCGCCGAGAACAAGCGCCAGCGACCATCAAGCGCGCGCTTCCGTCCATCACTACTTGCGACGCCCCGGTTGCACCAGAGCAGCGACAACATCCACGACGATGTTCGATCCCAGCCCAGCGCCCACCACCACTAGTTCGGCAGAGTGAGCGAAAGGGTCAATTCGTGGAATGCCTCGTTGGTGAGCAAAACAACACATTGTATATATGATAAGTGAATTCCCACTAACGTACCCCAAGACTCTGCCACTCAAATGGTAGAAGTCATCTGGCCATGCTCAGTGCCACATTGTCCCCAGGATGCGGGTCGCCCCGGAGTACTTCCGTTGCGCACCTTCATCCAAGAGACATTGAGACGGTCGCGAACAAGTTTCTCGACTCTGCAAGTTGCTCTTTATTATCTCATTCTGATCAAGGCCCATGTGCCGAGGTGGGACTTCACCATGGAGCAGCGCGACGATTCACCGTCATCCCGTGCTCTGCAGTGCGGCCGACGCATGTTTCTCGCAGCGCTCATTCTGGCTTCGAAGTACCTCCAAGACCGCAACTACTCCGCGCGCGCGTGGAGCAGAATTTCAGGATTGAGGACTGAGGAGATCAATACCAATGAGATGGCTTTCCTCAAGGCCGTGAACTGGAAACTCCATCTTCCTGAGTCGTTGTTCGAGCGCTGGCAAGACATTCTCATCAAGTACACATCTCACCAGCCTCCCACTCCTGGTTCATCGCTGCTGTCGATGGTCTATGATTGGAGGTCGATTGTGCCACGGTTGACGCCAGCGCTTGACACTGTTGACGTTCCACCCCGGAAGCAGTTCAACATGGTCCAACCAGAGCCACGAAGAGTGTCGCCTATCACTCCACGCTTTGCTGACCTTGTTGGCTCGAACGATGCCACACCAACCCCACAAAGCCCACTTACCGCACTTCCTCCACGCTTCTTGGAGCCAAGCCCACATATGCTTCCCCCCACTCCATCTCTTGTGCGCCTGGGCCCTCTCCCAACGCCTATCCTCACACCACAATCTGCCGTCAGCAATACTCCTGCAGTGAGTCTCGCTGGCTACAACTCGCGCCGGCCGTCCATGTGCTCCGCAATGAGCCAGGCACAAAATGCCTGTATCTCTCGCTCCACAATGGACTTCAACTGGACGAGCAACAAGTCCTACCACGGACTAGAAGCATATCACATCTCCTCTGCACGCCGACCATCCGTGCAGTCCCTCTCAGGATGCTCATTGACCTCGTCACCAGAGTCCATGATCTCAGACAACTCATCCATCTCTCGTTCTTCGCGTGCCTCGTCAATTTCATCGACATCGTCACTCTCAAGCGCAAACGCATGGGCGCCTACGTCGGTTAAACTCAACCGGCTGGCGACCTTACGCTGCGCGGGATTGCCATGCCCGATGCCCACCTCGCAACCGCTTGCGGCGTGCAAAGAGGTTGAGACAGATTATTTTGGCAACTATAGCTTGAAGCAAGCCTCATCATCACCAGAGATGGACGAGCTCAAACTCTGCGACTCAAATGACATTCCCACCGTGCTGCCCATTCGCCAACGCGATATGCCACAGCGGGAAGAGAGCCCATCTAAGGGTCGCAAGCGAGGCCGCTCATCGGTGGATCTCTCCCTCCACCAGAATGTGCGCGACTTCCTTGGTCCTAACGCGAGGTCGTATCTTGCAGATCCGGCCACGTGCGTGCTCGCGGACCGTTCCGACGCAGAACCATCCATCTTCCTGCAGAGTCCCTGCCCATCGGGCATGAAGACGCCAACTAGCCGCTCGGAGTATACTGCCAAGGCGCTGCAGTCGCCTGCGCGGTCGATTCCTGAGCGCAGGTTGCCGATTCAGAAGGATCTGGGGAGGAAGAGAGCATGTTGTGCCAGCGAAGCGGGAAGCGTCATGTCTTTCTCTGGTGGACCAGGCATGTGGAATGGGATCCTGTAATATGCTTTGCGCATGCTTCTGTCCTGCAGCGGCAGTTTGCTGTGGCCAAGCTTTGTTCATGACTTTGGACATATACCCCCCCCAACAAACCTACCTTCTCCTATCCGCCTTGTATATCACCTCCAACACCTGACAGCCACCACACGTGGGGCACAACACGAAAGGAACAATCCATGGAAATTTTCCCAGCAAAGACGCAGGAGATGAAATGAAACTTCTTTTGCACATATACCAATTCTCAACACCCTTTGTTTTCCATTGTCCTCTTCCTTACCTATACCAGTCTGATCTATTTTCTTGTCATTTCGCGGACCTGGCAAAGGTTCCAGACAAGACAGACACAAGTCTCCATCATGATAGTCATCAACCATACCAGGAAGGGGAAGAAACAGGAATCTTGTAGGCAATGTAGTATTATGAACGAAAGATGGGATCCAATGGGAAATGGCTGGATGAAATGGAAAGGGGTGGAGATGCTGATATAGTACGAAATATACCTTTTTGCTTTTTCTCTTGTTGATTTGATATTTGACTTGCCTTTGATCGGATTGATGTTGCGCATGCAAATGTGTTTGTGATTTCCCATGTGTGCGAGGGCGGTGGCCCGTTTGCAGACGTCCATATTTTGAGAGTGAGTGAGTGAGCGGGTGAGTGAGTAAGTGAAATGGTAGACAAAGCTACTCTGTACTGTATTCAGTCCCTTAAAGCGTCATATCGTAGGAACACGTTTGCTTCGTACACTGCTGGACCAAGCAAGAACGTCTGGATGGAAGAAGTCCAAGTAAGAATTTTCTCAAGTGGCCTCTCTTCTCACAAAAACATTTTATCCGTCGTGACTGCCTGTTTGTGAGGCCGCGTACCGCGTTGCTCGATTGGGGTGCCGCCCTTAGCCCACACAAAACTTCACAAGCTTTCACCGCGATGCCGTGTTCGTCTAGATTTTTTTCCCCAAAAGCCGTCTTATCCGATGAAATAATTAATGAGGAAGACTTTGTGTTCTCTGCTTTTGCGGTATGCATGGTAATAAGTATGTGATCAGTATGGGCGGGAGTGTATTTGTCTTGGCCCAGGAGTATGGTCCTGGTATCATTTGGATTTATTCTGAGGCGCTAAAATGCTCAATGCTTGATATAGAGTATTCGTACAGTAGATCAGTTTCGTCGTGAGATCAAGCGTGCCATGGCGAACTGGCTGCTAGATTCGCAGACTGGTTTCGTGGGCATGTAATTGATGCCACTCAGCTAAGTGTGGCCGGTTCCTTCTCAATAGACTGTCCAAGCCATGGCGGACTTGGAAAATGGTGCCGTCTTCATCCTTACTTCTTTTCCAAACAAGGAACCTCACACGTTCCTCGTCAAAACATACATGAAAAAGAACTGCGCCACATACGCATAGCCCGCCAACGCGTACGTTCGACTCTGCTTCATCTGCCTCTCGCTCCTGCCTCCGCCGCCACCAAACCCGCCAGCAGCACCCACACCACCGGCGCCTCCCTCAGATGAAGGCAGCATAAAGTACCGGAGCGAGCGAAGCAGGAAATACGCGTTTGAATTGTAAAAGTACAGAAAGATGAGCCAGCCGAACCAGCCTCCTGTTCCGCCGCCGCGGTTCCAGATCTCGGATAGAAGAATGGTGATGTTGATGTGGACGAATTTGTAGCCGGCGTAGCAGAGGAGGTCGAGAAGGGAGGAGACGGAGTTAATGCTGAGGAAGTACTGTGTGTTTGTTGTTTGTTAGACTTTGTGGTTTTCAGGGGGGTTTGGTGGTGTGTGGTTGGAGAGGGGGAAGGTACCTTGAAGAGGTAGAGGATTACGATTTCGAGGCCGACGACGAAGACGGCCCAGGAGAGGATTGAGGAGAGGAGGGCCGGGTCGAAGGAGCCTCGTAGACCGGCAATTAGTGTGGAGAGGAGGACGTAACTAACGAGCGCCATTGCTGTTGGACATCATATTAGCCGTATACTTTGTGGTGAGGAATGAGCGAGACGCACTTCCTACATAGGCGTCGGGGCTGTTCAGGTCTTCCCTTGGTGGGGCGTATTGGATCTGCTCCGAGCCATTGAAGCCCGAGATCTGTTTCCGGGACCATGGCTTGTGCCTCCAGGGTACGAGGATGATGATGAGTTTGTTCTTTGCGTGTTTGTTAGTGGTTTGATCTTTGGTTTGCGGTGCATGCTGTCAGACATACTATTACGTATGAATTTGATACTGTGTGTAATTGTGTTAGCTTGCCTGTTGTCTATGTGCGTCTGCAAAAGACATATCAACTCACCATTGAAGAGATTCTTCAGCGCGCTAACATTGACGTATCGTGAGAACTGTTGGTCCATGTACCTGCATAACCCAACCATCAGCATGTCTGATTCCTTAACCATGCCCCTTCACTCCCTCCTTCATGCTCAATAGAGGTGTACAACATACTTCTCAGCCATCTGCACGCCCATGCTCGCCGTGTTCTCGTTGATGAATCCGCCAAACTGCCCAGCACCCATGAACCCCTGCGCATTGTACCCATACCCCCCTCCCTGTGCTTGAACCTGGGGTCCTGCACTCTGCGGCGCAGGCGGCGGCGGCGAGCGCATGTTGGGAACCTGGGAGATGTGTTGCGGTACGGGATGGTGGAGCGGCGGGGAGTGCGCTGGCGGTTGCGAGGAGAAGGTCGGCCGTTGCATTTTCCAAAGGGCCCAGTATGCGGAGCGGAGAGGAGCGGGTATATTATCGCCGTAGACCGAGCAGTGGGTGCGTGTGTACGCGAGTCTGTGTCTCTGCTGCCTTGGTGGATGGGGGAAGGTGCAGGTTTGTGGTATACGTGGAGGGTGGATGACACGGCAGGTGGGTTGATGTTCCCGGGAAAGTGCACTCGAGAAACACGCCAATGCCCGTGAAGAGACAGCAGGCACGCACAAGAAGACGAAAAAGAGGGCAAGAGCTGTTCAATTCCCACACTGCTTGCGCGTGCACACCAGCTGTCCTTGGATCAGTAGATGCACAATTCCTACGCGCCCAAAGCGGGTTAGCGGCGACCCTGGGCCACTCTAGATCCATCTATGTCATAGCTTTTTCCCGCCAGCGTCGCATCCGCACCCGCATCCGCTCCCACCAGCCATTTTCCCCTACTGTCCACGATTGCCTGCAATTAATTCGTGGCCAGCAGCAGAAGATGTTGGATACCTTCGAGATTGTCACGACTTCTGGTGTCGTGCTGTGGTCGCGCAAATATGTCGATGTTGCGCCGCAGCTCATCAATACCTTGATCAAGAGCGCCTTTATCGAGGAGACGGTGCGGGACAACACGTTTAAGAAGGACGGCCACACAATCAAGTGGCGGACCGCCAAAGATCTGGGTATCATCTTTGTTGTATGTGTATCATTCGCCCCTGTGGATTCGTCCTGAGACGGCTAATTTGTTCCCGCACGCAATAGGCCGTCTATCAGTCGCTCCTGCAGATCACGTACATCGACAAGCTGCTCGACAACGTGCACAAGCTCTTCACGGAGCTGTTCAAGGACGACATCAAGAAGCCGCACACCTCCGTCGTGAACTGCGCCTCCTTCGACCAGTACTACGATGCCCAGCTCCACGATCTGGAGAAGACATACGGCGCTGCCACCAGCGCGGGCAGGGCCGGTGCTGTGCCCACAGTTGACCTGACCCCGCCGTCCAGCGAGGCGAGCGTGGAAGAGATGCCACCGCCGCCATTGCCATCCCTAAAGGCCTCGCAGAAGAACCTCCTCTACGACACCACGAGCACCGATGCCACCCCGATCCCCACACCAGACACCTCGCGTCCAAACTCGCCAGCCGTCAACAATATCTTGGTCGGCAAGGGCGGACCAAAGGGCTCGCGTCGCTCACGCAAAGCGGCGAACGCAGCATTCGGCTCTGCGCCCGCAAGTTCAGGCGATGAATCAGGCCCCGCGCGAAGACCAAAGGTAACGCAGAAGGGCAGCAAGAAGATGCGGAAATGGGATGCCTCGGGGCTCGCAGACGACGACGATGGCACCAATCTGGATTACTCTGCTCCGGCGGCGGCTGAGAGTGCAGACAGCCGTCCTGTGTCAAGCGCTGGTTTCGATCAACGTGCTGAAGAGTGGGGTTCGCGCACGACAAAAGGCGAGTACGTTCTCAAGGACATTGGAGACGAGATGGATGCCATTCTGTCGAGGAAGGATGCAGAGAGCGCGGCACCTGCTGCCAGTGGACTCGTGGGCCAGGGCCTGGGCAAGATTGGAGGCTTGTTCCGCAACGTGGTGGGCGGCAAGACGCTGAGCAAGGAGGATCTCGAGAAGCCGCTCAAGGGTGTAGAAGATCATCTTGTGCGGAAGAACGTTGCGCAGGAAGCAGCGGTGCGGTTATGCAACAGCGTGGAGCAGGATCTTGTGGGCATGAAGACGAGCTCATTCACCAGTACGTTCCATCCCCAGTCACAGATTTATTGCTAGGTCCTCGCTAACATGAACGTGCCACTAGGTATCGAGTCCACCATTCGCACCTCTCTGCAAAAAGCTCTCACGAAGATGCTGACACCGACTTCACCCACCGATCTCCTTCGCGAAATCTCTACCGTACATACCTCCGCCCGCCGCCCCTACGTGATCTCCATCGTCGGCGTCAACGGCGTCGGCAAATCCACAAACCTCTCCAAAATCGCCTACTTCCTTCTCCAAAACAAATTCAAAGTTCTCATCGCCGCATCCGATACTTTTCGATCCGGCGCCGTCGAGCAATTGAAAGTTCACGTGAACAATCTCCAGGAACTAACGCGGCGGCAAGGTACAGGCGAAGTCGAGATCTTCGAAAAGGGCTACGGCAAGGATGCTGCTGTTATTGCCCGCGATGCTATCACATTTGCCTCAGCTAATGGCTTCGATATCGTGCTCATCGACACGGCAGGCAGGCGGCACAACGACACGCGCCTCATGTCCTCACTGGCGCATTTCGCTGACCTAGCGAAACCGGATAAAATCCTCATGGTGGGTGAAGCACTCGTGGGCTCCGATGCCGTGGCCCAAGCCAAGAACTTTGATGCCGCGTTTGGCCCCGGAAGGGGTCTCGATGGCTTCATTGTGAGTAAGTGTGATACGGTGGGCGAGATGGTCGGGACGCTCGTTAGTATGGTGCATGCGACGGGGATTCCAGTCGTGTTTTTGGGTACGGGGCAGCATTATGGGGATTTGAGACGGTTGAGTGTCGAGAGTGTGGTTGGCTTGTTGATGAAGTAGGATCCTTCTCTACTGAGGATGTAGGTGGAGATGGGCATTTATGTACTCTCCGTCTTGGATATGAACGTGAAAGCCTTTTTGAGTTTGCATGGTGTATATCTGAAATTGTATCGGCATGAGTATGTTGTTTTCTCGTGAATACTGGCCATCATAGTGGCAATGATATAGTGACTGTGGCGCTTCACGTGCTGCTTGATCGCATATAGCTTCGCAAGGACATGAGTAGTTGCCATGCAACTCTCATGGTTAGTCCTGAGGGAGCTTCCATGACCATGTGATCACATTGAAGCTTGTCACATAAAGCACTTCAAATGTACAGAGAGACATCATGTATCATTGCATGCCTAGCCTCTCAGGTTTTGCCTTTTGCCATGCAGAATATAGCGCTCTCGTATCGAGCTACAAGTTTATCAAGCAGTGAGAGCTACACGCTCCCACCACGCTCTTGCCATCCATATGAAGAATCAAGAACCATCCGTCACAAACGCCATCAGGCCCCATCCATGATTCACATGCATAATCACCACCCCCTCCTCACACAACATCCTCATCAATGCTCTTTTAACGGGTCGTTGCCTGCACCTTCTTCGGCGCACCCTTCGCTCCCTGCTTACCCACGATTCGCTGTGTCTGGCCCTTCGACGCGGCGGCCTTGTTCGCCTTCTTTGCACTCTCAGCCGCTGCCTTCTTCTCCTTGCCCTCCTTCACTGCTGCGTCGCGGGCGGCCTTGCGGGCCTCTGGGCGCATGCTGCGGCGCTCCTTGATCACATCGAGGGAAGCACCGACAACGGCACGCTGGTGCTTGACTGTGCGGCGGGTGCGCTTCTTGGCGACTTCCTCGGAGATACCCTAATTTCATACATTTGTCAGAGACTGTGTTGTCGTTGGTGCAAAAGAGGAGTTGCTGGTATGTACCTTCTTGTGCTGTCTGCGGAAGAGAACAGTCCACGAGATTCGGCGCGGGTTCTTGCGCTGCAGGAACAACGACTCGGACTTGCCGCGCTGGAATCTGAAAATACGGCTGTCGCCACGGCAGTACAGCTTGCCCTTGCCTACACAATATACAAAGTCAATGCCTATTCGTCTCTCTTTCGGTGTTTGCTGGAGCCAATTCAGCCCAGGGCAGGAGGGGAAATATACCGGGGTAGATGCGGGCGCCGCTGAAGCTGTCGTCGTACGTCCTCATGGTGGTGGTCGGTGTCGCGGGGCGTCGAAATGTGGTTGTTCGTGGATCGCGGATGACGATTCGAGCATTTTGGTGTTCAGTGGTGCGTGTCTTGGCATTGGAAATTATGGCCTTGCAGCCTTAGCCTTGTCAGGCATTCCAGCCTGGTCTGCCTTACGGCTCTCCAACCTGAAGACTTGCAGTACGTGCTTTACTTTTTGACTCCAGCTCTGATGCGGAGATTTCTTGATTCTCACTTCTTCTCTAACCCTTCCTTTGTTCACGTTGCCAGCCTGCGCGGGATAGATCTTCCTTACAGACAAGTGTAGCTTCCGGCGGCCCAAAATACTGCTGTTACAGATCTCAAGGTAGCTTGGGTATGTAGGATCTCACATCCTTTGAGAGGAAGATTGGAGCAGGTCAATGGCAGTCAGGCTGTATTATCGTTTGTGTTTCCGTGGGTGGCTGCGACATACCTTCATGAAATGGCACGTGTCGCGTGGACCCACATTTCCAGCTGGACCTCCGTTCTCTTCCTCTGCCCTCCAACAGCTCACAACCACCACGCGTTGACCGGTCTTCCATGCACGTCCGACCAATGAATTCATGTGCTGCGACGAGGACGTCCGATGCTTGCAGCATTCGGATACACTTCGCAGCTCGCGCATGATGTTTTGGACGGGATGCATACAGGCATTGTACAAGCCCCGCACGGCGCAAGCGTTACGCCAGACGTGTGGTGAATGTTGCGCGCTTCAATGCTTGAAGTGAGGCTCTGCGGACTGTCAGATGCCCCCTCACTGTTATTTGGCCTGACACAGGTTTATGAGGTTGACTCGGTGAAACGAAGGCACTCTCAGTCTTGCACATTACCGCAAAGTCATAAGCACAGCCTTGTTGTATCACACTATCCATCGATTCCGGTAGATCAAAGCACAGCCATAGGAATTATCTGATCTCCGCACTTGACGGCCATGGCTTCTTGGTATTCTGGAAGAGTGGACGCCTACGAGAAGACGGCTAGCGTAGTCCTTAGTTATCTGAGAGGACAATTTCGAGGCTACAAAGATAGCGATTTTGATGTCTATGTAGGTGCAAATGACACAATGTCTGTGAATCACGCTGAATGAATCAAGTTCGACAACGATTTCTACAGATTCAAGACACCGTCTCGCCTGACTTCGGTAATTATGATTCATCTATCAGTTGGCGTGCTGAGCTGATTCACAGGCGCAACAATCCGCTCTTGATAACCTCTAGTAGGTCAGCCTGCGAAGTTGTGCAGTTGGCACCGCCATCCGTAAGGCTGAGAATGGAAGTGCGAACATCTTGATGAGAGGTTGATATACCCTAGGTATAGGGTTCTAAATTCCAGTCAAAGAGAAGAATCATTGAGAGATCAGCTTGAGCGGCCTCGAATGTTGTGCTACATCGCTTTGATTGGGGCTTGCCTTTGTTTTATGGGGGGACTAAGCCTCCTGCAGGACCTCGATGCAGCAGCACAGCCGCTCTAGGAGTTTACGCCCAGTCAAATTGAGATCTGGGAGCTGGAGAAACATTCAAATTGTGTTCAACTTCACCGAAAGATTGTCCTGCATTTTTTCAGATCTAGCACACTTACAGTCTGCACTTTCTACATTTGCAATTGAAAATGGCGCAATCTAATGCAATTGTCCATGCTTCCAATTATCCAGAAAACCTCGGTCAGCACAAATTCTGGAACTGCAGCTTGTCAGACTATAGACAACGATTAGATGGCTACAGCGAAGAACTCTTTGGTGATGATGTAACTGCTCGACTAGAGTATTACCAACTCGACACAAACACGTCAAGCTCGCTCGAATCCCAACGCAAGGTTTCTCGCACGGCGGATGGACTTTTGCAACAGCTCAATGGTTACTCAGCAGGCGCTCGACGTGCACCCAAATGTGCACATTAGTATGCTTCTCTCATCTGTCTCGTCGATCAATTGCTGACGCTGATCAATATAGTTTCATTCGAGCGCCTAACTCCAAGAAAAAGCTCGAAATAACAGGAAACATGGCGCGAGTTTTGTTTTCACATCATGAGGTTACGCCAATATTCCTAGACTTTCTCTTTCCATTCCGGCAGCAAAAGCATAAGAAGAACTTCGACTTCAGCGGCTTCAGAGCGGCTGAGTCCTGGATTGATAGACCAATGAACCTTGGAACTAATGCTCAAGCGGGCTTGCCTTATACGCTCCAACTTTGTTATAATCTACGGTGCATCGAATCTACACCAAGGCCACCGGAATGGCCTTGGTCGATGCGACAGACTGCAGTATACCATAGCTTCAACCTTCGCAATGGGGACGCTGTTTGGATTAACATCAAGGGTAACACCGATATTTCCCCACGGGTCGTGAGGATTCTAGGCCAAAATGCACCATCAGATCCGGCCGGTATTACAGACTCTCCAAGTTCACTGCGAGCTGCACTCTCTACTCACCTAGTGTATTGCGAGTGGGCAAGCGAGAACTGGGCTTCTTATGTTGGATTTCTGGAGGATAGATTGCATGATAAGACGCGATTTGCTCTCTTAGCCGACGTAGCAAGCCCCAAGCGACAGGAGCCTGAGATCAGCAAGGTGGATAGGACACAGACGGAGCCTACTCCCGTTGCCCGGCGCTCAACGATGGCGTCAATAATGTCAGCCGGCAGGAAGCCTCTTTCGAAGATCATGAGCGTCAGATCTGTAAAGTTCTCGGTAAAACATACAACAATCGCCGAGGAGAATGAATTAAGACTGCAACCGGCTGCCAACGATGGAGAATTAGAGAAGGATTTTACATACGATGATCTTCGAGCCATCCAGTATATTGAAGATCAAGCCAATGGAACACTGCTCGCTATACGGTCTAATATCAGCATCATTGGGGAGCTTTCAGGATATTATAACAGGTTGCGATTGTCAAAAGAGATTCACTCTGTCACGGGTACTGGTTGCGATCCTGTCATTAGGCGCTTCGTTGCACGTTTCACATCAATCTTGAACGACATGAAGCTGCATCAAGCTAGACTTGAGACTCTGTTGCAACTCCTTGCTGATCGTAAATCTCTGGTGAGCCTACTTGACAACAGTTTGGTGTTCAATCTAAATCTGCTACAGCTTCTTCAGCTCTTTGCGCACCGTAACATGACGGCCAACAAAGAAATGACCCATAGAGCTCTCGAACAGGCGGAGAAAATGGAAAACCTGACCACACACATGAAGCAGATTGCTCTGAAGACTGAGAAGGAAACAATCTTCATGCGAATTATCACTGTAGTAACTTTGTTCTTCCTACCAGGCACGTTTGTGGCGGTCAGTGGCCCCTACATTAGTCAAGCGATGGCAGCACTGATTCCGCAGACACTCATGAGCACCGATGTCGTCAAATTTCAGAACGACAACAGCCTGATACACAGATTCTCTTGGCAAGCTCTTGTGATGTATGTGGGGATCACAATTCCCATCATGGCATTGACAGTTTTGGTGGCATTCTGGTACAGGAATCGAGAACAAGAACGGCTGAAGCGTGAGCGTGAAGAGTCTGGGAAACTCGATTTAGAGCTTGGTCTCAAGTCAGGTACATGAAGAATCCAAGTATTGCATCATCGATTCAGTGCATATTCAGATCTCGTAAAATGACGATCATTTGCTGTGTAATCGGAGGCCGCTTAGCGCCTATCCAGGGGCGATGGCAGGTCGTAGGAATCTGACGAACGAGGGCAGTCGAAATGCATGCCTCTCGAGCATGATTATGATGCTCCAGGAACGTGAGAACCCATCTGTCCTTGCATGTCCGTGTGCCTGAGATCCATCGTCACCTCAGGTTTCGTCGACGCGTCCCCTATCCAATTTTTCTGCAACACTGTCCGAACTCTTCAACTCTCTGCCTCCACTTCAATATCACAACCACGTTTGAGGCCGCCAGAAGAAAGTGAAAGGGAGTTGTTTGACTCATTTCCCCAACCCGGGCCGCGTAAATCTACGGAGAAGTCTCGCCCCACCTTTCTCAGCTGCAGGTGGGCAGTGGGCTGCAGTAATATAACGTACAGGATGCCCACGTCGGTTGCAGCCTCGTCACCTTCGCCTTTTCATTCCGGCGCATTTGCTCGTACTCAGTCCACCATGCGCTCTCCTTGACACCGTCGTGTGTTGTCGTAAAGACAATAATTCTTGCATTCCCTAAAATCTTGTCCAAACAAGGTTCCCTTGATCTTCGAGATCGCGATAGCTTGACAGGCAGGGCTGTTACGGGTTGCCCCACTTGGAGAGCTCGTCATGTCCCGTCCGTCAACCAGCGCAAACCATCGACGTCGCTCTTCTTCGATCCTAACAATCGCCTTTGTACGCTACTTCGAAAACGAGAAACATGAAGGAACCGTACAAGGAGGAGTCGAGGGCAGTCACAATGCCGATTACCTCCCGGAGGACGCTCTTCTCCGCTACTTTACGGAGGAATGCATTCAGCACATTCAGAACCAATTATACCCACAACGCACCACATCTGATATTGCCCAGATGTATGATCCGGCTCAAATTCGGCGCAAATATCCAAGGGTTCTAGCCACCCTTTTATATATTGAAAGAGGCGAGCTTCTCAACGAATTCTTGTCGAACTCTCTGCTTGATGACAAGCATTTGCCTTTCTTCGACGCAGCAAGATTTCCTGGCAGCAATGAGGACTTCCAAAACTTCTTCGATGCGCAGTGGAAATTCTTCATCCTTCCATTGAAGTACCAGCCCATCGTTAATTATCAACCCTCCCAAATCCTACCTTTCAAGTCGGTGGGCAGACTTGGTGGAGGCAATGGAGGAAAAGCGTATCTGATTGAGGTGCATCCTCATCATAACCAATTGGTGTCCGCCAGCAGTCGTATCGACCCCAACGAAACTGATGCATCAAGTACAGTACGTTAACATGAGTATTATCCTGGTGCATTTCGCTGTGCCAACGCTGACACTGACACTGATAGACCACTCCGTACAACCAACGAAATCCGCATCTCTTTGCCGTCAAAGTGTTCGTCCCAAAAGGACGAGCTAGGGAGGACTGGCTTCGGGAAGCAAGAAACCATGTGGTAATCCGCACCAACAAGGACCTAGTCGCTGATGGAGGCATTGTTGGCTTTCACGGCTGCTTCAGCCATGGCTCGACGTTTGGGATTCTCCTCGAATATGCTTCAATGGGTAATCTTGAGCAGATGTTTAAGACGCAAGAGCCGCCGCGCGATCATCTGGACATTCTGGACATATGGAAATCCTTCCTACAGCTTCTGTCAACATTGAAGTGTCTTCGGCACTTTGAACACGCTGACCGTGGCACCCTCCAATTGTTAGTGCAGCTCACGATCCACGCAAAGAATGATACTCTGCCAACATAGCATCGCAAAGTTCTGAAATGCTCCGATAGGACCGTACCTTCCGGTCCCGAGTATCATTCTTAGCGCCAATGTATCTCCTGCTTTCTAATTCCACCATATCGCGTACGCCGTAGATAGTGCTAACATCCCCAGGTGTCATTTTGACATTAAACCCAACAACATCTTGATCTTCCCCGCGCCCAAAGGTCGCCCATTCAGGTTTCGGTTCAAAATCGGCGATCTTGGTTCTAGTGAATATTGCTCGATGCTCGATGAGGAGCCTGGTCGTGCAGCATATATGTTGCAGAGACAAGGAACGCGAACTTATGGTAATCGCTATGCCACTATATTCGGAGGAAATGCTGACTCAGGCTTAGGCGCGCCAGAATGTTGTCGAATCACTCCCGGTTCGCAGAGTCTTGGCCCACTGAATTGGGTTCAGCCTTGGGCGGATCTCTGGTCTTACGGCTGTGTAGGCAGTGAGCTCGCTACGTGGGTAACCCGCGGTCACGGAGGTCTAGTCTCATATCGCGAGAGTCGTAGAGATAATCAGAGCACGTCCTTCGTGGATCGCGATTGTTTCCACAACGGCTATCAAACTTTGCCCTTCATCAACATACATCACAATCGACTCGTTGACAACATGGACGAGATACAATGCAATGCGACGGTTTTCGCATTGCAATTGATCGAAGAGAATATGCTGCAATTCAGCCCAGAGAACCGCAAGCATCCTGGCAGCCTAATGCACGAGGCGGCGAAAATAATGAAGCAAGTCGAAACGGAGATCGCGATGCTACGCTCCCGTGAGGTTGCCACCAGTGCCGATGCTGTTGATAGCTCTCACAATATGCAAGCTTCGGAAAGCTCGGTGACACCAACACAACACGGAGGAGCAATGGCAAACTCAAGCGGAGGAACAGAGATAAATCCATTCACGCCTCTGCGACGCAAACCTGATATGATTCAAGACAAGGAGGTGTTTGGTCCCATGAGACTGAGCACTACGCCAGTCTCGGAACGCGAGTCGCAGGATAGTTTTGCCAGTTCCCAAAATCCCGGCAGAATGTGGTCTACGTCACAGGGTGAGCGGATTGACTCAAGAGTGCCGTCCAATGAGTCGGTTCAGCCGATAGCCAGTCCGTTGCAGAAGACAAGAGGTCCAGAACACCATAGAGGAGCATCTAATGCCAGCAACAGTCATACTACTGCCCAATCTAGGATTCGAAGTGGGAGTCAACAAGGATTAGGGCTTTCCATTGACGCGCTACGTCGGCAAAGTATGCAATTCGCACGTCGGTCCCACGTTGAAGTACCATTCCTCAGCGTTTCCGACGCCCTTGTCTGGAAATACAAAACCAAGTCGCAGAGCTGGTGGGATAGGATTCGGAAGCGCGCTGATAAGGACCACGAGGAATTTTGGCGTCAGCTCGAGCGAGACTGCCACAATCGCGATTTTGTTGGTCAACCCTTCCTCTTTGCGGACACCTACTTGAAACTAACTCTTGACTAGAAAATCTTGATTGACGATTCGAGCTCCATGATCGAGCACTGGGATGATGTCGCAGAATGCGCTGGTCTTCTGGCCTTTTGTACCTCGCGGTACGATGACGACGGTCTGGATTTGAGCTTCACGTTCAGCAGTCGAGAGAAGAAGAACACTAAGGGTGACGAGCCGATCACAAAACAAGTCCAGAAGAAGAAGCCCAAGCCGCCTAGATCAGCGAACAGCCAGAAGAACAATAGGGCAAACATTGAAGCTGCTCTTGACAAGATCTTTGGAGAATATCAAAAGGAAGTTCATGCTCGGCGTGCGAGAGCTGTGCCAGAGAACTTGAAGGGCATGGTACTGTTCGTGTTGACAGATGGTCTATGGTGGCCTAATTCGGACGCGAAGATACCTTTGGCAAGCTTAGTCAGGACTATGAGCACTCCGACGTATAATCTGCCGCGTAATCAGGTCGGTATCCAATTCATCCGCTTCGGAGAGAGTGAGGAGGGGATGCTGAGGCTCGATGAGCTGGACGACTTCTTCAGCTTTGATGTGGTTGACGTGGAGGAGTGGAAGCGCGGCAACGTCTGGAAGATGCTACTCGGCTCGATCAACAGGGACTTCGACTGGTCCGACACAGCGGCTTTATCGCAACGAAGCTTCAGCCCAGTTGCCAGGCCGTCAGCAACGCATTCGCGACAAGGCTCGGAACATACCTTAGATCGACAAACTCCACGACCCGCAGACCAGCACTACGATCATCGTCATTCAGGATCGCATGTTCGCACTCAAGATCATCTTGCATCGCCTATCCGAGGCGAAGCATCCTCGTCTCAGGTCTAGGGACTCGCGATCGCGCCAGAAAAATTTCCTGACAGTGCCGAGACCAACACCTCCGTCTCCACGTCGATGCTTGTGAGGATGACTAGGACATGCTGCCATTTTTTTGCTCTCCAGTTCTTCTTTTGCTGCTATATACCCCTTTGCGAGATCTGAGCTTGGTTCACTGGGTGTGGAAGTTTTGCATCGCTTCAGGATGGTAAAAGGGATATAAAATGGGCATGTTGAATCGTGCAAATTTGGGTTCGTGGTGAAAAATACATATAGATGTCAACCATTGCATGCCCACGGCGATTTTAGTGTCTATTACGATATTAATATGTTCGATAGCAACGAGGATGAGCTTTCTTATAACGCTAGTTCTGTCCTGCAGCCAGCCCTCTGTTGGCACGTAATCACGCTAACGTGTATCTAATAACGGAGCATTGTTAGGCTGCAAAAAGTGAAGCTGCAGAGTAGCCAGCTTCGATAAGTTCTTCTGTGGGCGTGTCACGTACCCTTGGCAGCATCAATACCCTGCATTCGTGGACCCATGAAGTATGATTGGCGGTGAGAATATGTACACTCTCACATACTGCATGCCACTGAGAGCTGCTGGATAACCTGTCCATCTACCTTGTTGCCATCTATTCGAAGCTAAAGCCCCCTGTTTTTGTGCGAAAGAAATTATCGGGGTCATACTTCTTTTTGATCTGCTGCAACCTTGGGAAAGTCGAGAAGCTCTGCAATGGCAACTGATCTGCATGGGCATCGTTGATGAACAACGGCAGTCCGGGCGTTCGCGGCGTCGACTCAACAAGTGCCTTGAAACTCGCTTGAATAGCATCGTATTCAGCTTGCGGCATCCCAGGTAGTGTCGTGACCAGGTAGCAGAACCAGAACCATGGGCCATCAGGCATGTCCATTGCATTTCCGCCTTGCGCCTTCGATGCGTCTGTCAATGTCTTGGGGATGGGTTGCCAGTCGAGCGAGGTGAGGAGGTACTTGCTCTTGTTGGCCAAGGCCCATGCTCGATACTTTGCCACGACGCCTTTCCAAGCGTCATTGTCAATATGATGTGCCTGTACGCGGAACGTGTTGTCGCCTCTGCTTGCTTGAGCCGCAAACGGCACGGGCGAGTTGATGATATCAATGTAAGATTTCTTGCCAAGTGTACTGATGACGTGTGGTATATCTGTAAAATTCTTGAAGGTGTCGCCCGGATCTTCGCCATCGTAGACCAGAAAGAGGATACCTGCTTGATCAAGATTGAGACCAAGGTCAGGGGTTCCAAGAATATTGAATGTGCCAATGATTGCGGCCTTCGGATCGGTATTGTAACGCGTGAAGTCAGCTAGTGCTTGTCCAATTGCCTCGACTTGTGAGAATAGATAGATGATATTTCCTCCAAAGAACGTGCCAGACGGGACACTCTGCACCGTGTATTTAGTGACAATACCATAAGCGTTGCCTCCTCCTCCTTTACAAGCCCAGAAAAGATCTGAATTCTTGGTGGCGGAAGCAATCACGATCTCACCACTCGGAAGAACAATCTCAAGCTCTCGGAAGGTATCGGCGGCGAGGCCATGCGCGGAGGACAGGAAGCTCAAGCCGCCACCTAGTGCGAGACCAGTTCCAACGCCGCCTAGCCGCGCTCCCACAACAGTGCGGCCAAATTGGTGAAAGTACTCGTATACCTCTGCAAAGGTATGACTGGGTCCGTAGGTTGCAAGAGTCGTGACTGGATCATACGACTTGGCATTCAGACGACTAAGATCAATGAGAACGCCTTTGTCCACGGAAGAGAAGTACGGATTGGGATTGTGACCGGCCGTCTTGACAGCGAACGTGGAACCCGATGACCTGATGGCTTGAATGGCTATCGATACATCCTGTGCGGATGTTGGATATACCACACATGAAGGGGTGTAGTCGCTGTTGCGAGCATTCCAGTACTGGAATCGACTGGTAAGGTAATCGATGCTAATAGGGCCGGCAACTTTCTGAAAACCGAGAGAGCCGGTAATGTTTGCACAAGCAGCTGGCCCTGCTAGGATCTGCCGAGGGTCGAAAGCGTATGTTGTTGAGATAAATGCGGTTGCAGCGGCTAGGCACCGAAGGTAAGTCGTTGCCATGGTGCCAACACTGCAGGCTGCCAATGGATACGCAGAACAAAAGATTCAGTAAGACAAGTCGCGCTCGCTGGTCAGGGTGATGGACAGCAAAGGCACATTCAATCTAGTTATACAAATCATACTGGGGACCCCACATGTTGCAACGGAGAAACCTGGAAGTTGGACATTGAGATTTCGAGATTGACTGCCCATGTGGTCCTTGCATAGCAATGCTGTTCCTTGTGGCGTCGCATGCCGTTAGATGTTGACTATGTGATGTCCATATCGTGCTTAGTGCAATGCTGATACAGGAGTTTGTGGAGTGTTCTTGGATCAAGCTCAGCTAAGCGAGTTAAAGATCGACAGATTGTGAGTGATTGGAGTAAGATGCCCGCCTGTGCCTGATTAGTGGCAGAGGCTCCGTTCGTCCTTAATGGAAGTACCTTGTCTGCCATCGTCAGGAGTACTGTACAAGGCGGTCGGCAGACTTTGCCGATGATATCATCTATTAGGGCTTTCCGGTCCAGATTCTTCGAATTATGAATGGCTAAAATGCCATTTCTACATGGAACATTTGCTTGAATCGTATGTCCTGCATGCAATCCGTGGTCATCTGCTTATTTCGTGGCGCCTTTATATTAAGCTTCTCGGGGGATCCTTGGGGAAGATCATGTCTCCTTCGTTTACGAGGCAGCGATGCTCGTATTAGTCCAACCTTATGCCATTATGTCAAAGATCGCGCGGAGCTTCGGAACTGACAGAGTCGTTGAACCATCGTCTTCATAGATTGAACAGGCAATCGGTTTCCAGTCGCAGTGGCCATTTCGTTGTGATTGCGACAGATGTTCACATGGAAACTGCTTGAACCGAGATCCTTGAGGTGTGTTTGGCTCGTGATTATAATAGTTCACAGCTAGCGGTGAAGATATCGAACAGACTGGGCAGCTGGAATCTCAAAAAATCTAGGGTCCTGAGCTCACAATATAGAAAAGAACTTGTATGATCTATTTGTTGATGTGCAAAACATTCACATCTGGGTAACGCTGGGCTGGCTGGTTTTATGGTCAAATCAGCCGGCCCTAGTTGCCTAAGGCACCAGTCCAAGGTCGAAGGTACCTAGCAACAGACATCATCGTCAGTGAACCTCAGACCAGCTTGATCAACCGCCTTTGCAGCTTCCGACCGCTTAAAACAGTCATCATAACCTCTTTGAGCCTCTAAGAACTCTCGTTATTCCTTCGCAGACAAGGATCACGACAATGAAGCCCGTCGTATCCGCCCTCAATGCGTGGTCGTGCATAGTCGTCTCCGTCTTCGCGATAGTCATTCTGTCCACGATTGGCGCCATGTTCAAGGTACGACGATAACGACTAAGAAGTTGTGGATCCGACTAACGTATACTCAGACCGGCAATCCTATAATGATGGGACACAAGGAGGACCCAAAAGATGGCGGCGCAGTCGCAGCGGCAGTGTTTGGAGCGGTGGCAGTATACGGTGTATGTTCACTGAGACTTGAGCAGCGAGGTGGCAACTTCGCTACTAGAAGAACAAATGACTGTGAACGATGCTAATGTTGCAACAGGGCTTTCTAATCTTCTGCGCGTCACAAGCCTGGCTACACATGAGGGAAAGCCGGCGGGGCGCCATCTCGCTTTCGTGATCTAGCCGATTCGCATACAAGCATTGTTTTAGAACTGCTGGTTTGGATTGTATCAAGAGGCGTTTGGACGGGAACGATGGCGTTGTCGCAGCAGTGTGCAAGTCGAAAGTATAGTGTAGGCAACCACTAAGACCTTGAATATAACGCCCTTGGAACCAAGTAAAGGCATGGGTAAATAGTTGATGTCACAGCTATCTATCACTGCATACCTTTCGCAAGATGTAATGTCTGTTTGCAAGCTCGCAGACTTGGGCGTCCTCATGATCCTAATACCTGTCTCTGCCTGGGCCTTTTTCTGTGTTCATCAGATACCACGTACTGCTGGACCTACCGCTAATAGCATCCTGATTCATCTCAGGAGCACATCTAAAGCTTCTCTGTACAAGTCTGGTGCATTGCGCATTTCATTAAATCCGCCTCCCATGTCGTAGCCTTGCACGTGATGTGATACGCCACATCTGAGGCTTGAGCATTCCTCTGGCGACCGACTTGCTTTCTCTGGCTGCCTTGAGCTCTACCTTTGTCTCACCACTTTCAATCTCACACTTCGCAGCTTCACAAACGCTTATGAGTTTCTGCCTTTGCGAACCATAGTGCCTAGAGTTTTTGTCACACGCACAGCAGCAGTGCAGCATATTGGACCTTCGAGCCGTCAGCCTTTCTACACATCACCACTTCTTCAACACCATGGCGGACGTAGACATGACCGACGCCCCAGCAGCCGCCGCGCCAAAGACAGCCAAAGCCACAAAAACAGAAGGTTCAGACAAGAAGCCGCGCTTCGAAGTTAAGAAGGTACAGCTCTCTAAGACGCCCCACTTCAACTCAAGTACGGTCACTTAATGCCTGCAATAGTGGAACGCGGTCGCACTCTGGGCATGGGACATTGTCGTCGACAACTGCGCCATCTGTCGTAACCACATTATGGACTTGTGCAACGAGTGCCAGGCCAACCAATCGTCCGCCGCAACCGAGGAGTGTACCGAGGCGTGGGGTATTTGCAACCATGCGTTTCACTTTCACTGCATTTCGAGATGGTTGAAGACGCGACAGGTGTGTCCGCTGGACAACAGGGATTGGGAGTTCCAAAAGTACGGCCGATAAACTTGTGGCGCATATAAAAAGGCAACACATCATGAGCAAAAGAGATGCTGAATAGATCATTATACGGCCTGGTTGACGAACTCACCAGGGTTGGTCATGCTATGGGTCTATTGGGGAGAAGATGTCACCAAGCTCTACAATGTGAAGGGTGGTATTCATCATAGACATTCACGGGTTAGGAGCACTGTCAAGTCACGGTGATGTGAAGACAGTTGTGGTTGCAGTCAATGGCTTTGAGCGTATCACAGAGGCGGCGCTTCGGCTGACTTATGCTACTACACCAATCGACAGTAACAGAAGAATAGACTCGCAAAAGGGTTCAACGCCGGAAGGCGGTTAGTTGAATTCATCGCATGCTACG
>Ga0068621_1000003_pt1 | contig 38942 bp, 36 predicted proteins | sample InSIn5SAF170_FD_77485 | JGI IMG/M metagenome (GOLD analysis project Ga0068621, IMG submission 77485) | Clean room microbial communities from NASA Spacecraft Assembly Facility at Jet Propulsion Laboratory, Pasadena, California, USA -... ... | reverse complement strand
TTAGCTGGCAGATTGAATGAGCAAGTCTCTCATAACCTGGCAACTCAATTACCAAGGGCTCTACCAGATTCCATCAGCAAGGCTTTACACCAACCACAACTTCTCAAACTGATGGCCGATGCCCTGGCTAGGAGTGTTCAGATCCAGGTTGAAGAGCAATGTACCATGGTTCTACAAAACAGCATCACCCCGGCTTTCACTAAGTTGGCTAATGATACAACTCGAAAGGTAGCTACAGAGGCTCAGCGACAAGCTAATGCGCAGATCGCTGCGCTTGAACAACAGCGCAAAGTCGATTCTACTAAGATTGAGCAACTTACTCAGCTTGTAACTGGCCTCACAGAAACGGTATCATCCATGGCTGCAGCTCAGAGCGAGTTCCAGGCTCAATTTTTGAAACTGCAACAGCAAAGTGGACAAGATCGGAGACACGGTTCTAGTCGTGACGACGAACAGACTGCAAGTCGATCTCAGCAAGGTGCAACTTCTCTCGTGCCTACAAAGAGCCCTGAGGAGATTGAATTTGAAACTATGCTTGCGCGCATCAATGAGTCGATGCAAGCTGGTGAATTTGAGCACGCTGTGATTCAATGGCTACAGACAGGACGTGAGCAAGAGTTCTTCGGGAGATATTTCTCAAAGTTCAACCCAAACTTTGTCAGCAACTTGAGTCCACTTCTCCTGCTTTCTTTAGGTGCGACCATCAGTGCAGAATTATCTGGTGATTTGCTCGAGTTGAAAGTCACTTGGCTGGAGATAATTCTGAGTGGTTTCCAATCACATCTCGATGCTAATAGACTGGTAAGCAGTATTATTATTCCCCCGTTGATTGCTATTCTAACTGTACTAGTCCTTGCAGGAGCTCGATCTTATACCTCGCATTATGTCTATTTACACTCAGCGACTTGAACATTTGTTCATGCGTGCTAGTCAGGCCAGTGGAGCTCAAGACCCAATACTTAAGCGCCTTTCGAATATGGTTACTCATGTTACACGCATCTTGGCTCTCGCTCGAGATCTTGTAGCACAATCTGGACCAAGCCTTCGTTAGATTGACTACTTCGTCCTGCTATTCCAGGCCATATTACCAATCGCTTTGTATGTATCAGACATTTCGAATCTCTTCCGATGAAAGTTCGTAAGTGGTTGCACCACCATTCGCAACACTTCGCAACATGGATTCAGGAGGTGGCCTCATGATCAGACAAGATGCTGGAACGCTCTTATCGGTCGTGATGACCTTGCATATGAGATTTTTCAAGAAATACCATTTGCACTTCTTCAGATTTGTTTCTACACAGTCATTACTGCTACAAATTTACTATTTCCATTCTTCCCATGGGTGAGCAAGGCGTAGGTGAAGATCAAAAAATTTCTATAACGGCCGATATTTACCTATGGAGTATTTATTCTTCTCGGCTAGACAACCTTTCAAGCGTAGAAACACGCAAAAAAGTTTTGGCAGTTGGGTGTGAATGTTTTATGACATGAGTGGCAGGGGCTTTTTTTTTCTTGAGAAGACATCATGAACCATGACTTTTGGCACGATGATAATGGAGAGTATGAGGCTATGGCGGATCTGTAATTTATGGTGATCAACGAGATGGAAGGCTCGGTGACACCACTTTATATTTTTGAGTTATCTCATCAAGCACTGTAGTACATCGGCGATGCTGCGACATGATGGTCAAATCAAGGTATTTGAATTCGCTATCACGCCATGGCTTCGCTGTATGGCCTCTATGTTTGAGTTGGCTCCTGTCTGTAACATAATTTATGCTCACCAGTAGAAAAGAAAGCCAATTGCAATCCATTTTGTCTTAGATATGCTCTCTCCAGCAGGAGTGTTTCGCTATTTTTCTTTATCACCTGCAAGCGCTACTGGATACTGTATATTGACAGACATTTGAAGAAACGTTGTATATGAGCCTGGAAAAGATGAGGTTATCATTTCTGTCCAGATTATTCACATGGATATTACAATGTTCTGACGCAATAATGCCACATGTAATGCAGTCTTTGTTACCCAACTAGACCATAATCGAGATTGCCTTCACCACATGATGGTTGTTTCGATAAATGCCGTGACTGCTGTGATGGAGGGAAACTGCTGAAGCCGCTGGCGCTTTGAATCTCGCTGACCCAGTCTGAGATACTGTTGACATGATAGACCTTGTCTCTCGAAGCGTCTTGAGTATATCTATCCTTTGCAAAGTGGCCTTTAGAAAAACTTCGTAGAATTGTCTACGTTCGGGTCAACGTTCGCGCATAGGTATAGTTCATAGACCTAACATTGCATTTTGGGTGACGCTCTGGTCCATTGGCAGGCGTGCATGCATCATCAAGATCCGGACTTGTATCACTAGATTATTCGTAGTGCCAGTACAGATTGCTCGGGCTTTCGAAGGGAAATGCCACGATGTGCGAGGTCACTCCGATGATGGAGAAAGCCACTCTCGCGAAGAGAGTTGAGCATGCTGCGCCAACAAGAGATGCAGTCCTGTACACGATGTTGCATGCTACGATGTCCATGTACAATCATTACCACAAGGATGTTAGTGAGACACGTCCGAAAACTTACTTAGAACTGTGAAATTTTAGCCGAACTTAGGAGGACACAATGCGGGTGATTAGATTCAGCAGTCCTTTCGAAACTACCTTGAAAAACCGTATCCATTGAACTCTCCAAAAAGCTAATGTGCCAGATCATTGTCTATAATGCCCTGTCTAGTCAATCACAAACACCCCGCTATGCAAATGCTTCCCATAAGGTTCAAGCATACAAAATACGAACATTATCTGTCAAGTAATGACTGAAAACAGATTACAAGTAACGTACAATACACAGAGCTCAACCCTTGACTCTCTGGTAGAAAAGCAGGTACGGCGTAAAATCTTTTTCCGGTTTCGTCGCTCTCTCAGCACTAATTTTGGAGACATGATCATCATTGAATAGATACCACTGTCCATCGTCCCCTCGTGCCGTGCATGTGTAGTGCCCAAATGAAGACCCGCCGCAGTGCATCACCACCGCTATTAACTGATATGTGGAGTTATGTTTATTAAGTGGTGATCGATACCGGTTGAGATCCAGTGCGTTTTCGCAATCGACTTGAACGCTATCCTTTTTACCATTGATGGGGTTAAATAGCACCAATTGGACAATGAGCACATCTGGCGAATGTGCGATCTGATGACTGCGTCGTTTATTCCCTGCATGGGGCTGTTAGTAACGGCAAAGAACTGGACAAGCAAATATATACCATCATCCTTGCACTTTTCGCATTTATAGCCTTCGACTTTTTCACTCATGTTATTAGCAATGTAGGAAGATAGTTTGCCGTCTTGTGCCCGTGGCCTGAGTCCAACATGGAGAAAGCCCATGACATTTGCTCGAGTACCACTTTCGTAAGAGCAGGCGTTGCATTTGATAACTGAATCTATCAGTAGGCAACGTGAAGCTTGAAACACTTGGTATGTACTATATGAGGTCAGGGACAGATTATTATATAGACCGTGAATCTTACGCGTTTGGTACTTGGGTTTCCATCAGGTCAGTAATGAATGATAGTTGTTCTTGTGGGTCACCATGTCCACTGCCCGTATCTGTTTTCCAATGGCCTGTCCACTGGTGTCAGTTATTTTTCACGCATGAGAAACGGTTGGAGAAACACTGACGGCGTTTGAAGACAGCATTTGCCAAGTGTAGAGCACTGTCCAGCTCTGCACCACTGCCAGTACGATATGCCATGAAAACAGCCTTAAGAACACACGATACACAGTTTTCTTGATCAGATTCAACACAGTCTTCCAATTGTGAATGTGACATCAGCCAGTTCGTAAACATGGGCACATGCAACAGAGCTTGGAAGAGACTATGTCTATAGCAAAGCGCCCCAGTGAAATTCCGCATGCCTTTCTGCTTCGAAATGATTAATTTGGAATTATGACGAGTACTGTTAGACTGCTTCGATTTAGTAAAAGCTTCAAAAGTCTATTCGTATAACTCACGAGTAGCCTCTGTTGTCTAATGACACGACCGGATCGAATTTCACTTGTACGTCTACGATCTCTCTCAGCATACTTGTCCCTGATCTGGTATTTGAAAGCAAAAGCAGGAAAGTTGGTGGACAATTCAGTCATGCCAAGCTCTCCTGAACCTTGGATAACGCTCTCTAATCCTGTTGGACCTAGGTGTTTGTGAGCGAAAGAACGAAAGGAACGAAAGAAAATAGCATACCGGAGAGGTGGATTTTGGCTGTAGTAGGGTTGTTAGAGGCAGCGCTCATTCTTGCTCTTTTCCCAGAGTGACTGCTTAGTTTGAGCGGTTGCTTCAACTGGATTGGGAGACGTGAGTTTGGTAAATATTTCTTAGAATGGACAATATGCTGTGGATACTGAGAATGCTGCGGGTGTCGAAAAGGTTTTTCATGGCGAGAAGAATGGTGAACTTTGGCATTAGACGCATTCGTTACCGAGTGCAGATTTGAGGATATTGAGGCAGCGCCTCGATACTTTCTTCCCTTTCCGCCCATTGTGCCGTGTTGTTGTGGTTGGTACTGTGACTATCTCAACAAGATTTATGTTTATGGAAGCTGTCTATTGTCCTTCTCAATTGTGATTCCGCCACAACGCAGGTGAGTATATACACTGGTCCAGAACAAGCAGTTGAAATTCAATAAAACGGCTCTGCCGCTTTCGTCGTGTTTGATGTCAGATCAGATCAGCACAGATGCTTGCGTTTACTGCTTTCACAATCGACTCGTGCCAACTCTGCTCGTTTCTGACGCGTCGCGAACGCAATCTTGACAGTCTGACGAGAGATATAAATCAACAAAAACGAGTGCTGCTGAAGAAGCGAAGAGCTTAACGAATCAGCATTTGACAGTTGCATCACAATAAATTCGAAGTCAAAAACCACTGGTGGCGGAACAATCTCGTAGATGGTCGAAGATCTTCCAAAATTCAGAGGCATGACGGATCTCCCATCCGAGACAGTCTTGTGCTTGTGTCTAGCCGCCGAGTTGAGAATTGATTTTGAAGTTAACAAAACATACTGAACCTATATCACATATGGAAGGACAATTGATAAACAGATATGAGTGTCCATGTCTGCAGTTAGTCTCTGTATCACAAGAAAAAATTCTCACCGCCTAAGACATCATCGCTGTTTCCAGCTTAGCTTGACTCAATATCGATGTCCCTCCGGATTTACGTTCTTCCACCTCTATTCATGTAGACCTGATTTGCAGAAATTAGAAAGTACAATGTAACAATTTTGAGTCGGAGAGTCAGATCATCCACAAGTACAGACGCCGTCAACCATGAAGAGCTTTGAGTTGACGAAGATCAGAATTTCCATGTCATAAATAATCCACGAAACGTTGTGTCCTTCATAATGACATCCGGGGATACAAATCATCAACCACAAAACTACGAAGAAACGCATGTGCATTCAGTATACGAGCAGATAGCATCGCACTTCTCTTCCACACGGTACAAGCCATGGCCAATTGTTGAGCGATTTCTACAATCTCTTGAACCAGGTACAATTGGTCTGGATGTTGGATGCGGCAATGGGAAATATCTTACAGTAAACAAAGATGTCTTCATTGTCGCATCGGATCGTTCCACAAACCTCGTCAAGATAGCGACACAGCACGAGCCTCACGCTGCAATTGTAGCGGATACCCTGACGCTACCGCACCAAAGGAGCAGATTTGACTTTGCAATCAGTATAGCGGTTGTCCATCATCTAAGCACGAATGAGAGAAGAAGGGATGCTGTGAAGTGCATACTAGAATGCCTGAAACCTGGCGGTAGAGCATTGATATATGTCTGGGCACTCGAGCAGAAGAACAGCAGAAGAGGATGGGACGAGGGCCACGAGCAGGATGTCATGGTTCCTTGGGTCATGAAGAGTAAGAAGAAGGATGGCGAGGAGAAGGGCGAAAACGAGAGCACGTTCTTGAGATACTACCATTTGTATCGTAAAGGCGAGCTTGAAGAAGATATCGAAGCGATTGGGGGAAGGGTGGTGGAAGCAGGTTATGAAAAGGATAACTGGTGGGCTATTTGCTCACGCACTGATGATTGGAACGCATAGAATTTCACTCAAAGCGATTCGACCATTGCCTACTCCAATCGAAACCAGATAACTATGCTCATGGCGATGAAACTGTCCCAAACTTGAAAACGATTGTGGGCTGATGTCTGAAGACTTCAGAGTGGCAGTCGAGTCCATTTACTTGGTAAGTAGACTGGATCCACGAATGTCAAAACCCTACGCTTGCACTAAATGTCCTTCGAAGTACCATCACCTATCGCTCTCATAAACAGCCCTATATCTCGAATGAACTCGTAAAGAAATTTATCGTCTATAGTTCGAATTCTGTACAACAGGTCAAGAATCTATCAACAGTCCTCCCATGACTTCTTCGATCATCGGCGGCTTGTGATGTGAAGGTCTTTGAAATCCAAAGTGGGTAAGCACCCTAGAAAGCTCTACTACAAAAAACCCCTGCGATACTCCAAACAACTCCACACAACGATCGCAGTTATAACATGGCTTTTCGCCTTCAAAAACGTACCACCCACCAACCTATTTTGTCAATGCGTCTATCCCAACCATGTCTGATGCTCAAATGCCAAAAACGCCTTGTTGTCTGAAAAAATACATAAGTCGAAAATGCCTAAGAGGCAGGTATCATGATTTGCAAAATGGAGTTTACTGACTGCGACGGATTGATTCTCTTGGTCCGTTATCGGGACTAGATCTGCGTTTCGCTTCTGGTCGACTGCTGTACACACCAAGCGACGGCAGGACTGGTCCTGGACTCGCGTAACCGCCATTCATGGAACTTGACATAGAATATGCTGGCGTACTATAAGGGGATGCGCCAGTTGTCATCTCAGCAACACTAGGCAAAAACTGTGTTCCGCGTGGTGTAGATGATCCAGTGCCAAATGCTGCCAAAGCCAGTCCGTCGCTCGGGCTCGCAGGCGGCACTGATCTTGGTGTGCTATCTCTTCGTGCAGCAATAGCTCGTCCAGAACCTATGCTGCTACCACGCATGTGGCTTGAGCTGGCGGAAGCTGTTGGTCGATGATATCGTGATCCAGAGCTGGAAGTGCTCATTATGCTGCTCTGAGACTGACTGTGCGAATGAGCACTACTCATCGATTGGCTGTGTGCATGGCCACGGGTTGGAGAGGTTCGTGGCGGAGTATCAAGTGCTACATTTGACAAGGAGAAGGGAACAACACCGGCGCGTCTCGCCATGTCCTGCTCGCCCAGTTGCCAGTGCATCGCTTCCGCCGCACGCCATGGCACTGCCATCTCTTCCGCAACTTTCGCCCACATTTCTGGTTTGAACCTTCTCATTTGTTAGCAATCCTCTCTTCAGAACATTCCTTAACGAGACAGCATGCTGTGGGATCAAAAGCAAAGTCATCTCACCTCTCATAAAGTCTTGCCAATTTGTTCTTCCTTTCCTCATCCCATTCACTTCGTCGTTCCAGATAGTTCTGGTAGTGCAAACGACAACTAATCGCACTGCGTCCAGGAAGTCTCTTGGAGATATCCTCCCACTTCATTCCGCCTCCTCGCAAGTCAATGATCAAGGCATCTTCCTCAGGTGACCACTTGCTCTGCTTCTTTGCTGGCGATTCTGCTGGATGCGGACCCATGGTTCGTTTCGCAACCTGGCTGGACCCTGCGAGCGCATATACTGGCTGTTCTTGACTTTGAGTCAACGATACTGAAGAAGTTGATCGTGTATGGTGTTTGGGGGGAGCTGGCTGCGGATTAGACTCATCTGAGTCTGGAACCTTAAGTAGCAAGGAGATATCCACGATGGCGGTTGGAGATCGCCAATGCCCGTCAACAATGACGGATCATGTGCGATCAAAGGGATTGGTGCTTCTCGAAAGTCCTTCCTCTATTCAAGCAGGTGCAAGAGCTTAGGAAACCGTTGAAAGTGCTGTAGAATTGCAAGAAGAGCTACACAATCTAGCAATAAGTAATGATGAATTGGTGTGGGCTCTTAATCCTGTCATAGAGGAAAGTGCCAAACTTGGACAATATCTATGGCAGAAGACAGAAATAGCCGAAGAGTTGGGACGAGAAAGACGTGTGAAACTAGATGAGAACGCAATATCTCGAAGCACAAAGTCGACTGGATCTGGCAAGATGAGGACGAAAGAGGTTTGGAGCTAAAGTGCAAGCCCTGGACGCCTTTGTCCAGATTTAAGAATGCTTGTAAAAGATCGCGGTGAGAGTATGATTGGCAAGAATATCTCCTACAAGACTAACCAGTCTAAGAAAATAAGAACGAGTGTGGAAATGTAGAGAGACAAGCGCCAACGGGTTGGTACGTCAGGTGTGCTTGACCAGCATGAATATACAAGGGAGAGCGAAAAGGAAAAAGGAGTTGTTCGAACTCATGATCTTCCAAACTGTTACCAGGTTATGAGGTGTATGGCCAACCGGGAAGATGCGCGATGCAGATATGGTACTAGTCATTATTTACCTCCATGGTGGGGGAAACAAGCAGGGTCTTTGCTTGAGAGAAGAAGAAGTATCGTGCTAGGGGGTGTAGCCACGACTTCATGCATGAACATAAATGAGGATGCTTGTCAGACAATTCAGGAAGGCTGGCTAGTCTTGTAAGGCGCAGTCGATGGATTGTAGTGGATGGGGCTGATCAAGGGTGTGGTGCGTGAAACCTGTGGGCGAAGTTGAAACCCTTACAGCACTTCTCATACTCGGTGCGACCCTCGAGGTTGTTTTAAGCTTATGTCTGTGCGTGATACCACACACAAATATCGTGCCTTTGTGACCGTAAACAATAGCACATCGCGAGATGAGAAATGTCAATAAGGTACCAATTAGACTCTATTGTCGATGCAGCAAACCGTGTTGCCACAACTAACCGAGGATGAGCTGTCTTAGACGATCTTGGACTTTGCTGGCTTACGAACTGGCGGTCAGGTTTAAAAAAAGAATGGAGCATTCTCAGGACTCCATTGCAGGGATCAAGGTATAAGAATGCCATTCCCCATGAATCTGCAGTCTTTCTGAGTCGAGTATGATGAACCATGATCGCCCTTGAAGCCCTGCCTGATGGGCACGGCCCCCACGAATCCCAATGACCATGTATGCGGAAGTGCGTAATCCAACCTCATGCAAACCACACACGACTGGTTTTAAAGAACGATCACTTTGAGTCGTGGTTCACGCTCGCTACTTGAGTCAGATCATGTTGATGCCCAAGCAAAAGAAATGTCAGCCTCAAAGAGTTGTCGGGTCCCAAACAACCAATTACGTCCCCTTGAAGAATTGTTTATTCCGTTTGCGCAAAAAAGTAAAGACAATGGACATTCAGGCCACGGGCAGTGACAGACGAAGCTTGCTCGACGCGGTGACCTTGTCCAGCAATCAAAATCACAACGGGACCTCACATGTAGCGGTGAAACAGAAGTCTATACGTGATAACTTCCAACCCTTCAGGATAGAGCGAGTCATATATCATTCATTCTACCTTGGTTAATGATTAGTAAAAGCCATGTTGTTCATGGCTTCAAGGCTTTGTCACGGACTCCAGGGCACCGTGGAACGTGTTCATGCCCAGCATAATACACCAACCAAAAGAAATATTGCAGACGCATTACTGTTGGAAGTGTTTCTTCAACGAACTGACATGGCGGTGAATGGGCTCGTCCAGACTACAGGCTAACAAAAGTGGGATCTCTACCCAACACGGCCAGAAGCCTATTGTCAAAACGGAAAATGATGTAGAAGGAGATTTACGTCGAATGATTTGCATGAAGCAATGCTGTCATTATCCTCGCTAGCGTGGCATCCGTTCACGCCCAGAAGATCCTCTGTCATTCGTGGCGGCTGTGGATTCGCGACTAACTGCTGGAATCCGAAAGGGAATATATGTGCATGTGCCACTCGCAATAATAAGAGCCTATTAACCAAATCTTCGCGGTCGTCTACCAGACGAACACAGAAGATGAATCATGCATTGAACATAAACGGTAGCGCAGCGATGCGCAAAGTCGCCAGCTGATTGCACATCTGCAATGTGCAGAACAACATGTTGTTCGGCACGTATCCGATGTTATGCCTTATATGCACACTGCGCATCGGTGAAGAACATGTACTCCACAAAAGCCATGGCGACCTTCAATCCCACATTCTGGGGCTTCAACTCCCGAAAGGTTTAGAGAGTGCTAAATCTGGGAGCGGGTGCACTATAGGAGCAGAATCAAACTGTGCATAATGGAATCTTGTAATAGTGTGAGCAAGTATCAAGATGGCTTAGAATCGAATGCTGAAGCGGTGAACAAGACCTGTTCTGAATAGTAGCAGAAGAGTAAATCTGTGTGTGAGCTTCGGTCATGACCGTTTGGAATCTCAGTCTCGCAATGCTCGATATCGAGGTTCACAAAGGGTAAGACTTAGTGAATGAGAATCTGTCATCGATAGTGCTTGCAGCAGACTTGAAGCTGGCCATATAGTATAGAGCGAGCGAAAATTGTAGCGCTAGAACCAGAGCTTCAATACCAAATCGATATTCTGGATCTTCATCCTAAGTAAACGGCAGGACGCAGGCATTGAATGATTGTTGGGACGAGCGCATTGATGCCTCCGTAATATCAGACGATCAACTTGCACTCAACATTATAAGGAAGGAGTTAGGTGTAGTCGTAAAGTATGAGAGAAGATGTCCGAGTCACCATCCTAGAGGTTACCACAGTGGAGCAGATTATTCCGCTCAATTGGGATTAGCGCGAGATGATAACTCGTGCTTCAAATTTATCAGTCAAGAACGAGAGCAGCATGGATATACCCAAATTCACGTGTAACGTATTCGCATCACATTCTAGCCTTGCAAAAGACATCGTAAGCTGTGGGTCATCAGTTGTAGCCCACGCTCAGTCCACCCATCGAACACATCGTGTTTGAGCCTGACTGCCAAGCTCTACCGAACTGTTCGCAGTTTTGAGACAACACGTCAATGTAAGCTGTCAAACTTCAACGGTCACAGGATTGATTGTACCATGTAGGCTGACTTTTGATCAGATCCTGGTCTTTTCCCAGAATTCTAGAAATCTGAGGAGCCCGTAGGGCCAGAAAATCCTTCCGGTTTGATATCTCCTTGGCAATCAACTCGTACTTCAGGTACGACAGTGTAAAATCAGCGGCCACAGTTCATACGCAAACAATTTGAAAGGATCTTCTCAGATCACCAGTTCCCAGTTCAGCTATCAAGGATTAAATACGGCTGCTACGACTAAAGTCGACTATTTCGAGGTATATTTTCTCAAACAATGGCAGACATACCTATCCAGGTAACCTCGGAGAACTCGTCCTCCGAGCGTCGAATTACACCAGCATGGACCATCGGGCAATTGAAAGCAAAACTCGAGCCCATCACCGGTATTCCACCTTTGTCACAAAAGCTTACTCTGCGACTTGGCAGCCAGCAGTCAGTGCCTCTAGAAGCTTCAGACGAGGAGAATACACAACTGGGCAGCTTCCCCTTGGCACCCTATGCCGAAATCTACGTAAGTTGTTTTGAGGTTCTGTGATTCTTTATCGTGCATGGAAATCTACATCCGTGGCTTTCGTCAAACGTGCACACGCGTGTCAACGAAAGGCATATCTGTTCAACGGCATCCGGTGCTGAGCTTTGTCAAGTCATACAAAATCCAAGGCATATCCTAGAAGTACCTCATCAAGTTGTCGGAATGAGTTCATGAGAAACTCGGTTTCGTCGCAAAGTTGAGTCAAATGCGGTGCCATCCGAGAATTGCTTCGTGGACGTTCAGATTGTGCTACAAATGAAGCAGTCAAGACCCATTTAGACTCGTGCTACGCAACTACATCATGCAATGATTCGACGCGTGGTGTTCGAAGTCAGCAGCACATCCATACATAACTGACTACGATCATCACAGATGGTCTGGAGCTTCTCTTGCATCACTTTTCCATGTTATTTTCCCACTATGCGCGTTAAACTGCACTATGTGTGACTTCGAGACTCAGCTTCACACTAACTCTTCCCAATAGGTCACCGATCTCCGTCCTCCAGGGATGCGTCCAAACTATACTGATGCCTCCCTCGTCACAAAATATGAGATGCCACCTGAAGAATATGAGCAGAAGACCGACTCCGTCTTGGCCTGGAAGAAAGCGCAAAAGCTCGGTCGCTTTGATCCCAACGCCCCATCACTGGAGCAAGCTAAACTTTCGGCAATTGATTCAGAGATCTCGGCCAGAGGCATCGAGGTAGGGAAGAGATGTCGAGTTGGTGGTGAAGACTCAAAGCGGGGTCAAATCATGTATGTGGGCGAGGTGGAAGAGATCCCCGGTGGAAAAGGTAAGTGGATAGGTATCAAGCTGGATGAGCCTGTCGGGAAGAATGACGGAAGTCTGGGGGGCAAGAGATATTGGGGCAACGATGGTGATCCGAAGTATGGTGTCTTCGTTCGACCCGAGAGAGTCGAGGTTGGAGACTGGCCTGTCATCGATGATCTTGACGATATGGAGGAGATGTAATTTGCAAGCACGAGCACGAGCGTAGAGGCTTGCATGCACCCCGCTGTCGTGCAGTCGTGAGGCAAGTAGCACGACTCACCAAATAGGGGTGAGCAGGGCTGGAAGCATCTACCAAGATATTACTGCAACACTTCCGAGATCTGCCTTCCCTATGACTATTTCTTCCTCTTTGAATGACGGTGATTATGCTGATGCGAGCATTGTTATCTGAAAGCGTAATCCTTTGTTAGTTGTGATGACTCTGTACACGTCACAATCTCTACGCCCATTTTCTGTTCACACTTCCATGGTTTTGCACTCTTGTCTATTTGGTAATGCTTGCTCTATCTCTACTTCATCCAAATTTGCATGAGTGCTACCTACTAGACACGTAATTGAAGCCGAACCGTATCTCATGAATTATGTATGAAAGCGATACTATAAGAGGACATCAAGGCTGCCGCTTGAAATTATGTCGCGGCTTAGCAGTTGATTGATCGTTGTTGGAGTACTAGATCAACGATTGTTGAGAATGTTGCTGGAGTGCTGATAATTGAGATAGGTGTCAAGATACTATAAAGAGTAGAGATAAGGAAGTGTAGAAGTATTTGAATCATGAGGAGTATTATAGTTAAAGTGGATACAGTAAAGTGGTGGTTCTGAGAGAGGTCTGTTTGGCCACAATTTACTCTATGATTAAGTGATCAAACTACATCATTCATTGAGATGAGTCTGATTAGACAGCATTCCGTAATAAGTTCACTATTCCGAATCTTCTCATAAATCGAAGTGTGAGCTTCCGATAGTTTGACATTTGGTCGTAGTGTATTACTCGATCTGAAGACTGAAGAGACTTATCAGATTTACTTCTAACCCTCAAGACATCTCGAGCTGCGCTTTGATAGAGTATAATTCTGACGACCAGTGAAGCGTTACAAGGCCTCGTTCGAGGTTACTGATCGAAAGTAGGTGGATTTTGTTCACATTAGTGTTGGCTACGGAAGTAAATAGTCATTGCTCTCGCTTACGAGGGAGAAGTGGCAAGATATGAAAGTGCCGGTTTCTGAACAGGTAGGCATGTCAACAAGATCCCATATCATAATGTTCCAAATAAAGCAAGAATTCGATCATTTCCACACAATTTATATAGTAGTTGGGTCGTTGTCGCTACATGTTAGTTTGTTAGTTCTAACGTCTTGTTCATGGGCTCTCGAGGTCCTGCTCGCGTAAATAGCCCATACATACTGAAGCATAATTCTGATCACGTTGAGGAGACGATCAAGTAAAAGATAAATAACGACTATGCTACTACGACTGAAATGTAGTTCGACGCAATTCACTTCCATGACTACCAGGAAAAGTCATTGGAAGTGGTTCGTTAGGACTCCCCCCGTTGTGCCTGGAACAGTGGATCCCCTGACAGGGGGTTCATCCGCGATAAGCGGGATGTCAGCACTCGATGATGCAAATGTCCCAAGCTCCCGGGCTGCGCAAACGGTCAAGCAACAAACATTTCGAACAGGGCAACAATCATACTTTCGCCACCCTACGACTAACCTCCTTCATTTTCGATATATGCCTAACTGATGTAACGGTTCAGAACGGGTGACTTCACGGAGATTTCGGGGCGACAAATGGCTCCTCCCACAAAGCGGAGAAAGCGTAATGATGTACGAGTACTGAGTTCAGACGACGACGACGACCACGAGAGTGATGGGTCTACCGTAAGATTCACAACTCCACCTGTGATGGACCAGATATCCTCTTCTTCTCCAGTTCGTCCGCCGCCTCGAAAACCTGCGAGAATCTCGAAATCATCTACTTCTGCTACCTCATCTGCAAGTACTCAACCTCGAGCAAAGACAGCGAATTTCCCTTCCAATGCCGCACCTATATACTTACCAAGATATCCAGCATCGCGATCCAGGACTTCGAGCGCAAGCGTCAGTCCGGAGAAGACGAGGCGGAAAGTCATTGTAGAGGAAAAGGGTCGGAATGGTAATATTTCTGCGCTCTTCTCCAAGCAAGCACAGCGGCAGAAAGAAGTAAAGAAGGACTTGTCAGACTCCATATCTGCCGCATCCTTTCAATCTTCACAAGCAGCCAGTGTAGACGATTTTGACGAGATCTCCGATGGAGATGATGTGGTTCATTCGGTTGCACAATCATCGAGTCTTGTAAGCCTAGCTGCGAAGAAGAGAGCAAAAGGTTCGCAGACACTCAAAAATGAAGAGGCAGACTTTCCGAGTTCTACACAAAAATTCTTGAGGGCGTCCCAACCTGTACTGAAGAATGTAAAGGAGGAAAATCTGCGACCGTGGGCAGAACGGTTCGCGCCGCGAAATCTGGATGAACTCGCTGTACACAAGAAGAAGGTGCAAGACGTGAGAACATGGATTGAGGAAGTCACAAGTGGCCAGAGAAGACAGCGAGTTTTACTGTTGAAAGGCGCGGCTGGGACAGGCAAGACTACCACTATACAACTGTTAGCGAATGACATGGGTTGTGAAGTTCTAGAGTGGCGGAACCCCGTTGGATCAGTAGACACTGCGGATGGCTTCCAGTCTATGGCAGCGCAATTTGAAGAGTTTCTAGGACGAAGTGGGAAATTTGGTCAACTTGACATATTCTCTACAGAAGAAGATATTACATCGATACCAGATCCGAAACCACTCGATCGTCGAAAACGTTTGATTCTGGTTGAGGAATTTCCAAACACTTTTGCACGCTCGTCGAATGCTCTTCAAACGTTTCGATCGACTGTGTTACAGTACTTAGCTGCTAACACCCCTCCTCTGTCGCTGGGATTTGGATCTGTACCTCTGGAAACAATTACACCGGTAATTTTGATCGTCTCAGAAACTCTCCTCACAACAACCTCAGCTTCTGCAGATAGCTTTACAGCCCATCGCCTTCTTGGACCCGAGATTCTGAAACATCCCGGGTTAGGTACCATCGAATTTAACCCTATCGCACCAACTCTACTTGCGAAAGCGTTAGAGGTAATAGTGCAGAAAGAGTCGAGAAAGTCAGGCAGGCGTAAAACACCCGGTCCTCTTGTGCTGAAAGCCCTTGGGGAGGTAGGGGATATCCGCAGTGCCATAGGCTCACTCGAATTTTTATGTCTACGAGGTGATACTGATGGCGAATGGGGAGCGAAAGTAGCATTTGGCAAACCGAAAAGAGGCAAAGAACAAGCACTAACAAAAATGGAAGAAGAAAGTCTAGAGCTGGTAACCAGACGTGAAGCTAGTCTTGGTATCTTTCATGCAGTAGGCAAAGTCGTATACAACAAACGCGGAGCAGCACCCCCATCTCTCCCAGCAATGGAAGATGTTGAGAAGCTCCCTTCGTATCTAGCTTCCCACGCACGTCCTAAAAGATCAGAAGTTGATGTCAAAAAACTGATTGACGAGACCGGTACGGACACACAAACATTCATAGCCGCCCTACACGAGAACTATATCCTCTCATGCGATGCCCCTCCCACATCATTTGAGGTCTCATCTCTCGACCACGTCAACGGCTGTATCGACGCCCTTTCAGATTCGGATCTGCTTTGTCCATCCTGGGACGGCTCTTTCAACTCTACCGGTTTCGGCGGCGGTACAGGTGGAAGAGGTTCAGGAGGCGACATTCTTCGCCAAGACGAAATCACATTTCAGATCGCTGTTCGTGGCTTGCTCTTCTCATTACCCAACCCTGTGAACCGTAAAGCTGCTACATCATCAGGTGGGATGAGGAAAGTTCAGGGAGGTGACCAATTTAAGATGTTTTATCCTACAAGTCTCAAATTGTGGCGGATACAGGAGGATATCGAGGGTACGATCGATGTGTGGGTTACACGCCTCATGAGAGGAGATCATTCGCATTCCGTTACGGCTGGTGCGGCTGCATTTGTTAAATCAAAGACTGGAACTGTAGAAAGTTGGAAAAGTATGAAAAAGACGACGACGACCACGGACACCTCGAACGATGACGGTGATACACCATTGATAGGAGTTGGTTCGTCAGCGCGAAAAGAGATGGTTCTCGAGCGTTTACCGTATATGCTCTCCATTGCTAAGTCACGAAGAAGCAGTACATCGGCGTCGGCGATCAAGGACATGGAGAAAGTCGTCACGTTTCACGGGATCAGTGCTTCACAAGAGGAAGAGGACGAAACTGAGGAGAAAGACGCAGATTGTGAGGCGTGGGCCACCGATAAGCCTGAAGAAACAGGAGGGAACGATCATACGAGTAGGAAGAAAGGACTGGTTATGAGAGGTGGAAAGCAGAATTTGGGTACTGGGATCGTGATACCGAAGGAAAAGGAGATGAAACTTGTACTTAGTGATGATGATATCGAGGACGATTGATAACTGATTTGATTGGAGTTTGTTCAGATACCTATGTAGGATACTAAGCTGGAATTGATACATAATTGCAAGAGAACTTATTTACAAGTTGTCACAATATCTTAAATGATTCAGAACATCATTTTGAAACTTCTCGTCAGTCGAAACAAGCAAGCGTCGTGGACTCCACAAAGCAATGCCGCAGATATGGGGTACTACAAAATAAAGTAGCAGTTTCAGAGCGATCTCTGTAGTCTGCAAACATCTGAACGAGCTAGGTGGGTAGTACAAAGCACGAGAGCGAATCGAACGCAGCTATAAGTAGACGTCTGACTTTGCAAGTTCGCGAAGTCATCTGAAGGCATTGCTGCACAGACTCTAGGAGCTACTCGCACAATCTAGATCGCAACCCTATTTGTTTGACAGGTCGTGCGTAATATTACATATGGTATAGACGCCGTTAAAACTCGTTTTGGGGGTTATGAAGATCACTCCTAATGATCAGATGGGTTAGTTTATCTCATTGAGTGTGACAGCATCGCATCTCGTTTACTTACAAAAAGCGTCTCCACTACTTCCTCTCAAACAGAAGTAAGGCTTCGAAAGCGGATTAGAAACGTGGTCATCAATTACATTGGCTGTAGTCGCTTTTCAGCTTGCCTTTAGTCAAACCCAGTCCACCCTCTGAAATCGTCAGCAAACTGCACAGCAGCTGCCAGGTACCTTTCGTGAACATCGCCCCAGGTAAAAGCAATCTCCCTGATCGCTCTAAGTGCTTTGACATAATGAGCATCTGTCGAGTACTCTCCGTTGATAGCCTTATCCTCAATATACTTCCAGCCTTGCGTTGGCTTCTGCTCAATGTCATCATCAATTTTAGGCCGTAACTGTGCGATGTAGACTGCTATGACCAAGAGCCACCACTGTTTGACGATACTGATGTGAAACTTCTTGGGTATAGACGGTAATAAGATGCGAATAGCATGTGAAGTAGTTAAAATATGAACTATGAAGAAGTCGTACGAATGTGTTCCTGGTCGGACTGTCCGTGTAAGAAGTGCCACTGCTGCTTCCTGTGAATCTTGGAATTGCTTGATAGGATCGGAGATTTTCCATGCACCCCAATGTTCTAAAACTGCGCTTTCATGATCTCGGAAAAGTGGCTCAATATTGACGCTTCCTCGGCCTTCAAATAGTCCATCAAAGTGTGTGTCTGACTGAACCTTGTGGAGAATTTCCAGTGGTGAAGTGGTAGAGTATGTAGATGCTGGAGTAGTGAAAGAAGTATCAATATATTTGTGTAAGAAGTTATAGTTCGTCGCGCCGAGTGCTAGGGCTTCCATAGCAATCTCTTTATTGTTGAGTTCGTATGCATAGCCGAGATGAATTAGAGGATGGCCAACTAGCCCTAGACATTAGCAATGCCGTTTTAGAAAACTTTTTTGGTATCGACTCACGTCCCCCAACAAGACCGTTAATCAATGGTTCCTTGCCATCCAGCAGGTAATGCTCCACTACAGCTTTCCAATCGTAGTTGAACTTGAGTGCCAATTCATCTTCAAAAAAGTCTAAGTATGCTCGTATATATCTCCTCTCCCCTAAATATTTGTTCCAGTCCTGATCTGTAATCTCGCCTGGAGATTCCTGCCATTCTTCCAGCTCCTTTGATTCCACATCGTATATCTTCTGCAATTGATCCACATTAGCTCCTAGAATGTATGCAGATCCAAGAATATGTGTCATATGATTATGGAAGTTGAGTTCATGGTATAGGATTGAGTGGTTGATATGATTTGCTTTGATCAAATGTTTGAGTGTTCGAGGTCTCTTCTCTGGTGCCGTCTCTACTTCGTGTATCTCAACGTTGGGAAGATCAATCGATTGTGCTGCATAGTTGCCAAATGACAGATATCGATATATTGCATTAAAGGTCGGTGCAAGTGTGATCATAGGAGACGACATCTTGAACACTTGCAATTGTTGCAACTAAGGAAGAGGGGATGCACAATGGGCTGATATAGTGTTGAACATAAAGCTCGAGTGGGGCAATCAGATGATATATGCCAAGTCCAGAGCTGGATTATCATTTTGCCGAACCACTAGGCTTGGCAATAAATGCGATTTGAACGCATTATTTGGCATCCAACTACATGATCCTTTAGGTCATCGACACCTAGAGTGACACGTCAAAACCCCTTCCGGTTCACATTCTGAAGATGGTCGATACAAGTTTCTCCCTCTATGCTGAGTTGTTATCAAATATTAGACAAGTTTCCATTGTTGCGACTTTACCTACACCATCTCAAGATACAACATTTGCCTCGCTAGCTGTTATTGAGCATGGGACAAAGTCACTAAAGCTTACTCACGATGAGAATGTCCTTTCCATCTCACTACCAGGAAACGTGAATGAAGAGTTCCCCTTGCAGCATTCACAGATAGGGAAGACAGAACTTTCATGGCGTCTTCCCGTGATTGCAGATGAGAAAGAAAATCCTCTTGATATTGGCTACACTACCGAAAACTGGTCAGCGCAGAATCTTGAGCCAAACGTCGCGTTGTCATGTCGGAAATGTAGAGAAGATATTGTGGCGGGACATCGAATTCAGAAATGGAAAGATTTGCCTAGTGAAAATTGGGCTGAGATGATGGAATTCTGGCACTGTCACAAGCCAGATGATGTACCAGACGGGGAATCAAGCACTCCTACTGAGCATGTTCACAAATCCCATGTTCATTTGGAGAACAAGAATGCAGACCGCGCATATGGAGCAAACTCAAGGTTCTCAGCAAGCAGTGGAGTCGGTTTCGTGGATACATTAACCTTTCTCATAGCAGAACAGGACTGTGACAACATCAAGGTAAGAATAACACTTCTTCTAGCTCTTCCGATCTTTAATGCTCTTCAATGTGTGGTGTTTGATATATGCTATGTTTCAAGTGCTTTTGGGGGTATCAAGAAGGCGTCCAGACCAGCGTCAGCTCATTCATGGTTTGGCCACCGATACAAATACCCGATATCAATATCAGAGGCCAGACTGCTTTGCAGCATCTAGGTTTCCAGACCCTGGTTCTGTGAGCTAAGGGTCAGTTACCTGAATGATGGCTTCCATCTCTACAACACTCCATTACTTTTTCAAGTCAACAAGAGGAGATGGGATTAGTTTGAGATACAGTGCATAAGTGTGTGAGAGTTCTCACAATAGAACTACCAGTCAATGATCTGTTAGCAACAAATAGTACAACTCCTCAAAATTCTCCATATCTTGCTGACATATGGAAGAGGGTGTCTGAGCCGAAAGCAAAGTACGAATCTATCTCTTGCAGGTGTTGTTCTGCATCTCTGGGACATTACGATCCCAGAGCAAGTGGTGTCAAGCTGTACAAGTGGCGCTTGCATATCGCATCTTCATATTTATGTGGCAGCCATGAACCTTCGATAAAAACCCCTTCACGACAGATGGCGGTATCCTCCATATGTCTTTATACTGAACACTTTGCATCCATTCTGGCATCTCAGGTGACTTCAAAGCTTCTTCTGATGCCTTTGGACCACTCCAGTGGTGGTTCAAGCGCGTCATCGGAAGCGTTCGAACGACAGGATCGTTTCCTCAACTTATGGATTTTAAGTCCTTCTATCCATTACTCGTTCACAAATGGTACAGCTAGTAGTACTATCGGAAATCAACACGCAATGAAAATCTTTTTCCAGACGCCATCCGGTAGTGAAGCAGAACTTTTAGCTGAAAAGGAGGATGTTGAAGAGGTTTTTCTTCCTCATGAAAGCATAATTGAAATAGGAAGAGAGCTGATTGGAAGTACTCTACGATTGCCTCAAAGCGCACGTAAGTTTGGATTGTGGAATGTAGGGTTGCTAGAAAGATTTTCTACGTAGAATATCTGATCACAAACGGCTTTGGGTACCTAGTTATACGAAGTAGCGACTACTTATCAAGGCCATAAATAACACAAGACTAACCACTCGGATACAGATAAGGACCAGAGGGCACTGTGTCTAAAACCCCTAGGACTTGCAAATGTAAATGCTTGTCTTAACACGTGCAACCTTGAACTTTTCCATCTGCACGAAGGGCCACAACACGGTGTGCGCCTTGGAACAACGTGTAGATGTAATAATTAGTCTGTCTTCATCCTCCATCAGTTTCACGCTGGGACTCAAGATAAGATACCGGAACCAATGTCAACTCCAGCGTTCAACGCTTGGTACAGAATCGAGCCACACTCATGTACCCACTATTGTATTTAAAGGTCTCCATAAAGCACCGGAGATTGAGTCAGCGACAACCAGCACTCAACAATAATTTCAGAGTGGAACAACCACTTACTCCCCTCGCTTAATATGTCAGATTTGCATACATCAGCCAAGTACTAGGAAATGCCTGAGAGCGATCACTCCTGCAGTGACGTCCATTCGATCCTGGACGCCCAGATTTGGATTTGATTTCTGTCGCCAATCTCTGGTCCCGCCGCGTTGTTCACGCAAGGATGATCATTTCTGGTGCATTTAGAATGCACAATTACATAACCAAATATACTTCTGACTGGGGGATACTCACGTTCAGACCGGGCAATTCCCTTTATACATGATGTGATGGAAGCCTCATCTCGCAACTGCAACACTCAGGGTCTGATCCAGACATTCAGACTTGGAGCCTCCACGCCAATTCCGTCTTTGCTGACCTTCGCTCCACTATCTAGGCAAGGAATACGTCCCAAGTCCGCCACGAAGTGTCATCAGCCAAGATAAAATGCGGCGTCCCACAAGCCTTTTCGCCAATCAGTCTTGTCTGGACTAAGCTTCCGGGGCCCAACGCCAATTTGCTTGACTTTTCTCGTCCTAGCCTCGGCGGTTCCGTATGTCTTGTCGCGGATATCCGGAATGACCCTCGACCTTCAGTAGATCCAATAGCAGTAGCTAAAGAAGGCGTGATACTTTGAGAACATGGCACAATAGCATGGTACGTCCCTCAAACTCCATGTTGAGCTTAAATCGTCTAGTTTTCGATAAGATTATTTTTGCGGCGGCGAACAATCTTTGACTGGTAATAATGACCTAGCGAGTGGGGTGACCCGAGTCGGAGGATTCAGTTATTTGCATAAAACAAGGGCAGATCCAACCTTCTCCGTGGGTCCCTGAGTGACTTTGATTTAAACATTTTATATTTGTTTACATACATAGGTCCGGCATTGCTTTCCACTTGAGCGTTGTGTTTGTGGTCAATTTCTGACAAAATGGCGACTATCAGTCCAAATTACTCGGAGGAGAAGAAGATACCTCGCGATGAGGAGGCGCGAGATTCTGGTGTAGAGTCTGACAATGATACTTCCATTAGAGCTCTGGTCGAAGCTGGTAAGAATTATATTTACTCAATTTTGAGATTTATTTTGTACTGACCAGCCAACCATAGATCACGCACACGAGATCAAGCTGCGAACGATGTCATGGCAGAAAGCAGCATGGCTGCTTGCAGGAGAGCAAGTTTGTCTAGCTATCATGGCACAGAGTTGGTCGCTATCGTAAGTGAACAGTTAAGCGAGAACGTGTAGTGATGCTGACCGCAACTCCAGTGTCCTAGGATGGGTTCCGGGCATTATTACCATGCTTGTGGCAGGAGCGCTTTTCTGGACAACATCTCTGACAATGCATAAATTCATCATGAAGCATCCCCAAATCATGGACATCTGTAAGTAGACTTGCTGAGCCTGTACGCGACAGGCGCGTGAAGCATGTGAGACTGACAAGTACAATAGGTGATTTCGGTTACTACGCTTTTGGAAAATCCCGAATCGCATACTGGTTCACAGCAGTTATGCTTCTTCTCAACAACATCATGTTGATTGGTTTCCACGTCCTGACTGGTGCAAGAGTGATCAATACGCTGTCAGACCACTCGCTCTGTACAGTCGTCTTCTCCGTCATCGTTACATTGATGGGAGTTGTTATGTCTGCACCTAGAACGCTCAACCACGTTTCCTTCATGTCTATGTTCTCAGGTACGTTCTTCCATGCAGCAATATCTGTTATTAGTGTGAAAGATATCTAATATCTGTTACAGCATTCTGCATGGGCGTCTCAATTCTTCTCTTCCTCGTCTTCGTCGGTATCGAACCACACCCCGGATATGGCTATGGCGGTTCCTACCCAGAACAAGGCGAGGTTCGCACCTATGCCTTCCCAAGACCAGGCACGACATGGGTAGCAGCCATGAACGCTGTCTTGAACATCACCTTCCTCTGGGTGCCACAAATCCTCTTCCCGACCTTCATCTCCGAGATGGAGCGACCACAGGACTTCCCTAAATCTCTCGCCGTCCTCGCTGGTATCTCCGCCATCCTCTTCATCGTGCCACCTGCAATCGGATTCCGCTATCTCGGCCAATACGCCACGGCACCCGCCTTCGGAAGTATTGGTAACGTGGTGTACAAGAAGGCCAGTTTCAGTTTCGTCATCGTTCCAACGCTTGTCATCGGTGTCATCTATGCCAACGTCACTGGCAAGTTCATCTACAATCGTCTCCTTGGCAACTCAAGACACGCCCATTCCAACACCGTTCTCGGCTGGTCTGTATGGGGAGCCGTCATGTTCGCCGTCTGGTGGATCGGATTCATCTTCGCAGAGGTCATTCCATCCATGGGTGATTTCCTGAGTTTGTTGGGCGCCGCATTCGACTCGTTCTTTGGCTTCATCTTCTTTGCCGTGGCGTACTGGAGGATGAACAAGGGCGGATACTTCAGCGGCATCAAGCGAAGCATCTTGACCGTCGTCCACATTTTCGTCATGGCTTGTGGATTGTTCTTGCTCGGCCCTGGACTGTACGCTGCAGTTGAAGCTATCATTGATGATTACAGTGCTGCTGTCAGCCCGGCTTTCAGCTGTGCGAATATTGCTATCTAAACAGTTTGCAAAGACTAGATCGTTAGCGATATATGTAGAACATAATTAGTAATATAGAAGACAATCACGTACCCAAATCAAACAGAATAATATGGCTACGCTCAAATCATGTAGAATGGCGAAATCCTGTAGAAGTGCTCACTTGCCTGTCACGATCGCTCCTAGATCCAATGTTTTCTTTCAAAGTGATACTAGTCCAATACGCAAATGGCTACACAGGCCCATTTCTGGACAGTGTCACCACAAGCTGCATCCTCTAGCAATATTCCTTCATCAATATTGTGAAGTGACATTCAGAGAAAGAGTGGACTGTAGTATGAGGATGTTCCTACTACACAGGTTCCTTCAGTCTGTTACTGATGGATCTCACCACAGTTCATCATCTTTTGGGTATACGGTACTTAAAGAGATTGAATGTAGGCATAGTTGGTTAGGAGATTAGCTCGCATCTAATGAGCAGATACATGTGCAAAGAGCCCATTGTAGATTAAGATTTCGGTCATTCTCATACTATCATATACTATATTTCATACACTATCAACAAAGATACTGAATCTCCCGTCCACACTCAATAGAAACAGACCTGTATATCATGTTCAGTCGTGAACGTCAGTTGCATCAATTCTAAACCTCAATGCCTAATTCCTCCCCAATGATAACAGCAGCCTTCTCACCAACAACAAGGGCAGTATTATTGGTATTCGCACCAACGTTCTCAGGACAAATGCTCAAATCAGCGACTTTCAATCCTACTGTGCCATAAACATTCAAGTCCTTATCGACCACACCTCCTTTCTCTCTTGGCTTCATGGAACAAGTACTCATGCTATGCCAGGTCGTGTTCAGATTACCTCTAATCCAATCTTCGATCAACTCATCGTCCTCTTTGCTGTATTGAATGCGATCATTACCAGGAATAGAGTTAGGTTTAGCATCTGCTGCGTCTTTATCAATGGATACCAGGGCGGCTGCCGAACTGGATGGGAACTTTGGATGACCCAATTCGAGTTCACCTCGATAGAACGGAAGACGACGAGCAATTTCTCTTTGCATCTTGTAAGCCCACAGCTGTTTCTTAATGTCTGCACGATGATTCAAGAAGCCAGTGTCAAACTCGTAGCCAGTAAGTACATCTTCTGCAGATGTAATGTGAATGCGGCCACGAGAGAAAGGATATGCTGTGTATGCTCCTAGTGTAATGTATTGACCTGGTTCGACGAGTGTTGGATCTGCTAAGAAAGCAGAGACCATGCCGCAGAGCATGAGGGGACGAGTTGGAGCTTTCGCAAATTCCACATCCCAATCTTCCTGAAATTCTGGACCAAGTGCTGCTATCTCTTCATTGGTAGGACGAATTTTGGCACACGCATCTGTTTGGTTAAGTCAGTCGACATCTCAGTTAGACAGGAATAATCTACTAACCAATGGCGTTCCAGCCTAGAATTGGGTCCTTCTCTTCGATGGCCTTCATGAAGTCTCTGCGACCGCTGAGTAGTGCGTCGATTGTCTCTCGCTCTGGAAGACTTGTTTTGTATGGATAAAGTATTAAGTGATGATCTTGGTAATTTTCACCAACCCCAGGCACGTCAGCCACGACTCTCTCCACACCGGCCTTCTTCAACACTTCTGGACTGCCCACTCCAGATCTTTCCAACACCTGAGGCGAACCTAGCGCGCCAGCTGATACGACGACAAGTTTGTTGGCCTTGATGGTCTTGTGAACTGGCTTGGAAAGTGAAAGTGATGGCTGACAATGTGAGTTCGGCTTATATTCCACACCAACCGCTCTTGGAGGCGACGATTCGTCAAAGATGACTCTGATTACTTTTGATTCGGGTAGGATATGGAGGTTAGGATGTTGTCCACCTTGAATCAAAGGATGAATATAGCAATGCGCTGCGTCTTGTCGTTTGCCATCCGGGCTAACGTAACGTTGCCAGCTCTATATTCACATAATTTGTTAGCAAATTGTAGATGCATGTCCTCCTGATTCTACACATACCGAGAACCCTCCATTCGCTTCAAAGTCTTGTAGATCCACGATTACTTCATGTCCAACCTCCTTCGCAGCCTCCAAGAACTGGTCACCACCCTTTGATCGGAAGCCGCCATCGCTAATGTTGATTGGTCCCTCGTGACCATGTTTACTTGGATCATGACCTTCACCTTTTGGATGATACGTCTCTAGCTTGTTACTCAATGGGATCAGATCTTTGGCGTACCATCCTTCCGTTTTGAAAGAATCGTAATCGACTCCCTGAGCACGAGTATACATCATGAAATTGATTGATGATCCACCTCCCAAACAGCCACCCATGGGCACGATGGCTTCACGCCCATTGAGATATTCAGATGATTTGGATTTGTAGAACTATATCCAGAAATCGTCAGCCAAACCGATTTGCATTTGATTCTTGTGTTATTTGGACAAGAGTATTCAGGCTACTAATAACGAAGCATATTGACTTACAAGAGCAGTTTTGCTATCTGGAACCAAGTGGCTGAGATAGAAAGCTGGGTTCGTGATTGTAGGATTTTGATAGTTGTTCGGGCCTCCTTCAATAAGCAATATCTTGAGATCAGGGTTGGCTTTGGCAAGACGACCTGCCGCTACACATGCAGCTGTGCCACCGCCAGCAAAGATGATGTCAACATCACCGACGGAGTCATTGTAGATACCATTTGTAGTCATTGTACTTGTGCAGGAAGCCAGTGAACGGTCGACAAAGAATAGATCTGAAGTGCACAACTATATGAGATCTGATCGTGTTTAAACAGTACCAAAACGTGACAAATTGGTGCAGTGCGCGCTCAGTAAAGGTGGAGGAAATCTTGTGAGACAACTCAGAAAAGCTCGCAGAAGCGCACGGTAGTTCAAGAAAGATAAAAGAGAAACAAACCGATTGTATGAAGATATCGAGGGACACAACCCCTCCTTAAGTAGACACAAGCGTGTTGCACTTTGCCATCAAACAAGAACCCCCGTACCCCTCCTTCCAGATCTTCGCATATAATCGCTCCATGATCCCGAACAGCACAAAAGGACTCCCAAGCCCTGAGATCATGCAGGCATGACTTTTGCTTATTTCAACCTCAAAGACAAATGCTTTTTTGGATGATCTGACTCGCGCACCCTTGATGCACATCTTGGAAGTATCCATGTACCACTCGTACGTACGCGTCCCGGGGCAGATACACAGTACGCAGCTGTAAGCAGCAGGGAAGTTTGTAGATTCCTCCCCAGCCTCGGATCTCAGGACATGCATGCAGCCCAAGAAACGCGGGGAAGTGGAATCATCCCGAGGCACTCTCCACCTAGCGAATCTGGGGTAGCTGCACGAAGCTGACTCGTAATCACCGACCACTTGGGCCTAGGAGAAAGACAAGGACGGTGATAAGAAGAGGTGGTAATGAAAATACAATCACTAGTAGACACGTGGGGGTTTTTGGGAGATAATCAGTATGAGACAGCCAGAGAAGCTTGAAGGATAGGGTGCACGTGAACAGTTAGGCTGTTGGAAACGACGACAATCATTCAGCCTTCACTGTTCACCACTGTCCCTGTCTTCTATAGAAGGAATACCTCAGGATCCTGGCACTCTCCTGTTTTATTTCATCACAAGTAACTGCACTCCATTCATTACCCAAGCTTTTGAGTGGCACGAGGAGTATCGTAAATTGCTAATGCTTGCTAGTATACAAGTTTCTCTCATTCAAATCAATGCAACTAATCATATCTACCATCACATTGGATATTCATTTAAGAAAACGCCGAACAATAATGATACAAAAATTACCCAGCATCGGTCTACAACAAGTGGCTTGAAAGACAGCTGTAGCAGCGCCGAGACCAGCAAGAAAATAGAAGTTACAGGATTGTAAATATCAGAACCCGTTTAGAATGATACAAAGCAAAGTAGGAAACACCATTGGTAACCTCATATAATGATTTCAAGCCTACAAGGGTCATACCCTACAAATGCCCAGATACCCCACGTTCGTCACCAACGCCAAATGACCAACCCTTTATCATCATGATCGTAATCTTTCATATACCACATTCGAGCTTCCCATTGAAGGGGTGAATGAGTAGCAGCCTCAAGTATGCCCATTTGAAGTTTCGGACTCTCCAACCCTACGGAGATTTGAAAAGAGGCGCTCCAGGATCGAAGTAGAATCCACAGGGACGTCAGTGAAGGTCTTGGTTGCCACTCCGTTAATGTGTGCTTCATTCAATCCATTCCGAGCATGCAATGGATCTACAGAACCATTCACCGCCTGTGACAACGCTTCACGTGGTACAGCAGGACCCGCAACCTTGAAGGTTGCCATGTCTGGAAGAGTGGGTGGCGCTCGTGGTTGCTTTGCATGTTTGCCCTGACTCGTTTGCTTCGGAGTTTGAATAACTCGTGGCGGAGGGGGGCTTGCTTCAGCAGGATGAAAAGACTGGCGAACTTCACTGGCCTGTTGAGGATGACTTGTCTGGCGTTGGGCTTTGTTGTAAGTCTGGGGATGAGCAGCAGATAGAGATGTATGAATTGCATGGTTCTCTTGCTTAATCTGAGGTGGATATTGAGGATTCTGAGGTGTGTAAAATGATCCAGGTACCTGGGACATTTGCCCGCCGTATGTTGTTTGTAGTTGTTGGTGTGACGAGCCTGGACGAGCCGAATTTTGCTGCTCCAGAGGAAGAACCGCACCATAATCTTGTCGAATGGCAGGATGCAAATGAGATGTCTCCTTTCGATCCCAAGAGGTTTGCAATGAAAGACTGTCTTCAGAGGGTTTACCAGAAGTGGACTTTGGCTGAGACGCGCCAGCGCCATAGACAGATGTATAACCAGAAGGCGAAACATTGCTATACAACGGTGGCGATTGTGATTGGTGATTAGATGCAAACGACGATCTTGGGTCGTGTAATGCTGCTTGTTCAGATGTTTGAGGCTGACCAGGTGTTGTTCTATCCTGGAATAATGTCTGTCTCATGTGTTCCTGAAGGTTACCTTGGTAACCATTCATGAAACCACCATTTGGTCGGTATGGTGAACGATATTCTAGTGGACTACGATTGTGTTCTTTCTGTAAATAAGAATACTTTGCAAAGACATTCGGTTTCGAGACCTGAGGTGCTCTAAAGGGATTACCAGGTCGGACCGCTTGCGGCGTGTGGGCGCTCTGCGTAGGCTTTTGTGAATTACTCTGACTAGGTGTTGGTGATTGATATTTCACAGAATTGCCGGAAGTGTTAGACTTAGGTTGCTTTTGTCCAGCTCCTGGTGGTGGAATTGGTGTCCGGTATGCCTGTTGTGGTGCGCCAGATGGTGGACCTGAGGCCGAAGATAATCGTTCAGCTGCATGTGGTTGAGAGTGTACTTGGGACTGCGCAGTCGTGGATTGGCCGTGATGCGGCTTAGAACTTGAGGTAGGTCTGCTCTGGGATTGAGAGAATTGAGGCATGGAAGGCGACAATTGCGGTGCAACAGATGCCTGCGGCTGCCGTGCTCCTGGATACTGAGAGTAATGCGTAGGTGAAGGTCCTACACGAGTCCCGTTGGTGGAGGGGTAATGGTCTGAAAACCCTCCTGCTGGTGGGCCGGCCCACGAAGGCCCAGATGAAGGAGCAGCTTTTGGATCTGGGGAATGCCATCGTGGGTCTGTACCAAAAGCATAAGGTACTCTTGAGCTTTGGTTCTGATATTGGGGTGGGAATTGAGGTCTTTGCTGCTGCGAATCTTGCAGGAATGATTGTTGCGACTGATATGCTTGTTGGTCAACACGATAGTTATTTTCGCCGTATGTTGAAACTCGAGGCTTATAGACATAAGGCTTGTCTTTACTACCAGAGCTATGTGAGTGTGGTAGTGGTGGGCGAATCGGAGTTTGTGATGTGAACGCTGCAGTTTGCGCGTTTGGATATGAAGCAGCAAAAGATGGTCTCATGACAGTTGGTGCAGGTTTAGGAATAGTATCCAAGAAATGACCCCTTGGATTATGGCGAGGTCTTGACACATCTTCTGTAAACTGTGCCTTTGCTTCAGTCGAGGTCTTGCCCAAGTAATACCAAATCTGATCCTCTCTAGATAGATTGATCTTGACCTGCGCTGGATTTCTTGGGAAAGATGCTGTATGAAACTCCGACCATACAAATCCATCAACAAAGATGTCATCAGCCCTCGGTAAGTCGCCTTCAATACGTTTCGTGGTATTGAGTGACTCTTTATCTTTGAAGGATTTCGGCAATTGGATCGCATTCGCAGAAGCCTTAACCATTTTGAAATCTGATTGATCAGGTAGGAGAAGCCATTTGTATTGCACTTCAACACGTTCGCTACAGAATGTTAGTGAAGCTTTACTGATGCTAGCCTGTATACGTACCCTCGTGGCTGGATATCCAACAACAACATTTCTTCACTTCTTCTGTTCTCCACAACTGTGCCAGCAAATATGTCGTCGCGATAGTATTGCATTTGGCATGTATCTCCAACTTTGAGCATCGAAGCAGCTTTAAGCGTACGTTCGTTGTTGTCGAGTGTCTCTGTATCCCATTTCTTATGGTCTCGTTTGGTGCGGTGGAAGCGGCAACTGAACTCAATACCCCAATCCTTGTACTCTGTGCCATCTTCACCAAAAACTGGAGTTTCGCCTTGCTCAACAAACACACCTGCTGCGGCAGCACAAGTCGCATGATATGCCCTTGTACACTTCTTCTGAGAGCATTGGAAACAAGCACCTTTCTTCGACCGGCAGTAGTTACACTTGAGTTCCATCCGGGCCTTATCGATATACCTGACATCGGTGATAATGGGCTTTTCACCTTCTGAGATTGATGTTTCAGGGATATAAAGTGCACAGATACGATGAGCTTTACGACCATCTTCTGTCTGTAAGAGAGGCTCGCCTGGTATGTCGTTGGGGCAGAGGATACAAGGTTCTTTGCTCGGAATCTTGATGCGAACACGGATTTTCTTGACAGAAACATCGCCCTGTTTATCGTTCTTCGAGCGCTTGCGCTTCTTGGACGGTGCTTTAATCTTGAGGCCGCCCATTCTACCAACTGGAGCAGCTACAATTGTCTCCTCGTCATCCTCCTCTTCCTCTTCAGAATCCTCAGAGTCTTCAAGTTCTGTCGATTCACCGCGCAGCTTACGGTCGATTGCGGAAACATCAATCCATACACTATCTTGTGCTTCACTACAGTCACACTTCTTGGCCACACGACCAAATGGTAACCACTCTTCAAGGCCAAAGTTGACAGCCTCTGCACAATTATAGCCGAGATTGTAGCCAGAATGATATCCATATGGGAAAGTTATGACGAACTCGCCAGGATAATGGACGATTTTGTTGACTCTGATATTAAAATTCTCCATCAGACGAGAAGGTGAGATCAAGAAAGTTTTGTGACGTAAAAATTGATCGCAGGCTTTGGCATCTGCGGGCCAAATCGTCTTCATAGCTGCCTCAAACCTTCTAGCGTCGCCTTGAGAGATACTGTACCACTGTTTTGGAGCGCCGAAATGTAGGTAGTTAATACTATAAAGGTCGACATCCTCGAGATGCCACGCGAACGTGGCTTTCCACATACCGAGATATAGGTAAGCCGTATTGACACCCGGGATTTTTGACCCAAGCACGTCCAGAATGTTGTCAAGCTTCCCAAGATTCCAAGTTGTTGTTCTGTCGTCAAACAAAGATCCCATCATATCAGCTCCATACAACGGTGGCGCGTACGTCAAGCTTTTCCAGTACGACCTCTCAAGTTCATCACATCGTTCTTGTGAGTAGTCAACGCCCTCAAGTTCATAGTTGAAGCCTTTGAAAGCTTCTTCATCGATAGCTGCAGATCCTTCCCTTCGACTGTATTTACGCCGTGACGACACAGAAATAGCCTTTGGCTGCCTGCCACCCTTTGGCTTATCACTGCACTCGTCGTCACCGAGCTGCTCCTTCTTAATTCGAGCCTTCTTTTCTACAGGCTTGACTGAGGGAGACTCTGGTGTAGGTAATCTATCGTGACTACCACCGTCTTCGATACTTGGTAACACAGTAGCTTTCCCTTTGCCCTTCGCTGGCCGTCCCGTTTTCTTCTTTGGAGTATCGCTTTTTGCTACTGCTGGAGCCTTAGCTCTTGTCGCTGCTCTTGCAGGTTTATCAGCGTTCGCGCGTCTCTCTCCTCGCTTCGCAGGAGGTTGATGTTCGCTCTGGTCGCAAAGTTGTCTCCATTGGGGCAGGTTGTAAGATCTGCCATGTAAAATATTGGCTTGTCGATATGTTCCGTTGGACCCCATTATCTCCTGTGCAATTGGTTCCTTGATCCTGATCGTCTTGACGATATCGTCTAGGGGTGGCTGATTCGCCAACCATTCGGCAGGAGGAATGACCTTGACGATGCCATGACGCACTGGAGAAGACTTGATTAGCACGAAAGCATAGGTTACAATCATTGTACTTACTGCCAAATTCATGAATTCCACGCATCTAGACATAAGATTAGTGTTCGCACTATACTAGAACACATGGGGAAACTTACATATCGCTGAAAGTCCTCGAATTCGTCCATCGTGGGTTTGAAGACAGGTACAGTACCATCGGGCGAATAGTGATCTGGATGCAAGTCTGTGAGTTCGTCCTTCTTGTCCAGCTCGGGCTCAATGTCACTCAATTCCGAGTCACTATCTGTATCTTTCATATTAGTTTCTGGCGGAGAGTGAAGTCCTGTCTCTAAGTTGACCGCTTTCGCGGTGGCAGACTCCGCCATCGTATCGGTCGAAGCCATTAGCAATTGCGCAGGCAAGTGTGCAGAGTTGTGTTCGATCGGTCAAGCAGATGTGTCGTCCTCGGTCGGGAATGACGACGAGAGAAGCCGAAGGGGCGACGAAAAACGAGTGTGATTTGATCGTGCAACCATCAATAGTCATCAGTCAGTCGGAGGCAATTATGCGCAATCTGTTAATCGTTTTATCATGTCGAAAAGTCGAACGGTCGTGGAGTAGTTGGAAGAACAGGCAGGAGGAAGGAGTGATGGGAAGTGCCTCGATTTTTGGAGGTGCTGGTATCGCCTGATCGAAGCGGCTCCTCCAATTGGCCAGAGATCCACAAATAGTGGTCCGTGAGCTCACACCACATCAGATCTGCCCATTTTACCGATTTCCTAGGATTCCAATGTTATCAGATTGTTTCTCTTCGTTTGTTTGACCTTGTCCCCTATTGTTGCGCTTTACTTTTACAACAGTATAATGCTTTCATTGTATTAGCTGTTCACTTCAACGGATGACTTGGTCGTCAAGCTCACGACCTCTGAGACACAGATTGTCCTCCGAATGTGCCTTTACGGCTTCTAGAAGAATTTATGCTTTGATGGACTTTATATCTTCATGTGCCTGATGTGCCCCGAAGTATGATGCACATTTGCGGCTCCGTGTGGGGTACTGAGAACTGGTTGGTGCGTTGAGATCATGCATCTCCAGGTAAACCACACAAACAAAGACACCAACCCCAAAATCCGCCCTTCCGACAAACGCCCCTGTGGGACCTGCCAGGTTCTTGTCGTAAACAATGATCTGCATCTGAGCAAGAGGTGCTTCCAGTAAGTGGCCTTTTCATCGTCATCTGCCAGTATGGCGAAACATCATCGCGTGTTAGCACAAGATGCGTTGTGGGTGAGACTCGTGCTCTGATCAATTTCTCCTCCGCCACATCGGCGTTATGCTGTCAAATCCTTCTTCGCAACGTTGTGCAACTTTGAAACCGCGATCCGAACGATTTGGCTCAACATTCTATTCTGTATCGAATTCTGGAAGAAATCGATTTGTTGATGGCATTTGCAAAATATGCATAAAATCCATCAGGGATGGCGTTTGACACCTGCATACACCTCCACAAAGAACAAGTCCGTGGTCCCGGTACTTTTGGTGACATCCTCTGTCTATTGAAGGTCAAGGTGGGATGTTGATCGTCAGATAAGTCTCAGCGCAACCGCAACGAAGCCCTTGAGGAAGAGTTCATGGGTCTAATGATTCCGCACTTTCATACTCACCTCAACCAGTGTATGGTAGGATCTATGGAACAATGATGGTCCGTCGAAATTTTGTTAGAAAAGCCTTGTTGTCGAACGACTTGTGATCCTCCCTCGGGCAAAAAGAAAGGAAGCGATGGCGACGTTCACTTAGCAATTGATTTCCAAAAGTAGAATACACGGATATCGCTAAAGTATATCCAGGAGTGTACCTGCTCGCCCATGTCCTGCTAGGTCTTGTATTTTCCGGTAGATGCCCTCACTCTTGGTTCCTAAAAATGATTCGCCAAGCCAATTCTAGTTGTAGTCATAACAAACACTTCATCAATACATACCCAACACAACATTTAAAGGGTTCTCACGCAGTTAAGTGCGCTAGGAATGTCCAGAATCCTGTCCTGGGAGTAAAAGTAATCTCAAGGACACGAGGATGTGACATTATAGATGCAAGAATTGGATGTCAACGCCAGAGCGGCGATCGTCTGATGGTCTTGAAACACGATGGCCCAGTCAATCGTTCACCATCAGCGACCAGATGTATGCATGCATCAATGTCTCGTTCTGTCGGTGTTAAAGAACAATAGAACAGGAACGTGGTGTTGCAATGTGTTGATGAACACATTGCACACTTGACAATCACTCCTTCGACAACTTGCAGGTCGGCTGACACACTCCACTTCTCTTGGCAGAAACAACAGAGCCATAATCACGAGAAAGAAGATTGAGAATGAGAGTGATAAAGCACAAGCAGTTGAGAACATGTGTAATACGACTATCAAATTCCGCATTCCCTCGATAAAAAAGTATGATGAAACCCAGGCACGCCGAAGATCAAGTCAAACAACTACAAACCACTATCGTCATCATCAAAACCATTAGTGTTGTCTAATTCATCCCCCATTCGTGTAGTCGACAGACCTTCATCGCATGTCTGATCATGCTGAAGCAATGAAAGTCCATGTTACAGTGCAAAGGCGATCCAAATGACAGTCATTCTATGCGCAAATGGAAAACAAAAGGATTGGTCAGATCATCATATCAAGCAGCAACAGCGGCCTTAGCAGCAGTTTGAACCGCTGTTCTGCTGAACACCTTGTCCTCCTCCAACTTGCACTGTAGGCTTGTTGTTTGCTGTAGTTGTGCCCATTCTCTCCTTAATCTGTCTAGCCATCGTCAAGAATGCTTGCTCAACGTTGCTTGCGTTCTTTGCGGAAGTCTCAAGGAATGGAATACCGAGCGAGTCAGCAAACTCCTGTATTTCAACCCGTCAGTAAAAATGATATTGCTAAATGTGTTTGTTTCGACTGAAGCCATTCAAACTTGACTTGAGCATACCTTTGCAACAGTGTACTCAACGACCTTCTTGTCTGACATATCGCTCTTGTTGCCAACAAGTAGCTTGTTGACTCCCTCTGTGGCGTATCTGTCAATCTCCTGTAGCCACTGCTTGACGTTGTTGAATGAATCCATATCCGTCACATCGTAGACAACGCAGATGCCGTGAGCACCTCGGTAGTATGAAGAAGTGATGGTTCTGAAACGTTCCTGTCCGGCAGTATCCCACTAACACCAAGTCAGAGTAGTACTTCAAGATCTGATCTCATAACCTTACGATCTGCAACTTGACTGTCTTGCCGTCCAACTCGATAGTTCTGATTTTCTATGGTGGTGTCAGCCGCAAATCTAGGCTTCTCAGTTATCCCACCTACGAAGTCAACACCGATAGTCGAAATGTAGCTCTCAGTGTATGTGTCATCGGCAAATCGTAAGAGAAGGCAAGACTTTCCTACACCGGAATCTCCGATGAGGAGGAGTTTGAACAGGTAGTCGTATCTAAGAAGGACATGAGCATCTTCCTAAATATTTATAATATCGACACGGCCGTGAGTAGGAGAGTTCGCATAGGACAGAATGGTCAGTAAAACATTCTGGAGTACTCTGTAAACGGGAAAGTCAGCTGCACATTCAATAAAGACGTTCAAAGATGTCGAAGGAGGCGGTCGCAACCAGGACGATTTCATGGTAGACTTACTACTCTGGATTCATGTTGTTTATCTACTACTTTACTGTGCCAAAGGTGAGTTGCTAGTAAGGACAGAGATGGTGGTTGATTGAGAGATTGTTGAAGGATGATATGAATGAGTTTAGTCCAAGTGATCGCAACCCTCGAGGTCAACGTCCTCATTCGGTGTTTTGGGTCCGGCACGTGATAGTGACATGTCTTGGAACATTCACATCAGTAGGTAAAAGTCACAAAGAATGGGTGAAAGAATGAAATATTTAAAGAATATAGAAAGGCCTCTAATCTTATGGGACCTTGATAATCTTGTAAACCATTTATACTAGTCTGATAGTCTCTGTCATTGTAAATTCTTCTTCTTGCATAGAAAGGTTGAAGTATGATGTAAGATGCCGCTTTAAGCCAAAATATCTGTCCCAGATGATAGACATTCTCAAGCTTTTAACTTCGCCCTCTCCCTTCACGACGAGCAATCCTGATTCGCCATTCTTCTGATGTCTGTGAAATATACACGACAATATTGGGGCTGATGTCGTTGCCCACCAAACTGGTCCGCCACCACCTTCGACATGCCTCTCAACTTCCTTCCGTAGCGGTAGTCCCGCTATCCCGAAGCCTACCCACGCAAATCTCGACAAGCTATGGCTCACCCAGATGTCTTGCGACGGTGAAATCAGACGATGGACTTGACACTTGGTTCACTGGATCAACTCCCAGAACAGGTGGGCAAGGTCCAAAGAAACCACAAGATGAGCGAAAATTGAAGCTTGGAAAAAGTGCTTCCCCTCTTCAACCACTTTCAAACGTTTGACTGACATGTTATCGCAGCTTTGAGAATTCTCCAGGAACGAATGCCAACTCTATTACAATCTCCTCTTCCGCAAGAAGTTCTGTCGCCGCACATTACACTCCACCTCTTTCCATCTACGCACCCACATCTACCCACTGTTTCGGGAAGAGTTGCGTATACTGCCTCGCTATGGACGACACCAATGGTTTGGGGTCGCATGCCACTAATTAGCAATGTCAAGCTTGAAATCATGTCCGAGCGCATGATTAAATCGCACTGTTACTCATCAACGGACTCTGGAAGGCGAGAACAGCTGATTGTTAGGTGGCGTACCATCGGCAAGACAAGAGGGAAGGGTGTTGGCGGTTTTTACAAGGGCATCGGTGGTAGAGAAAATGTTGACAAGATTACAGAGTGGCTAGGAGGTGGGAAAGGCGAGGATGATAGCAAAGAATTTACAGGCTTGTTCATCTTCGAGTTCGATGAGGAAGGCAGAGTTCTGAGCCACACCATCGAGCACGCGCAAGAGGGAGGCAATTGGGAGAAAGGTGTCGGTGCTAAGGTGGTTGGCCTTACGGACTGGCTGTTGGGTGGCATGAGAAATGGACGAGGCGATGCCAGTCCTTGTCCTGCTTTCTGGAGGGTCGATAGACGGCTGATGAAACACCAAATTCTTGACAGACGTCAAGCTACAAGAATGTAGCCATGGAGATCGATTGAGACAGCAGCAATCCCTGAAATCATGAAGTATGATATAGAAGGATACTGGCAGGCAGATGTTCGCAAGCACATAAAGTGTTTTAAGATGTATATCACTTGTAATATCACTATATGTAACACCTCTCCAATAACAATCTCTTTTACCATCTTCTACTCAATGATTGAACGACTTATATTTACGTCTCGTTTGGATCTCACTAAACGTTCTTCACCAATATTTACAAGATGGTTCCGAGCCGTTCTCAAATTGAGCATGATGATGTCTGCTCGTCGCCGTAACGGGACTATGTAGATGGTGGTTTTCAAGATTAACTTCGAAGATCACAATTGCGAGGTTGTTTTGATCTCGATTTTAAACTGCTCGTTTTTTCTGCGACTTGTTTTATATACCATCTTCTAAGAAACCTACACATCGGTGATAGGCGTCAATATTGACAAGACACCTAGAACAACGCGGTTACTTGTATAGCCTACGAAAGTCGACTAGTACCGCTCTGGGACTAGGAGTCGGAGATAGAGAGTCTATTGGCATAGGAAAACCGCAACGGCGCTGACAATGGGACCTTTGCGGGTGTTCCAGCGACAATACACATCTGTCGACTTCTCGCCAACTCTAACAACGACTGGTGGCGTATCTTGTTTCAACTATCGAAAGTAATTGTGCAACTTAGGAATGCCAGACTCAAGAGTGTGCTCTAGTTAACAACTTTTCTTGCTCCAAAGGCCGTGGGAAAGATCACACCTCTTGCAGTATCTTACACTTATCGATACTTTTTTGAGCATAGTACTACAGCATGACTGACCCAGCAATGATCATAACAAAAATGACTCTGAAGAGCAACTGAAGCGTACGCATAAGAGCAGCCTGTCATAGTTTTGGGAAGATCTTAAAAGTCCACAGCAACTTGATAGCAAGTTCTTTCTTTGTTGACATCAAAACAATGCCGCACAGCAGTCTTGGCAGATTGTGTTAGGCTGCAATATTAACATCTGCTTGGGTACACCTTTCACGGTCCAAACGGTGTCGCAAAATGTCGTGAATAAACTCAAAATCGTGAATGAAATAATTTAATACCTCGCCGATATAAAAATGGCTCGCGTGACATTTCTCGGCCTTGGTCCAGACATTCTGTACCTCGTCCTCACCATCCTTTTCCCACTCGACCCAACAGCAGTCTGCGTACTCTCACGAACTTGCAAAGTACTCCACAAGCTCTCAAATCCGATAATTTATAACACTGTCATTCTCGCCAAAGGGCCCAGAATATCGAAAACGAAACTCCTGCCACCAAAGGCGAAAGATCCCATAATTGTGCGTCAAGACCTCGCCAAGAATATCAAGCATATTGGAGTCTATCATTCCTGGTACTATAAGGACAAAGCATTTGATGAGGAGATTAGCGGTGTTATTCTTAGAGCTATAGAGCTGAAGACTTTCAAGTACGATTTGTCGACCTGCCACATGGAGTTTCATTAGTTATGCTGATAGTTATGACTTGATAGATGGATTACATATGGAGGCGATATGCCGCACATCATTCTAGACGCACTCGAAAGCCGTGACCCAAAAGTACAGCTTTTAGTCGAAAATATG
>Ga0068621_1000002_pt1 | contig 45291 bp, 57 predicted proteins | sample InSIn5SAF170_FD_77485 | JGI IMG/M metagenome (GOLD analysis project Ga0068621, IMG submission 77485) | Clean room microbial communities from NASA Spacecraft Assembly Facility at Jet Propulsion Laboratory, Pasadena, California, USA -... ... | reverse complement strand
CTTGCGTCTCTGATCGATCATCTGACTTAGACGTTTGATCTGGCTCGCTGCATACTCCTGCTTCGTCAGTGATACGGCATAGCTGTTTCGCATCTCCTTGATCTTGCTTTCGGCTTCTGCTGTGCCAGGTGTGAAATTGGGCGGCAGCGCATACTGAAACTGCTGTACGTGCTGGAGGATGGCGGGAGGTATTTGAGGTTGTCCAGGGGGCCTCGCTGCCGCATTCTGGGGTGCTCCTTGAGCTTGGGTTTGTGGTAAGCCTTGGTTCTGTGCCGTCTGCGCCTGGCCTTGCGCCTGTGGTTGAAGCTGTTGCTGCTGGGGTACCTGCTGCTGTTGAGCCTGTTGCGCTTGTTGAGGTATCTGGTTCGGGGCTTGGGCTTGCACAGGCGATCCCGAGGCCACCTGTTGTTGCTCTTGCGACTGTCCCTGCTGTCCTTGGGTTTGGGTTTGGGTTTGCTGTGCCTTGAGGGCCTGTGCTTGCTGCTGTTGCTGTTGCATTCGCATGCGGTGCTGGTTTGCCATGCTCTTTAGCTTTTGGGACCATTCTGTGAGCTTTGCGAGCGCCGTCTGATGGTCTTGTGACCCTGCAGGCTTTTGCTCGACATAGTTCCAAAATTGGCGAAAGGCCATGGTATATTTGGACCGCGTTGCATCGTCTAGGAACGTAGCCTTCTGCAGTTCCTCCGGTCTGATGAGGTGGGCATAGGGCCGCGGCTGTCCTTGTACCTGTCCCTGCACCGGGTTCAGCTGCGCCTGATCGGGATTTGCGCTCATGTTTGGCAACTTGTCAAAGAGAGTGATGGTCGAGTAAAGCGGTGAGATCGAAGGAGATGGGAGGGAGTGACGGGGGCTGCGCGTCGAGTTGGCTGCGCTCAAGCGGCGGGGTTTGGTCTCGTGGGAAGTCGCAGACGACGTGGATGCTCAAGAGACCGGGTGTCTCTAGGATTCATCGAACAGTAGATCCGGGAGGGGCGAGGGGCGACCTGGTTTGGTGGTGCAGATGGTGCTCTGAAGCGGTAGCTGGAGTGTTGCGAAGGCCTCATGCGGACCGAGCGACGTGCAACGGAGTGCATCACTGCTTGCAGCCTTAGGCAGCAAAGTCTCACGAACAAACCAATCCGCTTTGTTACAACGTCTGCAAACGACACAACTCCACAATAATTCGACCAACGTGAAAAGGATTCTCATTCACGTCCGTTTACATACAAATAATCAATCAAAGTATAGAGACAATCCTCGCTCACTGTATGTAACACTTCACGTATGCCAGGATCGCGGAATACACATATTTCCGGATTGGCATACCAGCGATCTCTCGTATTTTCCGGCTGTCTAGATCTTCTAGAAATTCATGTTACTCTCCAAGCACGTGACCTCGAGAATGGTAGCTCCATCCATTCTTGCCGTGCCATCTTCGAAATCTTGTTGCAAGCTTGCGCTTCATATTCGCATCAAGCCTCGGATTCGTACGTCGTCATGCGTTGCACGCCACTTCTGGTGGTGGTATACGCGTCGGAGGATGTACTTGGGCCCACCGCTGCGGCACCAAGACTGGGAGCGCATTCATGGATCCGTGGGACGACCAACTTGGTGACCCACCAGTGCCTCGTCCTTGCGTAGGCGTCGATGCGCTATTCGATAAGGCTTTGAGTTTCGATCGTTCTGCATGATGTTCATCGTAGAACACCCGATATATCTCGTCCCATCGAGTTCACTCTGTCCTCCAGTCCACGTTTCTTGCGCTCCAGCTCTTTAACCTCATCCTCCTCTTTCAACATATCCTCAGCCGTGATAGGTTGCTCCTCTTGGGTGGCGGCGGGCTGTTGAGCGCTCTCAACTCCCTCGTCAAGATCTTCCTCATCGTCGTAATGCCTAGGCCTGTTCATGTGCTGAAGTTGCTCGGCTTGTTCGGCGACCTTGTATTCGTAATGCTCAATGGAAGCAACGAGTTGGTGATGTCGTTGCCGCAAAGCTGCGATTTTCTCCCGAGCTCCGGCGATAGGACTAGAGCTGTCAGAATAAGGGAATTGGTGAACCGAATTGGCACATACTAGACAGTGCACAGCTTCTCGGCACCCTCCAGAAGAGTCTCGACATCAATGTCTTGCTTGTTGCGACTGTCGTATCCGCGATATCGAAGACCCGATCCAATCCCCCCTCCACCACCGCGCCTGATTCTCTCAACCAATTCAGAACCTAGAACTGCAGCGACGGCGGTGTTTCTTCGCGGCGCGCGCATTGCGTTTGCGCCTCCACCCATCGCATTGCTTGCCCCTCCATTTGTGTTGAAAACGGTGGCACGGCGATTAGCATTCGACGATGAGTCGTGTGCCTTCGGGTTTGGTTGTGGGGGTGGCACAGAGAACAAGGCGCGCTCATGCACCTCGGTGTCTCGTATCAGAGCGGTAATATCGTGCGTTTGCAGGAGCGCGTTTGTGAAGATCTTGGGTGGAGGGAAGCTGTTTACGTTAGCTTCAGGCACGTACAAGGTGGGATAGGACGACGTGACGGACGGTATTTCGGCAATCGACAGTGCGCACGCAGAGATCTGCTCCAGATGCGCGTCCAGGAGCGTCATCGTGGGCGTGGCGATGCTGGAAGTGCGAGAAGGCGTCTGTTTGGTTGTTTGAGGGGGAGTGTTTGCATGCTCTGTTGACATGGCGCCCCCTCACCTCCAAGCGGCGGGCAGGTCGTCGGCGGTTGCGGAAAGTCCGCGCCGAGTGGCTGGTGGGCCGGTTCAGCCTCCAGCGCTCCTGCGGACTGGAAGCTCTTGGAACACCACAGCTCACACCTCTGAACCATCGCCGAACCTTGCCCTCTTGCTTCACCAACCCACGTTCCCTCCCTCTCTCGTCATCCACGCCTTCCCACACACCTCTCTCGCCTCATCTAGCAACCATGGCGGACACGATGGAAGGAGTCGTTACTGCTGAGGATCAGGCCCAGCATGTCGAGGAGGATCCCATTCAGAAGGCCTTGTCTGGTACGTCGAGCTCCCTTCGTTCACCATACACCAGCATCTTCTAGACTCAGTATGGGTGAATTCTCTCTCCATGATGGGTCTCGGACGCCATCTCAGCCCGTAGCCGATAACCGCCTGTATCGTTATGATCGGGATGAGCTGTTTGCTCTGCGTATGACGCCACTTTACACAACCACGTCCGTTGACCCTAGGGTGATAGATATTCGAAACAACTTTAGCTTGCTCGAGCGGGCGGTCGCTCAGTTTGACGCTCGCTTTACATTGCGTGCCTTGCGCTCGATATCCTCCTTGCGTAAACGTCTTTCTGGGGAGGTCATCAGTGAAGCCATCATCTCCACGTATCCGCCGAACAACCCGACCGCGAGGACACTTATCCGCGCTACTCGTCTCAGCGACAGCGTGCTTTCAAACATCGCAAAGAAGGTCGCCTCAGAGACGGCTGGCCCCAAGCAAGAAAAGAAGGAACCTATACCGGAAGTTGATGTTTACATCGCCATCTTGATCCAGGTCAGTTCCTCTGCTCCGTCCATGGTCTTGTGATAGTGAACTTATATGCTGACGAGGTTACTACTCAAGGTTCTATTGTACGATCAGAAGGACTATCAGATCGGTGCTGAGTTCTCTGCAAGCTTGGTGGATCGCATACGAGAACTCAACCGCCGAACACTGGATTCCCTTGCAGCGCGAGCGTACTTCTACTTTTCCTTGTTTCATGAGGAGCTCGATCCCAAACCTCCGTCCAAGCAATCACCTGTCATATCTATTCGCGGCAGACTGCTCGCAGCGCTGAGAAGCTCTGTTTTGAGGAAGGATGAGGACACCCAAGCTGCGGTAACCACTTTGCTGCTCCGGAACTACACGTCCACAGCAGATATTACACAGGCAGATCTCCTTGTTGCGCAAACTCAGTTTCCGCCCGAAGCCGCCAACAACCAGGTCGCCCGTTACCTCTACTACCTTGGTCGTATCCGAGCTATTCAGCTGTCGTACACCGAGACTCATGAGCACTTGCTCGGAGCCACACGCAAAGCGCCGAGCAGTGCCGTCGCGGCTGGTTTCTACCAAACATCCATGAAACTTCTCGTTGTTGTAGAGCTGCTCATGGGCGATATCCCTGAGAGGTCTATCTTCAGTCAACCACGTCTCGAGCGCGGCCTAGAGCCATATTTCAAGCTTGTCCAAGCCGTCCGAATCGGTGATCTACAGAGCTTCAGGAAGATCGTTCAGATATATTCATCATCTTTCCACCGCGACGGCACCTATACGTTGATCCTTCGTCTTCGCCAGAACGTCATCAAGACAGGTATTCGCATGCTTTCGCTGTCATACTCGCGCATTTCCCTGCGCGACATTTGCCTTCGTCTAGGACTGGAGAGCGAGGAGTCTGCCGAGTATATCGTTGGCAAAGCGATTCGTGACGGAGTCATTGAGGCAAGCATAGACCACGAGAAGGGTTTCATGCAGACGAAGCAAGCTGGAGACATTTACGCAACGCGCGAGCCGGGCGAGGCTTTCCACGATCGTATCCTGGCCTGCTTAACACTGCACGACGAGTGCGTGAAGTCAATGCGCTATCCGATGAACCAGCATAGGCTCGAACTCAAGAACGCACAGGAGGCGAGAGAACGGGAGAGGGAGTTGGCCAAGGAGATTCAGGAGGGAGACATTGATGAGGACGATGCAGCGGGTGACTTTGATGGCTTGTAGAATCCTCGAACTCAGCCCTTGTATGATAAGTCTTATAACGAGCCTGATCCGGCTTACACTTTTCACATAGAACAAGCCAGGTAATAAAACGATAGTGAGCTCGAACGGATGTGCATGTTTAGAATTGCCTGTCGAGAGGATGCTTCAACGGATGCCTGCACGAGAGGAGATGAATATTCAGATTAGTAGTGGTGATACAAGCCTATGAGCTCGCTCGTGACATCTCCCAGCCGAAGGCTTTCGATGATCTTGGATTCTGCATAGAGATCATGCAAGTTTGTTGGCTAGAGCGCCCAGCGCTATGTCTCAAGGGCACGTTTGACGTTCGTGGAGAAAGTCATTCTGCTAAACATGTAGAAGAACACGTCAAGCAAATGGTCGCCATCTGTTTTAAGCTCACCGAGAAGCAGAAAGCACAGGTTTGGCCGAGCCAACCCCACCCATCCTGATCGCAATGGGAGAGGGAGGGAGTAGTCTGGAATGTTGGTGTTGCCCACGAAGACTTCATCCATGCTTTCCTTTCCTTTGTCGGACATTGGTATCGTTGATCTTCGGGGCAGGGACTGGAACTGGCTTCTTGAGGTTGCGGTCTTTGTTCGGTTCGATGACCCAAGTCTCGGAAACCTCCTTCTGCTCCACCTTCAATTTTTCTTTCTGTTTCGCTTCTTCCAAGCGCCGTATATACCCGGAATATATGACGACCTCCGCAATAGCAACCACCAGGCTACCGCTAATACTGAGACCGAGGCGTGTTGGCGTGCTCCAATGCTTCGCGGCGATCCAGATGCAAACACTGCAGCAAATTATGGATATGAGCACATTCAGGATGAGCGTAAGCTGTCGGTTCACATCAGCGTATGTGGTTTCGTCTTCTTCCTGCTTCGCCAGGTCGTATGAGGAAGGGAACAGGTTCGCGTGCGGCGAGCCCTGGAACCTTTGCGCAAAGGACTCCGACGGGAACTGAGGGTTCAGCATGCGATCGTACGCGCGAGCTTCTTCTTCGCGGCGAAGGCGCGCCATCAATGCTTTGTACTCTGGAGTCTGCGGCCTGCGTCAGTCTCCCGTAGGGGCAATTGCATAAAGACAAAGAAAGCATACCGGCTCCGCCTTGGGCTTTGGCGGAGGAATGTATATTTTGGAGCCTCGAAGAAGATCATTCAGACGATATGGTATGACCTCATCCTGATCAGAGGCTACGTCCGAATCCAAAACGCACCGTTTCAGGGTCTTTGATAGCTCAATGAGCTGTCCGTGAGATATCGGGTTGCCTGGCGCCGGGTCGCTCAGCGCTGGCTCGCCCGGCAGTTGGAGCTTCTCGAGTGCGACGTCAGGCAGGCTCTCGCACTTCCGGATGGCTGCCACGGCGGCAGGCGTCATGGTAAGGTGCACCATTCTGGCGCAGTCAACCAGCAGGAGCGGTGCTGATGTCGGTCGTCCAGGCAGATGGATCAGTCCGGTGGATGTCTGGATGTCTTTGCTGGCTGCAGCTGGCGCAACAAAGCCCCGATGCGGCGTAGAGCGAGGCACGCTAGGCGGCGGATCTGGCAGGCTGGCAGCGCCGATCGTCCCAGCGAAACTTTTGGCCTCTGGCTCAGGTCATTACATTTACACCCGCACCCATACGACATCGTCCGCATCGCTCCTGTCCTTCTGCCCTCCCTCGTCCGTCCGCCCGCCCAAAACCCTCCCAATTGCATCTGGCATGCGCCGGTAGCGACCCCATTCCCGCTCGATTTCGCTCCCCTCTTCCTGGCGATGCAAGGTCCCTCGCGTCGAGCCGTGGCGCTCGCAAAGAACTCAGTCGCCGCCTATCGCCCTCGGATAGCGAGCCCTCGTGGATACCCACAAGCACCCATCACGACTCCGTACACGCCCTTCGGCTCACGCCTATACCACCCATCACGGCGGCGGAATGCATCAGCATGGGCTGCGGCCGTGTCTGCTGCGCAGAATGTCTTCAACGCTCCCCCGTCGCCCATCGGGATCGATCCGCTGCGGACGGTCGCGAAAGAGATGAAGTTTTTGGCGGGGAATATAAGAGAGCTCCTAGGCTCCGGCCACCCCATGCTCGACACAGTATCGAAGTATTACACTCAGTCTGAAGGGAAATACGTCCGGCCAATGCTGGTGCTGCTCATGTCGCGTGCGACGGCCCTCACTCCGAAGCACTCCCGTCCTCTTCAGCAACAGGCCTCGATCAATCAGTCTATCACGTCCCCGGCCATCCTCGCAGATGAGAATCCCTCTGCGCCTGGATACAAGCCTCTTTCGAACGTCGAAAACGATGCCGCCTACGCCGACAGCTCTGATATCCTCCCCAGCCAGCGGCGACTAGCCGAGATCACCGAACTCATCCACACTGCATCCCTTTTGCACGACGATGTGATTGATCATTCGCTGTCGAGACGATCAGCACCTTCCGCAAACATTGAATTCGGAAACAAGATGGCGGTGCTTGCTGGAGATTTCTTGCTCGGCAGGGCGTCTGTTGCTTTGGCGAGACTGAGGGATCCTGAAGTCACCGAACTTTTGGCTACGGTCATTGCTAACTTGGTCGAGGGAGAGTTTATGCAGCTGAAGAACACAGCCCTCGATGAGAAGAACCCCAAGTGGACGGAGGACACCCTGACCTATTACCTTCAGAAAACATATCTGAAATCCGCGAGCTTGATCAGCAAATCTTGCCGTGCGGCCGCTATTTTGGGCCAGAGCGCGCCTGAGGTTGTCGAGGCAGCGTATGCATATGGCAAGAATCTTGGACTGGCTTTCCAGCTGGTGGATGATATGCTTGACTACACCGTCAGTGGCGAGGAGCTGGGCAAACCTGCTGGTGCCGATCTCGAGCTCGGCCTTGCCACCGCGCCTTTGCTCTTCGCTTGGAAGGACAGCCCGGAATTGGGTCGTCTCGTCGGCAGGAAGTTCTCTCAGGAAGGAGATGTGCAAGAGGTATGCAATCCGTTTTCATCCACAGCCCACTACCTCGTATTAACATCCATGTAGGCACGGAACATTGTTGCACGGAGCAGTGGTCTTGAGCAGACACGAGCGCTAGCTCAAGACTACGTCAACAAGGCGAAGGACGCAATTGCCCCGTTCCCGGAGAGCGAGGCCAAAGCGGGACTACTCGACATGTGCTCGAAGGTCATGGAAAGACGGAAATAGAATCGAGAGGTCCTTTTTATTCTTTTGAGGACGGCGTGAACATCTTTCTGCACCGCTAGACTCGGCAATCTACTGGGAGTCGATGTGCGTTGATGGGTCGTCACGAATGGTGTTGTCGGCTCCACTCCAATTTTCCTCATGTAATCATATATCGTGGCAGCTCAATCTGCTGTATTATAACTAGCTGTACAAAAAGCACCTATAGACGAACCGCAATATCTGCGTCATTTAGCTCCAATTCACATTCCTGCTGCTTGAATCATTCTTTGGAGACCCGATTGGGTGAAGTGCAGCTGCATCTCCCGAGCTTTGGCCACGACGCGGAGGTGAACCTCCAGCTTCCCCTCGTCCCCGCGTCCTCCTGTCCCATTCACACCATCCACCTCCTGGCTCTCCGACATGTCCCTCGACTCGCGATGTAAGAGTTTGCCAAAAGCTAGAATGCTTCCGGGAAGCACAAGGCTAACATTGAACACACAGGATTGACATTGCCCGGCGGCTGCGCCGCGCCATTCTGCTCAACGACATCGCCCTCGTGCGGCGCATCGTGGCCAACAATCCCGCGTGGCTCGCGAACCCAAACTACGACGACAAGAGCAACACGTCTCTTCACCTGGCGGCAGAGGAAGGCTTTCTGGAGATCGTTGTACGTGGCATTCTTCGTTGCGCTGAGTCGGAAGAAAGACAGCTATCCTGCATACTTTGGTCCTTTTCATACCAACGTTAGCAACTTTGTTACCTAACGCAACTACGTATTGACATATTTGACTTCACCAGGAATACCTCATCGAAGCCGGCCACGAAGATGCAGGCATATCTCGCAACGCCGACCACGCCACGCCCCTCATGCTAGCCTGCTCCTCCGCCCGCCCAGGCTGCGTCGACGTCGGCCGCTTCCTCATATCCCAGTTCCCGCGCTGCGTCTCGTGGACCAACAAAGCAGGCATGGACGCCCTCATGCTGTCCGCGCGCCACGGGAAGCTCGCGCTCGTCCCGCTGCTGCTCACAACGGGCGACCCGCAGTGCTCGCCCAACGCGCACGACGTCGACGGCAACACGGCGCTGCACCACGCCAGCGCGGCAGGCGAGCTCAAGATCATCCGCACGCTGCTACAGTACGGCGGGAATCCGATGGCGCAGAACGCGTACAACTGGACGCCCGTTGCGTATAGTAGTACGGCGGCCGCGGAGGTGTATTTCAAGAACCTGGTGGGCGAGATCGAGAAGATGAGGGCCGAGGGCCAGATGCAGGCTAGAGAGCGCGAGAGGCAGCGGCAGGCGGGCGTGCGGATGGTGTCGCGGGACGATAGCTCTGAGAGGAACCTGAGTCGGTCGCTGGATGATGATACGGGGATGCTGCCGCCGCCGCCGAAGCTGGACTGGGCTCCGGAGTCGAGGCGGGCGATGACGCCGACGGGAGTGCGTCCTGGGGGTTGGACGGGCGAGGGCAACAGGGCCAGATCGAGTAGTGGGAACTGATCTTCTCACTTGGCGGTGTTGTTTCTTCTTTTGCTTTTCGAGAGGCGTTAAGATATGGGCATTTGTTTGAGGAGTTACCTGGGTCATCAGAAATCTTGTTATGGGTTTTTGCTATAAACGAGGAATACGTAAAGCTGGTTGCTACTCGTCCGTTTTAGGATGCAGACATTGCGGCGCATGAAGCAAATGTCCGCGCCTCTGCCTAACGAATGCCGCGTACAATCCGCCTGCAATATATACTGCAACAACGCTGATGACGACGGGCCATCGGAACTGGTCTGGTCTGGAGAAGGCAATTGTCGTGGCATAAGCAAGCAGTTCAAACAGATTCTGCAACGAGGCCTCCACGGCAGAAAAGGCCCCTCGTTGATCTTCAACGACCTCGTCCTGCACGATACTCTGAGCGCAGAGATCGAACCCCCAAAGCCCAACCCTGCTTAGAATGACTCCGCCGACGAGGCCACTGGCAGCCAAGATGGTGCTCCTGCTCTTGCTGTCACCGGCCTGGTCGCCGCTGGCGAAGAACATGCTCGCACCACCAGCGAGCCATGCCATTTGCCAACACAAGAACCATATGCCTCCTCTAACGGGACCGATCCTCTTCATGAGATGAGGCGCCGCCCAGGTCGCGCTGAGCTCGAACACGGTTGAGACCGTTCGAGCGATGCCGACGTGTATGCTCGTGTAGCCAGTTGCAAGCAGGAACGTTATCATCTGTCCCGAAAAAGAGAGCACCGTGAGGTACAGCAGGGCCAGCGCAAAGGAAGGGAAGAACGCTGGGTGGCTGAAGTAGAATGGGATAGACCGAACTGGGAAAATTCGCTCGAGAACAGACTGCATTCGCATAAAGCGAGGAGCGGCAGTCTCATCGGACTGAAGACCAGCAGCAATCATTTCGATATCCGGAACAGCATCAGGACCTGTAGACTGGGCTTGTCGTCGGAGTGTAGGTACTAGCTTGAACACTCGCGCAATGCAGAAGTATTCCACGAGGACAGAAGCCACACTCAATCCCAAGGTTACCCATACAGCAACCATAGTCGATGCTCCATCGATCAATGAGATGGTCAGCGGGCCCATGAGCTTGCAGAATAGATCGATACGGCGCATCCTAGCATTGAGAACACGGCGGGCGGTCTCGTTTCCTTCCGTAATCACAACGACCTAGTGTTCAGATCATCAGCTTCGAAGATATACTTGCGGACATCCAGAAAAGTTATCATTTAAGGTGCAAATCAACCGTACCCAATCTCTTTCGACAGACACCAGGTTCATAACACTTGATAGTTTCTCTACGCAAGCCAGTACGACTAAGACCCCGAACAGAGCACCATCGATTCCACGCAGAGTCCGACCATTCGGGCCAGCAATCTGCTTGCGCTCCACCAAGATCCAGAACACAGCGCAACTGACAGCGACAGCGAGCCGCTGGCCGATGATGCTCACTCGGACGACAGCCAGTCTATCGCCATTGTCAATCAAAGACCCGACACTCGGAGACAAGACGATTGCCGCACCGTTTCTGCAGAGCGCATACACGGACATGGGAAGCAATGTGTTCGGAAAGATGGAGGCAAGGAAAAGCACAGAGCCGAATTCGAAGAGGCGAGAGTTCCATGTTGAGAGGAAATGGGAGATGTAGAGACGGGATGTGAGCGACTTTGATAAAGAAGGTTGCTGAAGGATGGAAGGAGTGGTTTCGTTTGAGTCGTCGTCGTCTTCTGCTTCTACGTCGTCGCGCTCAGTGTTATTTGATGTTGAGTATATCTGGTCTTGATCTGATCGACTTGACATGACAGGTTGAGGCACTGGCGATGCTGTTTCAAAGTTCGGGTTATCCATTGACTGCCCATTGTGACGCGGTGTTCCTCTTGCGGTTTCGCTATACGAGGCCGAAGGTAGTTTCGCTACTGGTTCTTCGGCAGTCCTACGGGTTCTTGAAGATTGCATGCTGGACGGAGACGAAATTGGAGACAGATGAATGACGTTCAAACCAAAATCGGAGCATTAGGTGTGGCCATTGTCGAAGAGCGACTTCGCGATGCCGGCTCGAGTCATGGAGCCGCTCTGTCCGCGTGCCGATGACTCAGCTGGAGATGCATATCGTGGTCGAGGATGGACGCGTCAGATTGTGCGATGGCCGCCAGTGGCAGATGGATCAACTACAAGGGCAGTGCTCAGGCATAGCTACCACTGCTCTCTTCAACGCAGAGATTACGTCAAGACGACGAGTGGAAGTGGAAGTGGGAAAAAAGGCCGGACGTGGGCGGTGGGTGTCGTGCGCGGGCAGTGGACCCGTGCACGGCGCGCGTTGTCTCGCGTCTTCTGCAGCCGCCATTTCAATTAACATCCCGTCCATCCCCTCCATGCACGCACACCACCACCTACTACCAGAACACTCTGAGCTACTCCGAGCATACACGTCGCCATGGCCGAACTAGACACGAGAGCCGTGGACCTGCGCGGAGAACTAAAAGCATGGGAGAAGCAGTTCGCGGACTGCAATGGCGGCCGGAAGGCAGGGAGAGACGACATCAGAGCGAATCCCAGCATTGGTGAGCCGATGTGCACGCGAAATGCGTAGAGAAGCCCGCCGTCAAGCTGACCATGCCCTTTTTGCAGCTGCAAAGTACAAGGAATACAATAAGCTTCGAGACATAGCAGCAGGGAGAAGGAAACCAGAGCCACCTCGGTCACCCTGTTCAAAGCGGTCGACGCGAAAACACAACGCTTCAGAACCACTTCCACCACCCACCACGCCCTCCAAACGGATATCTGATTCTTTTGTGACACCTTCAAAACGAAGACACGAGGACTCCGGCTTCCTACAAGCAACGCCAACCTCGGCAATGAAGGTGACGCCGCATCGACTGCCCAACTTCATTGGCCCGACACCGCAGAAGGATGGTCTTGTGATGGGACTTTTCGATTTCCTGCCTGTGGAAACGCCGAGTAAAAACCAACGGACGGTGCTCGGGGACCTAGAGCTAAATGTACACGTCGCGCAGACGCCCAGCAAACGTGATCACCTTGGAGACGAGGAGGGCGACGACATGGAACGGAATCGGGGGAGCCGGACACCAATGTCAGCAGGGAAACGGTTTTTTCTAGACAAGTTCGCAACGCCGTCAAAGAGGAAGCGGGAGGAAGAAGAGGGCACGCCCACGTCTCTTGCGAAACGGCACTCGACGACGCCGACCTTTTTAAGGAGAGATGTATTTGCCATGGACAAGATCGAAGAGGAGGAGGAAACTCGACCGCGTCCCTTGCTCTTCAAGAAGGCTGGATTAGTGAGAAGCTTGAGCAGCATGATTCAGAAAGCAAGGCAGCAAGAGGAAGATCGTCTCGACGAGGAATTGGATATGCTCAGGGAAATGGAGGCCGAGGCTGAGGGTGATGCTCCACCACAGAGGAGCATACCTAGGATACTGGTGGAGGATAGCCAAGCTCCAGAGATGCCGCTCGGTCCTGATCAGCTCGTCGAATCGGAGGATGAGGGAAACCCGAACCAAGCTGGCCAACCACTGAGGATATGGAAGAAGAGAGGCCAGAAGCGGCAGACCAGGCGGTTCATAAGTATGCTATGCCCCTCCTTGAGTTTGACGGTGTGATACTAACATGTTCTTAGTGCGTCCTGTGCGAACACTACCAACAGCTCCTTCCGAACCCAACGAGGGCCAGTCTGACGAAGAGTCGGAGGCGGAAAAGGTCGCAGACACACAGCCGGCAGGGATTGACGGCGACGATTCTGGATCAGAGTATGGATCAGATGCCAGCGAGGCATCTCATTCGGCAAAGAAGAGCAAGAAGGTCGCGCCGCCCAAGTCAGTCAAGCCAGCGGAGAAGAAGGAGGAAGGAAAGATTAAGAAAACCGTGCGCAAAATGAACGAGGCGGCGCACGCCAACTACCGTCGCCTGAAGATCAAGAGCAAGAATCCTGGAGGCAGCGGCAAAGGCCGTTTCGGTAGAAGGAGGTAAATAGCAAATGTGAAGAGCTTAACGAAATGAACCAAATCCCGCATGATTTTCTCCAGCTACACTTGACTGTGCACACGTGTAAGACAGGATCTGACCTCCCACCCCCACGCAAGGCTGGGTCGCTGTTGGGTTGCGCTAGGCACGAACACCAACAGCAGGTGGAGGAGTGAAACCATTCGCGGGCAGCACGAGCGAGGGTCAGGTGCCAGGTGCTGTACGCGGCTGAGCTGTCCGCAGGCCGGCGAGCATTTATAGGAGGCTCTTGGTGAACACTATGTATTCTTTTTGCAGAACAGTTCCACGTCTGTCGAGAAGGGAAGCAAAATGAATCTCTGCTATGTCCGCCATCGCACGTTCGAAGGCGTGGATGCGGCGAGAGAGGCGAGGAGCTCAGACCAGGCGCCGGTCGGCCTCGTCAGAGCTTCGGCGCCTCATCGCCATCGTCAACACCGCAACCTCAACCTCAACCTCATCTACACCTCTCATCCTCCAACCACCACCGCTTCCACCCACCCGTCGTCGACCCCTTGCGTCTCCTCTTCAGCCCTCACATCTACCAACGCCCTCATATCCACAGCCAACAACACCTCACTCATCCACCTCTCCGCCGCCGCCGCCAAAATGGCCGACCTGAACGAGCTCCAAGACGTCGTCAAGCAACTTCACCAGACCCTCTCCTCCCGCAACCCATCAGGCGGACCTGCCCTGCTCTCCCGCGCCAAACTCGCCCTGCTACACCTCAATGCCCTCCTACCCACCCCACGCACGCCGCAACCACACCTGCTCGCCGCCCGCGAGGTGCTCGAGCTGGGCGCCATGCTCTCCATCCGCCTGCAGGACCCAGAAGGCTTCACGCGCTACTTCCAGCAGCTGCAGCCGTTCTATGCGCTGCCTACAAACGTGCTGCCAAAGGAACAGGGCAACTCGAGCAAGATCACGGGATTGTATCTGCTGTTGCTGCTGAGTCAGGGTGATTATGCGGGGTTCCATACGCTGCTGGAGACGCTCGAGGTTGCGGCGCAGGAGGCGCGCGAGAAGAATGGCGGTGGCCAAGGTGGCAAGGGGGGACTGGAGGACGACGAGTTCATCCAGTATCCTATTCGGTTGGAGCAGGCGTTGATGGAGGGAAGCTACGATCGCGTTTGGGGCGAGACTAAGAGAGAAAGGGTGCCGAGTCCGGAGTTTGGCGTGTTTTCAGAGGTGCGTAGTCTAACGGCATTGTCACTTGCCTTGCAACTTCTCCAGTACATGCTAACGTTCGACATGACAGGTCCTAATCGGAACCATCCGATCCGAGATCGCCTCGTGCTCTGAAAAGGCTTACCCCTCCATCCCCATCTCAGACGCCAAATCGCTTCTGTTCCTCGACTCGGAAGGCAGCGTCGTCGAATTCGCACGGAAACGCGGATGGACCGTCAAGGACGGCCGTCTTTACTTCCCCATCCAGCAGCAGGATCAAGCCGAGAACCAGAGGGACATCCTCGCCATGAGCGGACAGGTGATTGAAAACACCATTGGGTACGCGAGAGATTTAGAGACTATTGTTTGAGGAGACTGCGGGAGCCAAACAAAAAATATCCGTGGAAAAGCAATTCATGGAGGATGGCTATGTACTACTACTACTACTACTACTACCACCACCACCTACTACTACTACTAAGACTCATTGGATTTGCTGGTATCGGCGAACATTTTGCGGAGCCCAGGCGTTTTCAAGATATGCAATGGAAGGAGCATGGAGTACGGTGGACAGCACGGGTCAAGGGAGAATAGATTCCGTGAAGCCTTTGATAGAGTAGCATGAAACCTCGTACCCCATGATTATTCTAAAAGCGGATGGATGTGGATTTGAACATGTCGTTTCTCTATGCCTATATCAACAGAAAAGGTAGTGTTGTACATTTTGTTACAGGTAGTACACATGAGCAACGATTGATCGTCCTCGTAAATATGCAAATAATGAGATGTTCCACTTGCGCGAGCCATAACTGACAATACGAGCACACTGCTCGCTGTCGCACCATTTTCCAACTCAATTCCATGAAAACATCCTTCCCGTTTCCTCTCCCCCTCACGGCACGACAACAACCCCCATACTCGCCGCAGTCCCCAAAACCGTCTTCGCAATCTTCTCCAACGGCAAGCCCCCCAACCGATCGTCAAGCTGCTTAATCTTCGCAATCTCATACACATGCTTCAAGCTAACCTTGCCCACAGTCCCATGCACCGCGTTTCCCACCGTGGGACTACTCTGACTCTGCTTTCCCCTTACGCCTTCCTTGTTGACTTTGGGGCCAGCAGTGTTGCCTGCGCCGCGGACTTTGTTCCCTTTGCCGCCTGGCGCGACGCCCGCAGCTGTGAGGAGGAGGTGCGTTGTTGGAGGGGGTTTCATGACGAAGGAGAAGGAGCGGTCAGGCCGGACAGTAATGACGCATGGGATCGGGGTGCCCGTGACGAAGTTTGCTGTTAGGGCGTTGAACTCCTGATCAAGTCGTTAGCCAAAAATGGGAGTTCTCTCGACTTCTCCGGAGGATATGCCAATCTGCATGCGGGAAAAGTGCCGCGATTGCTCTCTTTCTTAATCTTACCTTGCAGAAATCCATGCTCTTCACACCTTTGCTGCCCAGCGCCGGTCCGACGGGCGGCGACGGCGACGCCTGGCCTGCGCCGACCATCAACTTGACGAAAATGTCCTTCGCCAACGCTTTCCTTGCCATCTTTTATGTGTGTTTTCGGGGTGCTGTGAGAGTTGCAGAAAGAATTATGCGACGGTTGTCAGGCGACTCGGCTCGACTTGGCGTTGTCGCTGGCGATGGTAGAAGAGAGACTTTGGATGGATTGTTTGCGCGCGTAGACGAAGGAACAGAGAAGTTCGGAGCCGGGGATTTGTCGAGCAACTCGGGTATGCTCAAACAGAAGCGGTGCAGAGCGGTCGTGAAGAAGATCGGGTCGTGATATCTGTCCAGGAGCAAGTCGTCGCTCGGAGGTGTGTCGCTGTTACGAGAAATGGGGGAATTGCTGGAGTTTCGCCGCCTCGTACAATGTAGTCCCAACCTAAATACGAATTGGAGAGCAGAGGAAAACCGTCAACACAGTTACGTTCTTCCTCTTGCCGTAGAGCTAGAAATCGCGACGGGTCTAACTCTCGTGCTTCGGTCCTCGAGGGAAAATGGCGCGGAGGTCCGGCGATGGCAGGATGATTGTTTCGCCGTGACGCACGTGACGGCAGATGCTTTGGCTGGGAATGGTTGGTTAATGGTATGATAATGGAACTGTCGTTTTGGGTATGTTAAAGCCATGGATGCTCCCAAGATGCTGTTTGATGCCAAAAATACGTCTAGGTTTTATCATACAGCCACCTTCGTGGATGCTACCATCTACAGACAATAGTGCATTGTTTGTGCTGAGGATCGGCTGAAGACCGATGGCGAGAGAGCAGGCATTAGCATGCCACTCCCCATTCCAAACTACTGGTGAAAACGAATAGAACAGCATTCAAATACATCAGTCAAAGAAGCTTTTAGACTCCTGTCCATGAGAAGTCATTGGAACACCTGCTGCTCGCCAAATCCTGATTCCTGACCTCCTTCCTTGGTCGAGCCCATGATGTGCGAACTCCGCCTGATTAAAACAAGCAACGTCTCTGCCTCCGTCGATGCTCATGGTTCACGGAGCCTTTTCAAGGCGCCATTATGAAATACAAAGCCATCGAGAAGGGCATTCGACTGTTGCATCAACTCCAGATAAATGCTTGAAACTTCCTCCATTTCTGAAGCTGCTTAGATCAACCCAAAAACGCCGCCGGCCTGCTGGAACTTCAGCTGATATTCCCTCAGATCCGCCCAATGCCTCAGCTCTTGCTCGTCATCCTGTTCGTTGTACCTGTTGGTGGCCATGCTGGATCTTTCCAACTTGCCAAGGATGTCGAGGAACCGGACAAGATACTGCTCTGCCTGCAGCGCAAGCGAGCTCTTGCGCGTCTTGGGCACGTCGAGCAGCGTCGACGCAATCTGCCGGATCTTGACGGTCTGGAGAGAGGTCGCGGTCAGCACCACCAGCTGCTCGACGGCGGTTGAGTCCGCCGGTCTGATAGGGAAATAGAAGCTTACTAGGCTATCGCCATTCGGTTCCATGTTGACCTGGTTGATGCTTCCGAGGACGATCAGCAAATCCTTGATGATTTGTTCACGTTCTTCGGCCATCTCTCGGTCAGTTGAGTCGTAGTTTGACGACGACTTGACGGCTCCGCCGAGCATATCAAGCCCAGCAGACGCCATTCCAGGGGGGTCTTGGAGGCCCTCTTGTGATTTCAGCTTATTGTACGCCTCGCTCAGCGCGAAGTACTTCTCCACAATATACGATCTCGTGCTCAAATGGCTTGCATAAATGTTGGCCTTCTGAATCTCGTATTGAACTTTACGACGCTCTTCAGGGTTGTTGTCAAGTTCGAAGTGGTTGGAGGCGAGTGTCTGTAAGGCTGGATCGTCCGATAGCGGGGGATAGTATGCCTGAGAATTGGCTCCGAACTGGCCACCCACCGGCCAGACCTTGAGCTCACCAGCAAGGTTATCCAGAACCGCTTTGCACTGTTTCAGACACTTGTCGAGAACGCGCTTTTGTTTTTCCCAATCAATGACCTCGCCGCTGCCATATGCGAGCTCCATTGTAGAAAGGTCTTGGTAAGATCGGTAGATCTCACAACCCGCGATGAAGCCTGTTATGAGTGGCAATACGTCACGGGGCTGTTCTCCCACGTGAGTGAGGTAAACATAGGCATCGTCAAGCTCTGCAGGGAACTCCGGGTATTGTTCAGTCGGTGTTGGGGGTACCATGGTGGCTTCGCCAAAGGTTGCTCCGTTTTGCTGTAAACTCCTGCGATGCAATGTCAACAATCCATCTCAAAGCCACGGCCAAACAAAGCACGAAACTCATCCCCAGCTCAAGCAGAATAATACGTACCTCATTCCAACAAAAGCTGTCCAAAACAGTCTACGCCCGATTTGTTCGGCTACTTTGTCAATGTGCTGGGGATACCCGGAACTATCTCCGTTGTTCCCTCCTCCCAGTATGTCAGCGTAGTTGCTGTCAGCCTGCATCTTATGCAGACCCAGAACCCGTAAGATGGTCAAGCATTCGCCGAAATAAAGTCGGCACTGGCGCCATTGAAAAGTGTACGCTCCCGTCAATCCGATAAAGTAACTCGTGCAGGCGTCATATATGTCGAGGTCCTGGCGATCGAGATATCCACCTCCTCGAGCTGCACTGCATACCTGCACACATCGGTTTACTAGTGCCATGTGGTTGGGAAACAACTTGTCTTGGCCCTGCGATTTAAGGTCGATGCGAGCCTTTCGAGGAAATGACGCGACAAGTGCAGCGACCATGGAAGCCAACAGCGCCAAGAAAGGTCTATTGGAAATATCCTCGCGCCTGCTCCACATGTCTCTAAAGGTAGGCTCATGTGGAAATGGACAGAGAGGATGGATGTAAGTGAAGAAATCGTTGATCAGGAGTTGTAGCGTGGAGAGAGGGCAGATGGACTCGGCGGTGAACGTCGGGACAGAGGACAGTGCTGCTAATGCCTGGGCAGCATGCGTGGGCGAATTGGGCGACGAAGGTCCATTCTCCTCCAGACGGCGCTTCTTGATGGCTTCAGCATGTCGATTCGGTGGTCCGCGACGCCTGCTCGGTCGTTCGAAGGTGCAGGGTATATCCAGAGCGGCGCAAGCGCGACAAGGTGGTCCCGATTCATCGCACTATTCCAACAGAGAGAGGACGATGTCAGCAAAGCCCAAGTACAAAGTATGAGGGGGAGAGCGTGTGCACGCGAGGTGGACGAGCTGGAGCGCGTTGGGACTCCAACATGACACGCGAACACGCGACTTTGGAACGTACCTTGACCTTCCGGATGCTGCAGGAGTCGCACGCCTTGCGCAAGCGATTTGTCTTTTGCGAGTTGCCATCTTGCGACAGTTGTTGAGCTTGCTGAGCTTGTTGCTGTTGTAGTGGCTGCAGAGACTGCTGGTGCTGGTGCTGTTGTTGCACCTGTTGCTGCTGACTCTGCTGAGCAAGAGCAGCAGCGGCTCTCTGCTCAATGGGGGACGAGCTCGTCGTATGGTTTGTGTGATTCTGCGGCGGACCGGCCTGCAGACCTGGTTCAAGCTTTGGGAACAAGTTTTGGGAGGCGGCGTGGAGCTGGTACGGCAGCTGATCCTGCTGTGGCGGGTCGATCATGGTCGCAGGAGGCGCGGCCGGATAGATTGGCGCGTAGTGTTGGCCATCGCTGGGAGGTTCTGGGTACTGAGACATGGTAATGACGCGACGGAGGAGATCGCGCTCCTAGCAAGCGGGCAGAGGAGCAATGCTTCGTGATTGCAGCGTGCAAGAAAGGCGGCGAGCAGGTCGGGCAGGACGCGACGAGAAGCGTGGCGGTGGCGACGCAGGCGAAGCGATGGACGACGGACGCGACGAGATCAATTGGGAGAGACGACGGGGTTGGCGGATGTCGAGGGCAGTTTGCGATGGAAGCATGCGAGTGCAGGATGAGCAGAGTGATGACAGAGACTGGTGCGGGAAGTAGCGCCCGTCTCGAGGCGTCGTGCGGTCTTGCGGAAGCTCTAGCTGTGAACAGGCCGGGGTGGGATGCGGGCAGAGGCGTGCCAGCGGCAGCGCGAGAGGAGCGAGGAGTGAGGAGCGATGAGAGAGGAGGCGAGCGTGAGATCGTGAGGGTGAGGTGTGAGAGAGTGGGAGGGAGAAGTGGGAGCGTCCGAGGTTTGTGGTTGTGGTCGCGGTTGTGGTTGCGGTGCGCACGAGAGGAGGCGTCGCCGTCAACACAGAAACAGCGAATAAGAAAAGAGCGACCAGTCCGCCCTCCAGCGGTGCGAGCAAGATCTGATGGCAACGACCTGTCGGGGATGGCGATGGAGTTGGAGACGGAGAAGGAGGAAGAAGAAAAAAGAAAAAAGAGAGGAGTTCCTCGTCTGCCTCTGCCTCTGCCTCTACCTCGTTCTGCTGCTGGACGGCTGCTGCTGCTCCTCACGCATCCGGCCATGACGACGCGGCGAAGGGAAGGCACAGGCAGGACAGGAACCTCACGTCCTCGCCAGCGTCGCCAGCGTCGCCAGTGTCTCCTCAATCTGCTGCTGCTTTCTTCTTCGCAGGGCGACGTAGTTGCCGTCACGCCTGCTGCTGCACCTCACAGCCCTCGCACCCCCTCCTCCCTTCCAGCAGCATTCATCATTTATCAGAGCATCACTCTCTCATCTACCGGTACCTCAAGTACCTCACGTAGGTACCAACCACTAGCCTCATTTGATGGGCGATGTGATGGAAGCTGGACGACGGCTTTGTCGTCATCCATCCAGCATCACCACTACCTACACCTCCAACGCTGCAATCAACCCACCAGCATCTCGCAGTGCTTGCTCCTCTCCTCCAACGGTGGCCTGCTGGGTGCTCTCCCATGGATCAGGTCGAGCAAAAAAGAAACAAGAGAACCGCACGGCGAGCGCAGCCACCTCGTCCGCTCTTTCGGATCGCCACGGACCCCTCGACCAGTCCATCGAACGCGAACCAGACCGATCCAATCCCTCCCGCCGGTGTCCAATCCGCCTTGCTCCTCGTCGTAATCCATGCCTCCGCCCATGTCTTGGGATTGCTGGTGCTTTTCTCCGGCCGCGAGTGATCAGCCACTCGTGTTGTTATTGTTGTTGTTTGCTGCTGCTTTTGCTCTCGTGTCCCAACCGCTTCGCATGGAAGCAACCGCTGTCGAGGACGGCACGCGTGCATGACTCAAGAGCAACAGGCAAGTGCAACTCCAGCAGAAAGACTGAGTCGTCTGGTGATTTCAAATGCAACACCTCGGACGGCGTGGTTGACGATGGTCGAAAGACGCTGGACGGTCGTCACTCCGCGCGCAGGCTGAGTGGTCCTCTGGCGTCTGCGCTGCACCACTCAGCGTCTCCCGGAGCTTCGAGTCCGCCGCCGCCCGCCCGCCTCCAGCTTCCAACTGCTGATCCGACTTCAAGCAACAAACCTCCCCCCCATCGCTACTCGGAGGTCCAGCCTCAGCCTCAGTTTCACGGCAGCTATCCGACGCCCTGCCTCCCGATCCACTTACTCTTGCACCAGGAGTCCCCCAAGTCCAGCAGTTTGCTGATAAAAAGCAACACAACCTCATGCGGGTCATGAGGTCATCCATCGTCTCTTGCAGAGCGTAAAAACACCTCTGGCCATGTCAGTCGAGTCGGCCTTCGTACCTGAGCCCGCTGCGTTTGGGGATATACATAGCTCCCGAGGGCACATGCACTCCCATCCTACGATCTGACTTGGCTCTGCGTCGGACCTGACATGCTTCTCGCTGAAGACGATGGCTTGCACCTTCAAATCAGGCTCTAGTTCCGTCGGCATAAACCGATACTGTTGACTTACATGTACATGGAACAAAAAGCGTAGGTTGATAACCTTGAAACATATGAACAACTCAGGTGAACCCCTTGCTCAATCCGTAGAGTTTTCCAGAGGTGAAGCAGCCAACAGGAATGTGCCGCTGAAAGGACATAAATCCGCTAAACTCGATGTCGGATGCATCTCGTGTCTAATTTCGGCACTACGTGGCATGCCACGGCGGCCTGCCTCTCCATTTCGCGTGTCACGTACAACCATCACCGAAAGTGCAAGATGCAACAAACTTGGCAGGGGTCATAAATGCTTTCCATTTTTTGCTATCCATGACATGAGGGAGTCAGGTCTAAGAAATTGGACAAATACGGCCGTGGTTGCTGCTGCTGCCACACAACCATCCCGTAATGATGGTGATGATGATAACACCTTCGCTATGCAAATACAATCGAGCCATCGCCGTCCCTTGAAGGGGCAGGCAAGTCGACAGGCAAAACCAAAGCAATGAACTAGTAATACAAACGACACGAAGCAAAGGCTTCCGAAGACATGAAACGCTGGCGTCTATGGAGACAATCCAACCTCCATATATGTTGACCGAGTCTGACGTGCAAAGGAGCCTCATCGATATGGCGCGATGGTTTCTTCTCTCCGACAGCTTGAAGAGATGCTGGGCATTACGCTGCCACGGTTTCTCCTTCCTGGTCCTCTTCCTCCTCCTCCTCGAATGCTGCCATCATCTCTGCTTCGAGATCGCTTCCATCATCATCATCATCGCCGTTGCCGCCACCGTCTTCAGTACCAACATTATTGCCATTCGTCCCATTTGCACGCTCTTGTGCCTCTTCTTCTGGGCCCGTCGTTTCGGGACTGGGCAGCCCCGACTCGGACTTGTGCGGCGACTTTGAAGCGTTAACGACGTTCGTCAGACTTGTCACGCGCTCCAATGCCCGTTTCTTCCGTCTTTGCAGCTTCGATCCGGATTTGCTGGCTGTGCTGGTGTCGCTGTCGTCCTCGTCGCTTGGGTCAACATCTGCCAGCTTCCTCTTGCGAGCGCTGTCTGTGGGTGTGGGCTCGTCGGAGTCTATGCCGTCCGTGTTCATATCATCCGCACTCGCGTCGTCCGAATTCTTTCCGTCATCATCATCGGATTGTGCACTTTCGGAGTCAGACTCGACGTCCGAACCAAGAAACTCGTCAAGCTGCTGTTGCATGTCGTCCCAGTCCGTTTGCTTTAACTCTACGGGAACCAAGTCTTCCTCTCCTGGACGGCCTTCACCGGCCGGAGTGACGAGAGTATCGCTGGTGTCGCCATTTTCCTCGTCCTCGCCGGAATACAACATGATGTCTTCGAGTTCTTCAAGCGGCGAGGCCATGTCCGCAGACCCCTGATCGGAGCGTCTGTCCGGCTTCACTTCTATCAAGTATGGCGTTTCGTCCTCATGCTTCCAGCTTGAGAAGCATGTATCGAGCCACTGTCGCGTGACTATCTTGATGTGAGGGTGTCTTGCCGCCTTTCTAACCTTGTTGCTTCGGAAATCTCGTTGAGTGACGACATGTGTGGTCCGCTTGTTGAGATCTGGCGTGATCTGGGCGCCAAAGCACTTCGCATTTCGCCCAGAGTCGGTTCTAGATTTATCGTGTTAGCGGAGACATGAAAGAAGAGTATAATGGAAATCAAGGCCAAACTCACGTATGCGGGTCCACACTTTGAGGGAATATTCCCGAGAAGACGATGGAGCAGCCCTTCAGCACGTCGTGCTTCATTTCATGCATGATCTCGCTGACGTCAGGGACAATACTCAGGTCATCCAGAGGTCGCTTTTTCGGGCTCTTCCCAGCTCTCAGCTCGGCAACTCGTCCACCGACCGTGCCGGCAGCAACTCGATCATACTCGTCGTAAAAGGCGCGGTGGACATCGCGAAGACTGGTTTCAAGATAATGGAGCTCCGTGTCGTCGTCGTGGAGCACTGCATGTCTATGCTTGAGATGCTCGACTTTCGATTCGTCGTTCCCGTTAAGCTCGAGCTCCTTCTTGACGTCTTCTTCGTCTTGCTTGTCCTGTGCTTCCTGTTTCTTCGCAAGCGGAGAGTTGAGAATGATATTCTCAATATCCTCCTCGTGCTTCTTCATTTGCTCTTGAATGAGGTTCTGGTCTTCTCCACCGCTAATGGCGACCAGCTGTTCCCCAATGTCGGCATCTGACGTGGATCCATTACTCTCCCCAATCGCCAGCCCGTTGCCAACCTTGTCTGCAACTGAAGCGTCAGGTGCTTCCGCAGCTTTTGCGGTGCTTTCTGCGACTTGCGCGTCGACTTCTGAATCTTGCGTAGCTTTGGCATTTTTCCCGCCTAGTTCAACCGGCTTTGGTGGTAGGAAGGTAGCATTAATATCGCCGATTCCAACAAAGAACTCAAATGGTTGCACCTTGACCAGGTGCTCGGACCAGTTCCAGACGTCTGCACGGTCGTCGATAATCACCACCATTTTATTATCGACAGGGAAAAGGCGTTTCAACGCCTTCATTGTCAAGCTTCCGCTTTCGTCGCGACTAAGGATGCGATCGCCAAATATTTTTCGATCAGGGTCTACAATCTTGGCGATATTCTGAGCGTAAGCGCGTGTACCCATGGTGTAGATGTGGCATTCGTAGAGCTTCGAGATGCTATCGAGAAAGGCTAATAAGCCTGGTCGCATCTTCACGTAGTATGTCGCCGCTCGTGGAATGTCTTCCACAAGCTGAAATGTTTTGATATCCTTCAGTGCATCGTAGTTTGGGTTCTCGGGGTCGCTCATCCATTCACCAATTATCCTATCCACGTGTGCTTGGATGATGGTTTGGTCGAGATCGACGACGAGAGACAGCTTTCGGCTGGTGAGCAGACGTCGCTTGCCCTCTTCGTTCATGCGTGTTGCCTCTTCCTCACTGATAGTGAGAGCGGTGTGGCCATGGGTCATGTTGATCTTCGCTCGCTCCGAGTCCAGAACCGTGGTGACATAGTCCACTCTATGACGAACAGATTAGAATGCAGTTCGTCGACAGCTATGGGGGCAGGGGATGAATACTCAGTCATGTCCTTGCCGCAGTTGGCGCAAAGGCCACCGAACTGGACTTCATGTCGACAAGGTTCCTCAATTTCGATCAAAGCGGTTCTATGGCATTCGTCAGTGCATTTTCTCATACGACGGTGCGCAGTACTGCCAGATGGACCTACCCCTTGCCATGAATGACATCGCCAACGCTGATCTTCCATCCAGTAACGGTGCCGCTGATGGGCGATTCAACATTGGCCGGAAACTTCTTCTTGAACGTGTTGATGTCTCCCCATTTGTTACCTTCCGTGACTTCGGACTCAAACGTGTACTCGAACAGGGTTTCCGCCTTGTCAACCGGATCATCAGATTGCTTGAGCAGAGCTGTGACGGTGATGGGGTAGTGCAACTCTGGCGCGGATCGTAGTAGCATTTCCTCTCTGTTTCGTTTACATGCTCGAGGAGCAACGTAAGCCTGTGGATGTGGAGGTTCTGTATCTGTGGAGGGCCGGAAGCGCAAACATGGACGGCCGCCAGGAATGAAGGCTGCAGAGGGGAAGAGAGGTCCGACGACGGGATCGCGAGGGAGGAATGTCGGGACAACGCGCGGCGCAAATGCGGTCGATGCGCGTATCAAGCGGAAGAGGAGGATGCACTGTGTGGAGAGGGGAGAGTAGTAGGTAGTGCAGGAGATGTGCGTCGAATTGTCGTGTGTAGGTCAAGTGCTGTGAGAATCGTGCGGTGGATCGAAGTGATGGATGGAACGGAGCTGTCCTGCACGCACACGGTGGATTGCAGCTCTCCCCGTCGACTGGAGACGGGCGCGGCCTGCGCGTTTTATGGTCCTGCCGCCAGCAGCCCCTCTCCGCACGTGCCACGCAAGCTCCCCGTGCAGCTGCGTCCTTAGCTAAGCAGTCGCTGCAGCTCACCCGTCACCGCCACTCCACTTCCACTCCACTCCACGGTCGCATCACGACAAGGGCCTCAGGTTCTTTGTTCATCGTTCATCATTCTTGTGTCTGTGTCTGCCTGCCACAATACTTCCTGGGTGCATCGTACGTGCTTCTATCCGCCACTATTCGAGTACCCAATGCTTCCATCGCCATGACGATGATGCAGCTCGTCATAACATTCCATACTGTCCTCTAAGTAGGTAATTACCACATTAAGACGTTGCACAATACACACGTGTGAACCGCTATAGCGCAAAAACAAAGCAGACTCGACGTAGGGAAAAGAACAAGAAAAAGAAAAGAAAAGAAATCAACGGTGCGACACTCATATCAAGACTACGCCGCTGTCCATGCAAATTGCCGTTATTCGTCTATAACTCATCCAGGTCCCTCTAATTACCCTTTAACGCCGCCTCGTGCCCCTCCCATGCCACGCATCACCATACTCCCCAGCGCCATCGATGACGTACCGCCGTGGCCCTGCGAGTGTACCATGGACGATTGCGCGTTTGGTTGTCCAAAGTGCGCAAGATGGCCCATGACTTCCATTTCTGCTTCCGCGTCGTCTTCCACAAACGTCCACTCATCATCCGACTCATCGGCTGGCTCGTCCTTGCCCGTCTTGATGAATGTCTTGGCCCTCTCTAGCTCTCTATAGATCGTTTGTATAGCAAGCTGAACGCCGTTTTCCTACGTAGACAATGTTAGTCGCAATACATGTCTCCCAGTCGTGAACAACTTACCCTTCGTATCTTCTCGCCCAGCACTTTGGCCTTCACAAGCATTCGCTCGTCATTAGTCGCGGTCCACATTGCCCGAGCAAGAACACTGGTGTTGATTTTCTTGATGCAGATGCCGACACCCAGGTCCTCCACACGGATGCCGAAGAAGAACTGGTCGCCGAAGAACGGCTTGATCACAGTAGGGATCCCGGCTCGAAGACTTGCTCCAGTGGTTCCACATCCACCGTGATGTACGGCCGCATCAACCTGCAGAAACAGCCAATCGTGAGGGGCTTCTTTGATCTGGAAGATCTCCGCAGGCAGCGGCACTTCAGGTTTTGAGGCGTCCTTCTTCCCCAAACGCTCTGACCAGCCCTTCGAGAGAATACAACGAACATCCGCTTTGAGAACTGAATCGACGACAGTCTTGGTGAGCGCTGCTGGGTCGTCGACGACGATAGATCCGAAGCCGACATATACAATCTTCTTTTGGTCCTTGCGAGCTTTCTCAATAAAGGCAACCAAATCAGCTGGTGGGGTGTACGCCGAAGAGCCGTCCAAGAACCAATAGCCAGTTACACGAATCCAATCCGGCCAATCGAGGGGCGGTACAACCACAGATGGACTAAAGTTGTACAAAAACGGCCTTGCGTTTGCTTGCATCTTGGTTTGGTTCGTGCCCGAAATGCCGAGAACTCGTTTACGAAATCCGTTGACCTGCCCTGCTATGGCACGCCAGAACACGGCATCGAAAACAACATAAGTGGCCTGATTGTAATGTCCACCTAGTTTGTGGTCGGGTACTCCGAAAGCGTGAGGGTATGTCCGGGTCCTTGTCCATGGCATTCCAAATGCACGGAAGTAGGGTATTCGTAAAGCTTCGGCAATATGGATGCCTACCATAGCACTGGGGCTCTCTATCAGGATGTCGGCACCCTGACATGCTTCCCAAGCAGTCTCCATGAGGCCATCAAGCCAACCGCGGAACTGGTTTATTTGCATCATTAGTCAAGTGTACTCTAATGGTCTCGATTCAACTAACCTTATCCGAAGCCTCCCTCATGAACGAGAGGGTAAACATGCCATTCTCTACACAAATGCGCATCAACTCGGCAGGGTCTCCAGCAACCGGTGCAAAGTCTATTCCTTGCTCCCGGACTGCGTTCTCGAATTCGGCGTGGGTTGCAATCTTCGCTTTATGGCCCTCGGCGATGAGCCCCTTGCAGAGGGCAATGTAAGGCTGAACATCACCACGAGACCCAATCGTCAAGCACGTAATATTCAGTGAAGCCGCAGGTTTAAAATCGACGATGGACGCGTAAGGGTCGTCGAAAATCAGAGCGCTCCTTCCAGTGTCTGGATCCAAATTAGCGATTACATGAGTATAGGGCAAATATAATCCTACCAAAGTCGTTTGCGAGTGGTTGAGGAACCGACTCAGGTGGAGCGTCTTGCCTAGCCTCCTGCAGCATATCATGCTCCGCGCGCGCCAATTCCTCACGCAGTGTCTCTTCTTTATGGAGAACGCTAGAGTCTTCCATGAATCGCAAACTTTCGAGTCTTCGAAGCAAAGTCACAGCGCAGTCATCCCGAAGATCGTGTTTGTTGAATTCGAAGAATAGCTCTTCGTGTCCTTTGATCGTTATGACTAAACCATGATAGCCGAATCGGAAACCTTTCTCCTTTTCAACATTTTCGATATCTCTGAGTGGGAGAATCAACTGCATGATGTTAGTATACGGTCCTGAAACAAGCCACTACTATGTTTACCTTGGTTCGCGTTGTCGGCATAAGAGTTCGGAAGCAGAAATTACGATCACTCAGATATATCTTGCCATATTGAGGTAACAGCCGCTGAAGAGACCCGAAGAAGGTTGCCTGAAGCTCTTCGCTTTCAGGCAAAGCGAAATGTTCTCGAAAGCGTTCCGAGTCCACGTTTGCATCATCGTCCTCGTCCACGCCACGAACGTGATCATCAGGTGCGAGACCATCGGGGGGGTTGTAGTGTTTGCGGCCGCCAGCCCACATACCAGAAACCTTTTCATAGTAGCCCATGGACTCTGTTGCCAGAAGACGGCTCATCTTCGTGGAGCGACTCCTCAAGAAGCCTGCGAGTCCAGTAGCCTTCTGGATTGGGTAGGAGCCTGCTTGATAGAGATTTTGCAAGGCGGAGGACGATCCCGATGGTTGCATGTTTGAGTGCGATGCCTCTTGGTCTTCATCGAGTTCCGTAGTAGGTTGCGGCTCAGCGGGTGACTTTCGCAAGTAACCAGAAGGTGATGATAATGGCTTGTCGGCATGAAACGAACGCGTCGTGATCTGCGAGTGATGAAGCTGATCGAGATCAGAGTCTGACAGCCCTGACTGGGAGTGATGAATGGTAGGCCTATGGAAAACATCGCTTCTATTAAGGATTTGACTTGCTGAAGCATTTGTGTCGTCTATCGATTGAACAGCAGCAGACGATTCCGTTTCTGGGTCGAAGGAATGGCTGACAGAAGCGTCCGAGTCCAGCGCTCGAGGAGAATGTGGGGTTCTATCTGTAGGATGCTGCGAGGCGCCTCGACTCAGGCTCCTATTCACACTGAAGCTCCGGCGACCGCTGTCTGAATTTGTGCGGCTGAAGGCGCGGGCTGCATCCATGCTGCGTCGTTTGACATCGTAGCTTGAGCGTCGAGAATCCATGCTAACCCTTGGACTGGAGCTTCGCATCCCCGTTGGTGGTAGAGGCGATAGTGTTGCTCGAACGTTTTCCCGAATCACAGGTACGGTCGGTTCAGATGGGCTAGGCGCGATGCGAACAGCCTCTTTGCCCCGATCGTGCGACCGACTTTTACGAGTGACTGCGTCAGGAGCAGGACTTTCGTTTCCATTGCGAACATCTGCTAACCCGTTGTCGTCGACCATAATCTTGAGCACATTGAGGGCATCACGCCCCGAGTGGAAGAATGAAAAGTAATACTAGAGAGAAAGTGTTAGTTGGATCTCAATCAGTATGGTTCAGGAATCATACTTCGTCGACGGCATATGTCTCATCATTGTCGATAACGCGAATCTTGATCGTCTCCGCAAAGTCCAGTAGCGGATTTTCTTCCACATCTAAAACGTTGTCGATCGGAAGAGAGATCTTGACCGAGTTCCCCTCATTGTGGGTTCTGAAAATCACCTTTTGTACGGCACGCACCCATTCTAGGGCACTCGCCGCACTATCCGCAATAAACTTGTAGGTCCTCTTTTCTGATTCTATGACGAACTCCGTGGCTTCTTTATCCTTGTTCTCCTTGTGTTCCAAAACAGATGCAGAGATTGCGCGACTGAGATTTATTCTGTTTCGCGGAAAGTAAAGATCTGAAGGATCTGTGTAATAGGACAGGACATCACCCTTTAGCATAAACCAGTATCGGTTATACTTTCGGTTGCCTTTCTTCGACAAGAAGCCCGTCTTAGAGCCACCATCAGTCTGCGATAAGTTAGCCTATGTCACAATGATACCCAAGTCATGGACCATCTGACCGATTTCTTTGCGACGTATGCATAGAAACAGACATGCTTCTGGGTGATATACATGTAACCCTGCAGCAAGACACTTTGAACCAACCAGCACGGATATTCTACAGACGTTAGTCGCGGGATATTCCCATAGCGCTGGCCATTCACATACCACAAATGACTTCTTCCAGCTCCTCAAACTGAAATATGCTCCTTAGTCTGTGAGCCAGGCTTGCAGAGTTCGTCCCGAGCTTGGATTGACTCAGCCCGTCCTCCTCCCGTGCGCCTCTACTTTGCCGATCTTCCCTGCTTGGTGCATCCCCGCTCTGTTGAAGCGTCTCTTTTCTCCTCGAGCCGATGCTAGTAACGGTAGGTGCTGCGCTTCGCTCTGTGTTGTCCTGGGAGGGTCGAGGAGGTAGAATCTGTGAGGATGACATCGTCTCATCCGGTGCGGCAGGAGCTGGCGAGCGGCCTTCTTTACGACTTTTGATGTTGAGTTTCGGAATGGATCGCAGGAGGCGGTTGTCTGAAAACTTTCGGCGGTGGCCTTGGGCCTGCTGGGGTTGACCCAAGGTTCGATGAGGTCCGCCAGGCCGAGAGTCATATGCACTCTGGGCAACCCGTTTGGTACTGGCCCCTTCCCCTTCACTCTCGCTCGACTGCTCTTGAATGATGCGTCCATGCAGGTCTGCCTGGGAGCCCGCCTTTGCGATCATGGAGAACAGAGACTGGTTCATGTTGAACGTATCTCTGCTCTTGGGAGCGGTGACATCGTCATGAGCATCATCGCCGTCCCGCAGTCGCTCTGGAATGTCCAGGGACATTCGCGGTTGGTCTTTCCGTTTCTTCGTCAACCTCCGTCCCACCTTCTCGCGAAGGTGGTTATCGTCCGATGACATGTTGAGTTGGAGTTCGCACTGGCTGCAGCGAGTGAAATGCTAAGGCGTGTGTTGGTGCTGCGAGTCGGTGGGTGCGAGATGGAGGGATCGTATCTGGTCGGGATGATTGCGTGACGGGGCGTGCGGCGATGAGGGAGGAAGTGACAACAAAACAATGTGATTGTTACATCCTGGGAGGAGTCTGTGAGATGGACGGTGCGGTTAGGGACGAGGTGAAAAGGCAGCACAGCGTCCAACAACAACCTTGCATGGGATCATCTGGTGCTCGCCCCTCGCGCCAACCAGTGATGACCATTATTTTGGGGGAGGGCTGCCTGCCCTCTGCGGGTTTCTGCCACCGCCTTTCGACGGGTTTCCGATAAGCACGCAACGGCCCCGAGCGAGCGAGCGAGGTCACATGTGATAGGCAGCAGCAGCAGCAGTCATCCACGCCACCACAGCCCATCTCGGACCTCGATGGCGCCAGAGTGATCACTCCCTTACGCATCGTGACTGTTCAGCACGTGGAACTGAACATAATGGGGCTTCGCCACCGCGCAGCGTCTAGGAGCTTCGGTTGAGCCAATAATGCACTCTCAGGAAATTCAGGTTGAGCACGTAAGGTCCCGTTATTATTCATGAAACCAATGTACATAGGAATTAGAGTTCAAAGACACTAAAGTGGAAATCTGTTTACACGTTGATAACAAACACATAAGCTGATGGAAATGCACAGTCTGTCAGATCCCGTCAACCCCAAATATCCTGTTGTTCCCTTATGATCCAACGCCTCCACCCGGATTCCTTATCTTGGTAATCCTGATAATCACCTATTTGGCCTTGGCGAGGCCAACGCTGTTGCTTCCAACATCGTAGATAGAGTAGTACCTACGGAGGAAAGCATCACCGAGGATAGCAAGAGGGCCAACGGGTTCTGGGAAGTCCATGCCCATGAAAGTCGAGATGCAGGAACCCTGAGCCTCGAGGATGTAGTCATAGGGACCAATGGTGAAGTTGTGGCCAGTCAAAGTGAAGGTCAAGTCGGGGAGGTTATCGCGCTTATCGCACTCGATGGTGTACTGCCCGTTGAATCCCTTCTTGGCACCGATTTCCTTGTTGCTATAGACAGTCAGTATAGGCGCATGGAGGTCAATCGAGTGGCAAAAACTTACAGAAGCTCGGCCATGGTGCTGGGGAGAGCAATGAGAGAAGTTCCAGTGTCAAGAATGACACCAGTGTCGTCAAGATCAGCAGTCTGGCCGCCAAATGTGATGGCATCAAGCTGAACCTCCCAGTAGGCCTTGCGCCTGAGCGGGATCTTGGTGACCTCGCCAGTGTAGTGGTCCTTGTTAATACCACCAAAGATGGCTTCCGACTCAGAACCCTTGTCACCGGCATCCCCAAGGTAGAAAGCAAAAACTGGCTCGTCCAGCAAGCCTTGGTCAAGCATGTTGTAGAAGGGAGGGACAATCTTGTTGACACTGATCGTGTCATAACCCAGACCGAGAATACCGTCGAACCTGCCGAAGGCAAAGGCAAGACCGGGCTCGGAGGTGGCTTCGGCGAAGTCCTGGTTCTTGACCTTCAAGCCAGCAATCTGAATGGTGTCCTGCGAGACATAGCCGCTGAGGCTTCCAGATCCATATCGGATCTCAAAGGAAGTGCCATTCTTCTTGTATGAAGACGACGCGCTGTGGTCGTACTTGGTGTGAAGATAGCAGGCGATCGAGTTACAGTCTGTGGAAGGAACCCAAAGGTTAGAGCTACCAGTATCAAGGACAACCTTGAATGTCTGAGGAGGAGTGCCGATAGTCATCTCAGAGAAGTCTGCAGAGCGGGGTTAGCATTACGTTGAAGGCACACCATGGGAAGCTTGCCACCGTCAACTTACACTGAGCGTTCAAGAAGTTGCTGACGGGGAGGGTGTGGCCGCCTTCGACGTCGACCTGACCACCCTTGAACATCTCCTGGATGACATTGTTGGACTTGACGCCGAGATACTTCTGGGTAAGCGCGGCAGCCTGGTCGTGGAAAGTGGCATATTTCTAGCAGCAGCTTGTTAGCATCTAGAGCTGATTTGCGCTTTCCGCGGCCGGTGTTGTGATGACTTACGAGCTGCTCGTCGATGGGGATCTTCTGGAGCTTCATCTTGTGAACTCCGGCAGAGGCGGAGCCCAGCAGCGTACCGGCTGCGAGGAGGCCGGTGGTCTTCATGACGTCCGGCGCTTATGAAATGGTAGTGGGATTGGTGAGGGGGACTGAGTTGAGGAGATGGATGGACAAGAGGGAATGAGATGGGAAGGAGGGAGGTCAGGTAGTTGTAGGAGGTGGGAGGTGAGGCAAACGAGCTGACGACAGAGGTGGGCAGCAGCGATGGAGCTCCGGGGCAGGTGCGACTGGACGCGGTTGCCGAGCGAACGCTGGAGCTCGATAGGTCGAGGCAGGATCGGGGCCATGCCTCCACGTCCGTCCGTCGCTGCGCCTGCCCCATCCATCCTCTCCACGTCATGTGCCCCGTGCTGCGCTTTAGCTTCGACTCGCCGCCCGCCTAGGCACCAGCATACTTCCCTTGTCCTCAGGCACGCCCGCTCAGGAACAAGCTGGAAGCTGGACGGGAGCTCACGCTGCTGCATGCCCCATCGCCAGCCTCGTCCTGTGTCGCGCGACACGAGCTTCACCGGCGTCCACAGCTCCACAGCTCCAAGGCACGAATGCGCCGACTTCGAAGAGCCTCCGTCCGGAACAAGCCAATGGCGTTTCGGATTCTGAACCTAGCTGCCAAGCAGCCATCACGAACACGAAGCGCCCGCCGAACTCCGACGTGTGACTCGTCCGATGGCCAGCAACGGCGGATTCGCATGCGTTGCTGACTGATTTCACTCGAGCAAGGCGGCAATCCTCCGTCTTCTACGCATCAGCACGACCCTTGCCATCCAGTATATCTATTGTAGTCTCCTGCCAGCTCTTGGTTGTTCGAAGCCGGCGCGAGTGTCGCAAAGACGAACTACGAGTGACGCCAGCGACCAGCTGCCAAGGCTCAGTCAGAGAATCGTCTCGCGCCAACCAATAAAACACGCTACACTCATAGCAGCTTTTGGTCTGAAGTTCATTCTCACGAATCATCGTTTTCTACACAAAGCAATTGTTTGCCCTCATCTACATTGTCAATCTATGAAGCGCAAGAAACGGATTATATCCGCTTCCTAAACGTGAAGCCTATCTTCGTAATTCGAGCGGCTACGAGCGTGAGGCTTCCACACGTCAAGATGGCGCCAGCCCACATCTGAGCATGGAGGTAGTTCCCTCCGTTGCTCTGTATCAGGGCACCAGCAAGAGGAGGACCAGTAAGGGCAGCCACTGAGACCACCGAAAAACACATGCCCATGCGCACGCCTGCCTTCTTCAGGTCGGTCGTCAAACTCGCCAGCGTCGCCGGAAACATGCTTTGGATGCCAGCAGCAAACAGGCCATATACGACCGAGAAGGCAATGAGACCGCCACGCTCGTGCACTCCTGACCACGCGAACATCAAGATGCCGCAAATGAAGCCGAAGGGAACGATCGTGTTTAGCGGACCGAAGCAGCGGTCGGCCATGTAGTTTGGAAGCAGCCGACCTACGTATCCAACGCCGTTCATGATGAGCAGTATATTGATGGATTCGCTGTAGGAGATGCCAACAATATCACGGCCATATGCGCCAACCTGCAGAAAAAATGTCAGCTTGACCTGGTCGAGGCAGCCTCCAAACGAGCAACAGTAAACGAGATCACTCACATAGTAGAAGCCAAAATAGAGCGCCCAGAAACAGAAGAACATGCCGATGCAGTAAAGTGCGTACGCTGGCTCTTTGAATGCCGAGAGCTCAAGCAGAGGGCCGGATTGTCGTGGAGGGACGCGGGTGCGAAGAAAGGCGGCGGCCACTGCGCCGGTGCCCATCGTGACGAATCCAAGAACCCTCATGGTCCAACCGAAGCCAATGGTGGGAAGTAGTTGCTGGACGAGGACTGGGTAGATCAAGCCACCCGTTGCCGAGCCAGATGCGACTATGCCAATGGCCAAAGATCGGTTTTTCGCAAAGTAAGTGGATATCAGCGACATGGTCGGACAGAACTGAAGGCCATTTCCAATTCCAACACAAAGACCTTGGGCGAGAAACAGTTGATAGTATTTCGTCGATAACGAGGTCATGAAGAGACCCAATAGCTGGACGATGTACCCAGCCACGAAGACGGGTCGAAACAGCCCAGCGTCAGTGGCCCTGCCAGACAGAGTGCCGATGGCGAACAGCAGAAAGATCTGCGTCGAACCGACCCAGGAGATGTCCGACGGCGGATGGTTGAGTGTGCGAGCGTAGTAGGTTTGAAAGACTCCAAAGGAGCTTACGAAGCCCCAGGTGTTGAAAATGACGAGATGGCCCATGGCCACTTGAAGCCAGGCATTGAAACCGCCGTCTGGAGGCGGTCCAGGATCTCTTAACGATGCAGTCGTCGATTGGCCTGTGATGATTCGACTGAGCGCACTGCGAGTGGCTTCATTTGGCGTCTTCAGGGTGGTATTGGCCGGACCGTGTCCTGATACCACGTCTTCCTCGTCGCGACCAGCGAAAGTCTCCTCCTCCTCACCATGAACCTCATCGTGGTCACGATCGTGGAGGCTCGGATCAGAACCCGAGTCCTTTTCGGCTGAAAATTCCTTTGTGGTGTCTGCCATGGTGGCGAAAAAGGTGTCCGTTCAAATAAGAACGCAATCAGCAGCAATAGTAAATGATGATGGTTGTCGTCATTGGCGCCGAGGGAGAAGACCAGGAGGAAGAACAAGGGCCAAGGGCTTATCACAACCAGACGGGATCGTGATCCAGTCATATAAAAAGGGCGAAAGAGCAAAGGGCAGAAAAAAACAGCGGGGACACTGATGAATTAGTCATGGCGGTCTGCGATTGATTCTCTCCACCTGGCGATCTTGTCGAGCAACCGGAGTGGCCAACGGTGTGGAACAGGAGGGACTCGGAGTGGGGATGGGAAGGGGTCGGCATCGCTGAGCAATTCGCAGGGCTCAGGTCAAAACCGTCATTGCCGTTCTATCCGCAGAGAGCTCGGCCGGTGTTAATGTTCGTTGGAGTCGGAGTCGCATTCGGCGTGTTGGAGACGAAGGCGACGAGGGCCGGCTGCTACCCGATGGGCGGCGGATGCTGAACCTGTGCCGGGAATAAGAACCTGAGCTTCTTCCCCCGCGCTGAAGTTGGTATGCGGATTTGTCTTCTGCGCAAACCTGGTAACGACAACAGTGGAGTAATCAGCCTCCAGTGTCCTGTCAGTATCTAATAGAGCTCTAGGAACGATAGAATAGAGTATGCTTATATTCAACCCTTTTAAGAAGCCTTTTTTTACAACTTCCACCTCGAGTGCCATGAGAATCATGTAAAGTGTACCATCCAAGCCTGTGGTAGCAGTTGACATCGACCAGTTCCAAAGATCACGACCCTTTTTGGACACTGCACATTGTAGCACACATCATAGTTAGCTCAGGTATTCTCCTTGAGTTACCAAGATCGTTGTCGAAGCTGTGAGCACCGCATGCCGAACGGGTGGGCGCCTCAGGCAGGAGGCAGCCCTGAAAGAGGAAAGCCGCCGAGGCCCTCCCTGCGCGCCCGTGCTTTTTCTCGCCATCCAGCGGCGGCGATCCACCATCTGCAAACGCAGACGCAACCTACCTACGCTTCTTCAACCTCACCTTCTCTCCCGCTGGACCGACTCTTTCACGGCGTCGTAGCCGCGTCTGCAGCGCCCTCACATCTACAGCCATGCCCTCCCTCAACTCCCAACCCGAGGCGCATCGCCGTAGCTTCAACGTCAGCGGCGCCTTTTATCCTCTCGTCGTAAGTAAACATGTCCCTAGCCCCCCTCCAACAACAAACCCCCCATTCCATCTAGCAGCATACATTGGGAAAACTCCCCATATAAATAAAAACAAAAAGCTTCCAACTCACCGCTTCTAACAAAAAAAAACAGGGCATATACTACTTCTTCCGCCACCCGTTCCTATGGCCCCTCGTCCGCGCCCGCCTGCTGCCCTGCTTCCTCCTCTCCACCTTCGTGCTCGTGAACCTCTTCATGTGGACCTACCTCCCGCAAGTCGCCTTCCTCGCCATCTTCCACTCCGCAGGCGCCTGGTTCAACGGCACCATCCTCGTGCTCGGCGAGGGTGCCGCCATCGTCGCCATCCTCTTCGAAGCCTTCCTCGTCGACGAGGCGCAGGTCGACATGTTCGACGCCGTGCTGGTCGAGCAAGGGTTCGAGGACCTCGTGGGCCGCTACAGGCCCGTGACGCCGCTGGCCGTGGAAGCGGCGCTGATAGCAGCCGGCGAGAGCGGCGGCGACTTGAAGAACCCTGTGAAGAGGCTGGGGAAGCCGTTTCGGGCGTCGGTGTATGGCCCTTTTTCGTTCCGCCAGATCTTCGAGTTTGTCGTGTTCTTGCCGCTCAATTTGATTCCTGTGCTGGGCGTGCCGATCTTCTTGTTCTTGACGGGGTATCGCGCGGGCCCGCTGCATCATTGGCGGTACTTTAAGCTGTTGGACGTGGATAGGAAGACGAAGAATAGGATGATAAAGAGGAGGCAGCTGCAGTACACTGGGTGCGTTCTCCAACAGGACTGTGATTCGTCTCTCTTTGGGTATTGCTAACGCGAGAACAGATTCGGAATCGTCACGCTTGTGCTTCAACTCGTTCCCATTCTGAGTATGCTCTTCCTAATGACAACGACTGTCGGCTCTGCCATTTGGGCCGCAAAAATCGAGTCTCAACGACGCGCTGAGCAAGTCAGGGCGAGCCAGCAGGGAGAGTACACCGATAACCCGGTCTAATCACATGCACGTGCATGCCACAAAATCGCATCTTGGTTTGATTTTTAAAGTCTGCTGTTTGTAACTATAATTGTGTTTTTATCCGTCCCGTTCAGCATAATTCTCGCTTGACTCCTCAATGTAAATACACGTCAGCCCAACTGACAACTGTACAAGTAGAGGCAACAGCCTAGCGCATGTATTGGCGTTCTACATTATTATAATCGCTGTATGTTGTGCAATCAAAAAGTCAGGTAGCAATCATCCGTTTCGTCCATCCGTCTTCTCGTATGCGCGCCACCACAGTCCAAGGTTTGCGGCGACCACCAAGTCCATCATCTTCAGTCCCTCGTCCTCTATTATCAGCTTCCCGAGTTTCGCTTGCTTTCCTCCGAACCCGCCGCCTGCCTGCTCTTGTCCGAGCGAAAGGTCAAGCTTCTCCAAGCCTCTGTCGATCCCGTGCGCAGTCTCAGGAGGAGACGTAGACTTGTGCCTGCGAAATCGAGGCCTTAGAAATCGTGATGAACGCTTCGACTCGTCTTTCGTCGGGCTCTGTGATTTGCTGACAAGTGGCGTTCCGGGCAGATTGAAACGGAGCTCGCTAACCATCGCGGGGACCATGGGCGCGTTCGTGCCAACGCCAGTTGGTATAGAGTGGTGGCATCTTAACGACCTGCCAGATGAGCCAGTACTGAAGTCACACCGACCATTCCATGGACTCTCGAACGTATAGTGACGTAAGCTGCGCCTTGATCTGTTTGGCTCGGCTTCAGCAAAGCTGGTCTGGCTGCCCATATATGCAGAGTTCTGGAATGCATTCTCCACACCAGGCGTCCTAGCTCCTTGACTCGACCTGCTCCAGTCGAAACTGCTTCCTCGCGAATAGTCGCTGCTGTCTCGGAACGTATCTGCGAGCGGTGACAGATCTTTTGACTGGTACCTTCTATGCCCAGGTGGTGCCGGCCCAATGCCAATGCCTTCCATACACACACGCCTTTGGAAATGTCTTTGGCCAGATCGAGGAGCGTTTGTACCTGTAGAAGAAGCCGAAGCGGTCGATAGCCCCGTATCTCGCGTAGCTAACGGCGGCCGTTCGTCATCGTACAAAAATTTGCTGTAGCCTGGCGTCAGGACCTGGATGTCAATGGGTGTCCCTGAGAGTCTGTTTCGCTTGTTCCCCAACAGCATGTCAGATATGATAGGGTCACGAATTTGCGCAACGTTCCATTGCGACCCCGAAGACGGATCGCGTCGGATGAGGGTCAGGGATACCCCAGAATCAGGTGCATTGAATGGCGACTGGGGTTCTTGTGAGTTTGGCCGGCTCAGGGGAGGACGGTCTGGTTGGTAAGATGGAAGAGGTGCGAGATGTCTTGCATCATTCCGGGGTGGCTGTTCAGCGTAATGAGGCTGTGAGGATGGTTGCGCCGAATACCGTCGAGGATCCTGCTGGTAACTGAAGTTTTCTCTTTGTGTGCTGGAAAAATCCTCTGAAAAACGAGTTCGCTGGATTCCCGGTGAGTGAGGTGGGGGCTTTGGTGGATAGTTTGACGCTGCGGTGTTATAAGCGCTTTCTACATTCGTTCTTGGAGACAGTGGCTGCCCTCCGACCGGTCTCCTTGCCAGGCCTGGCGAGAGCGACTTTGGCACTGGCACTCGAGAGACATCGAACGAGGGCTGCCGGTCGTCGATAGAAGGTCGTGGAGGCGCCAGCGGCTTGCGTGGAACGGCGGCGACGGGCTCGATAGGTGTCCCACTTTGCAGGTTCAAGGAGTCTTCGGCTTGAGCTTTCAGCAGCTCCGCGTCCTCTGGTAAATCCACATGAAGATAGTACAAGCTGCTGGTAATGTCCTCTGCGCTGACTACTTTTTCTTTCGGTTTCATCGGAGTGAGAAAAACATCTAGAGACGATTAGGGTTGATCTAGCTCGCGACTGGGCTGAATGCCTACCACGACTGCCGGGCACGCGCGCAATGTACAGCACCAGCGGTTCCTGCTGCTGATGGGTCGGATTCCTGGGATACTGCGGCGGATGCGCAGCGAGAGCTGTCAAAGTAGACAGAGAATTTGCCTCGACTGCCGTCGTCATTCCCAAGGCGCGCTCAGCTTGCAGACTCGGAAGAGGTGTTAGCGTTGGAATGGCCTGTAAACGATTGCGGTACGTGTGGGTTTGTCGAGCAGAACAGCGGCGGGGGCAGCAGGCAGATAAATAGCAGGCGGCGAGAACTGAGGCTGAGAGTGGGGATAAAAGGGATTGAGTGTAAATCGATGCCCGTGGAAATTAGGATGCTGTAGCGGAGGCGTTAATCTGCGGGCGATCATGCAAACCGGTGGAGAGGCGATGGTCGCATGAAAGGAGAGGACGAACGCGCAGTTTCACCAGCACCAGCGAGCCAGAGAGGGAAGCGGCGAGAGAAGTATTCGCAGCAGGAGGGCGAGGCGAGGACGAAGCCGGCGACAGGGACGAGGCCGTTACGCGGCAGCGGCGGAGCACAGCCATTGCAGCATCGCCATTCTGGATTCCGCGTTCCTTTCGTCGCTGGTTCCTGATTGCTGCGATCCGCCCATCGGACCAACCTCAGGCGCGCGTTGCTGTGCTCGCCAGCCGGGAGGCAGAGGCGCGCACTGGTCTGGGTTGCTGCGTGCCTGCGCCTCAGCTGGCCTCTTTGCAGGATAAAAAATTATACACGGTACTGTGCCGACCGGAGACAGCGGGCGAGTGACGCTGGTGTTTCTCGTTCTCACGTCGGCAGAGGCTGCTGCCTCAGGCCGCCACCGGTCGCGACGAAACTCCCGCGGCGCCAAGAGTTCGCCGCCTTGTGCTGCTCTCTTTTTCTTTTCACCGCCCACACAATTTACCTCCACCTGCCTCTGCCTCGTATCGTCGCCAGCAGCGTCCTCCTCTCCCGCCCTCTCTGCCAATTTCCGGGCCTGTGTGAATCGCTCGGCTTTCCTGGACCTGTTGCCTAAAATGGACGATCTTGAGGTTCGCCGTTCTGCTCCAGCTGCACTTGCGCATGCACATGCTTACCTCTTGCGCAGGCACGTCTCCAGAGCCATGCTCGAGCCTTTGAAGGCCTCATGTCCCTGATTCCGGCAAAGCACTACTACGCCCAGGACAACTCCGTGAGTCACCTCGTTTTGCTGTGCCACCTCTCGTGCTGAACCTTTTTGCCCCCACCAGGACCAATGGTCGAAAAAGAAGAAGTCCAAGGAAGAAAAGCGGGCGGCGAAGCGGGCGAAGCTCGACCCGCACTCCCAAAAAAGCGCAAAGGATATCATGGACGAGAACGAACGGAAGCGGAAGCGCGAGTTGGGCATCGATAACGATGACGACGAGCCCTCCGATCTCGATGCTCCCGGGAAGGAGAAGCCCAGGGAAGGCCTCAAGGCGCCCGTTAAGAAGCAAAAGAAAGAAAAGACCGCGGACAACGTTGAGACTCGCCCGAAAGCTTCGGTGCCAAAGGACGAGGAGCAGTTGCGGCAAGAGCGGGAAGAGCGAGAAGAGAAGAGGCAGGCCAAGGCTGACGCCAAAGCGCTGAAGCGGAAAGAGAAGCAGGAACAGCAAACGCCAAAGGATAACAAGCCAGACGTTGCATCCTCCAAGCCTGCGAAAAAAACCGACCAGAAAAAATCTGCACAACCTAAAGACTCTGTGAAGCCCACGGTAGAGAGCGACGACCCCGCGCCAGATATTGATGACGATGACATGAATGAGATTGATATCAATGGGCTCGTAGACAATGTCGACGCGACTGCTCGATCGACCGCTACGGCCAGCCCTGTGCCCGAATCACCCTCCTCTGCCAATCCCTCAACCTCTTCGACTTCATCAATAGTTCCTGCAACAGAATCCGACAAGACCAAATCAGAAAAGAGTTTGAAGCTTCCCAAAGTCGACCATGATTTACTAAAGGCAAGGCTTCAAACCCGGCTCGAAGAACTCAGAGCGGCCCGAAAAGCCGACGGCCTAGATGGCAAGCCACCAAAGAACCGACAGGAGCTCTTGGAAGCGAGGCGGCGCAAGCAAGACCAACGCAAGGCGCATAAGAAGGAGGTGCGAAAGCAGGCGAGAGACGATGAGCAGCGAGCCGCAGCCGAAACAGAGCTTGCGCAGCTCCGCGGCTCTGGATCTCCCCTCACAGCCTCTGGCATGTTCTCTCCCGCCCTGGAGCAAAACTTTTCGTTTGGTCGCGTCAAATTTGACGATGGCGACCAGATGGACGCAGGCTTGAACGGTCTGGTCCACAAGCATAAAAAGAGGGGTGCACCCGATGCTAAGACTGCACTTGAGATAGCGCAGCGCAAGCAGTCTCGTCTCTCGGGTCTGGACGAGGAGAAGCGAGCTGATATCGAAGAAAAAGAGGCTTGGCTGAACGCGAAGAAGAAGGCGCACGGCGAGAGGGTCAGAGACGACACAAACCTGCTGAAGAAGACGCTGAAGCGGAAAGATAAGCAGAAGTTCAGGAGCGAAAGAGAGTGGACCGACAGGATCAGAGGTGTCGAGAAGGGCAAGGAGATGAAGCAGAAGAGGAGAGATGAAAATCTACGAAAGAGGAGAGAGGAGAAGGGTGGCAAGAAGGGCAAAGGCGGCAAGAAGGTGCCTAGCAAGAAAACGAAAGCCAGACCAGGGTTTGAAGGCAGTTTTAGGTCGAAGGCGAAATAGAGGTTTCAATGTAGTTCTGTAGCATTACTCTTATGTTCATATGGCATGTCAAGGCGTCGACCGCTATGTTTTGGTGAAGGAGTTGCGGTGCATATCGAGTTCAATAAAAAATTTGGTCTTCTACTGTTGTAGCATGAAAGAATCGTCGATGTAAGAAGATTTTACAATTTTATATTGAGTGCTTGGCGTCGCGGTATCGCATCATCTACATCATGACCTCCACTAGCATTCACGTAAGATGGAATTTCGGACCAGAGCAGTCGATATTGGATAAATCTTGTTTTAATTTTATCACCAGAAGCCCTACGCACATCCCGGATTGAGCCCAAATCAGAATTCGAAGGACCATATAATCTAAGAGCACACAAGGGAAGACTATTTCGCTATATCAAGAAACCCGTTTACAGACTTTCTGATGAACCATGTCACGTTTGCGTGCATGGTCTATATGTACACTTCCTCTCCACGACAAAGGCTAAAAGAAAAATCCATTACCGGTAAGGAGCGTCCGCGCGAGCCACTGCGGCGAGCTCAGGCTCCCACTTGTCACCATTCGCCAGCAGCTTCTCCTTGTTGTAGAGAAGCTCTTCCCTGGTCTCCGTGGCGTACTCTGCGTTGGGTGCTGAATTGGGTTCGTTAGCTGTGCACAATGCCATCAATTGTGGCGGGTTGATATAAGAGGGTCTCACATTCTACAATGGCATCAACGGGGCAGCTTTCCTGGCAGAATCCGCAGTAGATGCATTTCGTCATGTCGATATCGTATCTGGTCGTCCTCCTGCTTCCGTCCTCACGCTCCTCGGCCTCAATGGTGATGGCTTGAGCCGGGCAGATGGCCTCGCAAAGTTTGCAGGCAATGCATCGTTCTTCACCCGTAGGATACCGGCGCAGAGCGTGTTCTCCTCTGAAGCGAGGAGAAATGGGTCCCTTCTCGAAAGGGTAGAAGATGGTATACCTGTTCGAAACCCATAATTAGCCGATTGTGACAACGCATGGTGATGATAACGGGCGGCACCCCATTGGAAAGCTTGAACTTACGGAGCTCGGAAGAACTGCTCCAGCACGACGTACATGCCGCGGAAGATCTCCTGCAACAGGAAGAACTTCCCAGCCCGATCCCAAACGTTGACCTGGTCTTCGAATCGCTTGGGCGTCGGTAACCTGAATCCAGGCGGCGGAGGGCCCTGGGATGTAGCGTATCGAGATGCGGTGGTCGAGAGGGAGCGAGCAGCGACGGTGGCGGCGAGGGGGCTTCGTGAGCTCATGAGGAGCATGGCGGCGGTGGGCCGGCTGCGTGCCAGCATCATCAATGGCCTCGTCGAAGCCATCTTGAGGGCGAGAGATCCCGCGAGAGGGGCTGTGGTTGGGGCAATTGGGGTTGGTTGGTGGTGGTTCCGCGACGAAATGTGAGGTTGGCCTTCAGAGATGATGCAGGCCAGGTTCACAGACCAGCGGGTGGTATTTGAATTACCAGGCGCTGATTGGCTGCTGCTCAGCACACAACAACCGGCGTTGGAGCACTGCTGGGTCTTTTGGAACGTCGGGCAGCGTCGAGATGAAGAAACAAGCCGCTGTTGCTGGTGATTATTTTCCAGAAGTTATGGAAAATAACAGTGATCTGTATTACATTTGAGTGGTGCTCACAGATGAATGCCATTGACGGAGTGCGCAGTACGATGCGTGTGCTGGAGCCGCTCACGTGACGAGCCTCCTCGTCTTGGAAAGAGCCTAGGAGCTTCGGCGTCAAATACCAATTTGCCTGCATCATTCACACCTCCTCCATCCGACCCCGTCCGCATCTCCAACCAACCTCAATTCCCCCTCATCGCCACTCACAATGTTCCGAACTGCCCTGCTCCGCTCTGCACGATGTGCTGTCAGGTCTGCGCCTAAGTGGCAAGCTCCAATCGCCCGTCCGGCTGTGCGCAGCTCTGTCTGGCAAAACAAGACCAACGCTCCAGCCGTATGGCAGCAATCCGCGCGATGCTATTCCGCCCATGCCGGTCTAGGGAAGGACGAGGTCGAGGGCAGGATAACGGACCTGCTCAAGAACTTCGACAAGGTAAGGGTGACTTAACCGGCGTTTGCTTGGACTCTTCGCTAATGATTTGCTTCCAGGTCTCCGATGCGTCAAAGGTACGGCATCATTCCATCAGCTGATGGCGCTTTCGATTAACATGCGACAGATCTCCGGCACCTCTCACTTCTCGAAGGACCTTGGCTTGGACAGTCTGGACACCGTGGAAGTCGTCATGGCAATTGAAGAGGTATGGACAGTGTATTAGATCTCCTGGAGCGACGCTAATGAATAAATTAGGAGTTCAGCATTGAGATCCCTGACAAGGAGGCCGATGCCATCCACAGCGGTAAGTCTTGCTGTCCTTTACGGTCTAGTCGTGATAAGGGGTCCTTGAGCATCGAGACCATACTGACATGAACACAGTGGATGCCGCGGTCGAGTACATCCTCGCTCAACCAGATGGTATGTTTTCCGTCCATGCAGTATTCCACGCAACTACTAATATTTCATCAGCTCACTAAATGTCTTGTTTGGGTGCCGTCGTGGAGGGTGGTTTTCTGGAGAGAATAGTCGATCATCGGCGCAAAGAGCGTTTGCTTGCGAATCTCCCGGCTAGATTCCTCCGTGTACAAACTTTTTATTTAGGAGGAACGAGGCAACCTTGTATTATGAATTAGACTATATTCGAACCTCATTCAACTCTCCAATGGCGAGATGGCATTCCATGTGTTGCGTTGTCAGACTGTGCGAGCGTAGTAGGTGCTTGATGATACAGCGCCATGCCAAGCATTTATCTGATGGGCGGGCAGGCAGTGAGGAAGGGCTCAGGACACAACTCAACTTTCCGCAGCACCAAGCTTTCCACCTCACCACATGGTCAGCCGCGTCAGTCGCAAAGAAAATACGACCTTCTATTGTTCTCCCTACATAATCTTACCGCTTAATTGCGATTCCCTTCGCCATCCTCAGCTAGGCCCCGTT
>Ga0068621_1000001_pt1 | contig 60601 bp, 67 predicted proteins | sample InSIn5SAF170_FD_77485 | JGI IMG/M metagenome (GOLD analysis project Ga0068621, IMG submission 77485) | Clean room microbial communities from NASA Spacecraft Assembly Facility at Jet Propulsion Laboratory, Pasadena, California, USA -... ... | reverse complement strand
TTTCTTTTCCTTTTCGTGGATTTATGGCTCGGTAGCGGTGGGCGTGATGGGACGTCGCAGAACAACGAGGATGAGGTAGGTCGATACAAGGATGTGGTCTTAGAGGCTTGTTTTTTTTGTAAGACAAGGCAGCGAAATGGCGTGTGAAAAGTTTAAAATATTGTGCATCGATATTCAGGTGTTGAGGTGAAGAAAGTGCACCTGCGGAAAAAGATTGGATGATATATGGTAATTGTTGTGTTCTGGTACTTTGGGGAAATGTAAAGTCCCTCTTTGGAAAGTGGTGAGAAGCGATGGAGGGGGTTCTTGTATTTGTTTAAAAACGCACATGTGAAGTGTTGAGACATTGGTGACCTTGTTTGCAAATGCTGCACTTTGTACACACACCGCGATCGGCCCGCAAACCCTAGGAGGCAGAATGCAGTATGGAAGACTCGGCATACTCAAAGCAAGCTTCAATACTAAAAAAAATCAGAATCACTTACCCAGTATCTTCCTCGAGCACTTCCAACGTATTAGCCGTACAGCGCGCTTTCTCAATCTTCCCGGCCTCGCCCTTCAATCCCACCAAAAACGCCATACTCCCTTCCACCGCCATACTCTCAACGCCAAAACACATGACCGCAACCTCCAACTCCTTCCTCGCGCAACCGACAGCCAAGTCCAACCGCCCATGTCTCTTCCAACCCAAAGCAGCATCATGATACGCCAGGCCCAGCGCCTCCCCCACCAACCCTTCCTCTTTGAGCAGCCGGATCAGTTCCAACGCGGCCTTCGGCACGGGTGATCTCCACAGCTGGCGCCGTCCTGTCCGGATACGCGCGTCCAGCAACAGCATGCGTGAACGACGGACGTCGCTACAGCAGGAAACGTCACTGCATGCGGGACAGGCACAAGTGAAGCCGTAAGCGGATAGTTTGGCACGTCGCGAACTGGTGGTTTGGTAGGGGCGCTCGTAACTTAGCTTGATCTGTGTATCGGCTGGTATGGAGACGATGGCGTAGATGGTGATTTGGCCCAGGCGTGCGTTCCACGCAAAACTTGCATTGGGGACGCAGGAGTGGTTGAAGCGTGCGCCAAGAGGGCAGATGGATGTGCGGGAGCCGGTTTGCCAGGCGTTGGAATTGAATATGTCGATTACCCTGGCGGCGTCATCATGCTTGGCGTGGCTATTCTGGGCGTAGAGGGTAAGATATTGGAGTTGTTGGGCGCTGTCGAGACTGGCGAATGCTGTTGTGACTGCCGAGTTTGTTCGCGGCTCTGCGACGCTGAATAGGGGGGTTTCGCTAAGGATAAGAGTGCCGGGTTGGATGTCGGTGGTCGCGAAGCAGCCCAAGCCTTCGCCTGAGGAAGGTCGCACCATGTAAACTGTATCCATCGCAGTTTTGATATTTTACCAGGTGTCTTATGTTGGTTCTCCGGATGTCCAGAGCGCCTCTGTATCCTTCAATCTGTGATTTGAGGCGCAGATTTCGATAGTGTAGTTACATTTGCTGCAATAGTGCAGCCTGGTGTTATTAAATGCATTGTATTTCAAAATGAATATGCAGAACTTGCAAAGCCGCCTCGCGGTTGGTTGTGGAAGTAAATGGCGACCGAAGGCAACAGTGTTTTGCTGCTTTGTCACCCCGAGCCATAGCACTCCAGATGCATGCTAGTGTGATGACGTCATGCGCTGTATCCGTACCCTTGCCCAGGGCCGAGATGGCTCGGCGGCCCTGCATACAGCTTTCTCGTGATTGTGAATGAATTGTGATTTTATCTACACATAAAGTCAATTGCGCGTTGGTGTTATTGCAACGCCCGGTATATGCCCAACGCGGCTCCGCGTTGTTTGGGCAGCGCTCATGTCAGATAAATCGTCACCCTTGCAATCTTCCGCGCACTGCTGTTGCTCATCGTGCCTTCTCACGGCGGAGATTTGGACTTCGCAGCTACGAGTCACTTCCTATCGCGTACTAAACAATAATTTGATCTTCCTTCACCTCCAGTTCAATCTTGCTTTTTCGTTGTTCGTTTTTCCTCGTTTTCCCCGTCTTTCCACTGCGCTTTCTTCATCTAACTTCACCGGTTTTGTACCACGCTCTTCTCATTCTCACTCTCTCCTTCCACCTCGCAATGTCGGGTTTCCAGGATACCACCGACGATCGTGCCATGAGCAACTTGAACGACATGCCAGCGGAACCTCGACGCAATCGCTGGGGCGAGGACATCAAACGTGAACGAAGCCGTTCGCCAGAGGCCCCTCGTCGAAATCGTTGGGGTGACGATCGAGGAGTCCGGGACGGCTACCCCAATGACCGTAGACGGAACTTCTCCGGATGTGATGACGAGCGTGACCGTTCAGGGGATAGGTCAAGAGACCGCAGGTGCAATCTAAGGTACCGCACGAGGGACCATCGGAGGGACAGTCCACTAGCAAGGGACAGCCGATGTTATCGAAGAAGTAGTTCAAGTGCTGACAGCCGTGGTGGAAGGAATAGCCCCAGAAACGGTGACGGTGATCGATGGTACCGTCCAAGAGATGAAGACGGCGATCGAAGGGACAGCCCAAGAGACGACAGCCGTGATTGGAAGGACCGTGCGAGAGACTTCAAACGCGTCCCAGGCTCAAGATACAACAAAGACAACGACCTACACTGGTACCCCGACAAGGGCGACTTCTCCCACTCCACCAAGATGCCTTCTCAGAACCCGCACGACGATAGGCCACGGAACCCAAAACGTACCAATAGCTGTCGTTCCGAGTCGTCTGAGCACCGTCATATGCGGTTTGAGCACAAACATGAATGCCGGGAAAATGAGCGTGAAGCTTTGCTAAGCGGAAGACTGAGTAAGGCATCCACTTATGGCTGTGCGCTATCTTTCGCGCTCACGCGCCTTTCTTACATGATTCATATACTGATTGTCATGCTTTCTCGTAGCCCCGCCTCCTGGTGCTGGACCCAACTGGGCAAAGAATCGGGTAGCGACTCTAGAAAAGTACGCGAAGAGGACAAAGAGACGACACAAGAAATATGAGAAGCGTATGCGTAAGGCGGCAGAGGCAGGACAGGCTTCATAACAGAGCGAAGAGCGAGATGATCTTTGTGGGTTGTTTGACAGATGCTGAGAGCCGTAAGCGGTCCGCTGAAACGGTTCCAATGCTTCTTCAGCAGCTACCATCGCCATCGCAGGACATGTTAGCTACAACCGCATCCCTTGAGACGCGAGCTCAATAGCCCATGACATACTAACAGGAATATATCATGATTCCAGCTTCATTTGCTTTGCTGGGCTACTGTTCAGTCTTTCCACCACTCTGTTGTAAAAGCGCTTCCCGTCGCTGTCTCATTCTCATCTCTTTTGCCTCTAACCATTCTACTTTCCTGCGTCTCTGAGCTTCCACGTGTGGAGAAACCTGCGGTGCCTGCGTGGCAGTATGAGTCGTTTGCGGCACTTGGGTCACTTCGGATCCTCCTCCGTCAGCCACGCCAAGGTCATTCGTTGACCCGTGTTCCTCTATCCCAGCGAATGGTAGTTCTCCCGGTCGGTCGTCAGCCTTGAGCTCATGCGCTCCGCCTATCGCGTGTTTGTACGAGTGTGAGCGATCGAGTTCTTGAGCGAGGCCGTTGCCAGACATCTCTTGGTATTGTGTTTGATATGCGCCGGTTGTTGGAGCAGCCTGGTGCGGTCCAAGGACGATCTTGTCACCATCACCTTCTCTTCTTGCTAGCTCATCGTCGGTAAGAGTGGATATAGGTTGTTGCGCACTCCGCTTCTTGCGGCGCCAGAAGTACCAGCCACCTATTATCAGAGCGAGGATGAGAACACCGCCGATTGCTATGCCAGCGATTGCACCGCTCCCAATACCTGTGCTGGAAGTGTTGGGCGCCGGATCACTAGGTGGCGCAGTCGAGGAGGTTCTGCTGGTTTCTGATGTCAAGGGTCGCGGCACTACTGAGGTATTGAGCGAACTTGATGGATTGTTCGGTGTCCCGTTTTTTGAGGCGCTAGGCTGGCAAACGAAATCATCGGAGGCAAATCCGTGAAACCTAATACAAGAACATTATCTACCGTCGTTGGAATTCCATTCGGTAATATAGTAGCATCCTTCCCAGCTAACAGGCCCAAGCTTAGTGGAAATTGTACTGTAAGGCTGGTAAATGGGGTTTCTGTGGAGTATAGAGGTACAAGATAGTACCCAGTTGTGGGAATGGGGTTCGGCAATTCTGTCAGCAGTGTGATAGACCACGTTGTCGAGGGAGATGCCATCGATGCAGTATCTTCAGAATCACGATAGGTGGACGCTGATCTCGAGAAGGATGGTTCGAACCTGCAGTTGTAGGAAGATAGTCCAGAAGTTGCGATGAACAGATGAGTAGAAGGTGTTGAAATCCGAATCACAGCCTGATCGCTTTGTTATGCTTCTGCTGCGCCAACATCATGTTCATGTACACTTACTGAACCTTGTCATTTACATCCAATACCATCGAGACTTCCAAGGTTGGGCCCCACTTGTGCGAATTATACCTCGAATCAACATGTACTGAGATGTTGGGAGTCGCTTCTTATTGGGGGCCAAAGTCGCCACCACCGCTCAGCCTGTCGGATAGGCTGAGATATGGCTTCACATCACCATCGTTTGCAGTTCTTGATAATAGCAACAAGGCAGGTTCACATAAATCCGGTATGCTTGGCTCGACAACACGACGGAGTTATGTTGGAAGCTCTGCTTAGGCGGTCTAGAGAGCAAACCGTTATTAGCTACCTCTCAGGTCATGATAACTTGCTGCGGAGGGGTCAAGCTTAGACGAGCTCGCGCACGCCTGTGCACAAGTCCAATGGCCGTCGCGATACGAATCTTAGGCCACAACAGCCTAAGGTGACACCACCCTTCTCGTTAGAAGAGCTCGGAGCGATGGAGGTGGTGCAAGTGGCACCTGTCCCACACCAGGCTCACCGGCAGAGACGCATGTGGCATGTAGCATGACGCTAGCCACGCCTCTTGGTGATCAACTGCAACATGGACGATTTTCATACCCCTCACGCTCACATCTTTCTCTCACCAGCACTTGTGCAAATGTCAACTTTTCGCTACATCCACCCGTAAAGCCTTTCACACGTCAGGCTGCCTCTATGCATCTCTTGCAGGTGCGCGACGCAGAGACCTTCAGCCTCGTCGAGCGCTTTGACGATGAAGTCCCAGAATATGCCATCCTCTCACATACCTGGGGGCACAGCGACGACGAGGCTACGTACCAGGATCTACAAAACAACACGGCTAGAGGCAAGAAAGGTTATGATAAGCTTACCTTCTGCGGAAGTCAAGCCATGAAAGATGGACTGCAATACTTTTGGATCGACACATGCTGCATCAACAAGCATAGCAGCGCTGAGCTTTCGGAAGCGATCAATTCAATGTTTCAATGGTACAAAAGAGCAAGCAAGTGCTATGTGTATCTATCAGACGTTCGATTAGAGAACCACAGCAGCATTGATAATTGCGCGGATAACCAGGACCAATGGAAACGAGCATTTAAGAATAGCAGATGGTTTACTCGAAGGTGGACACTTCAGGAGCTGCTTGCGCCGAAATGCCTCGAATTCTTCTCTGCGGACCGCAAATCATTAGGAAAAAAAAAGGACCTTGTTAAAGAGATCGTTAAAATAACCCGAATTCCCCCGGAGGTACTTAGGAATGAACGACCCATCTCCGACTGCAGTGTCAAAGAACGCATGGACTGGGCTCGTAATCGCAAAGCTAAGCGTGACGAAGATGAAGCATATTCGCTCTTAGGGATTTTCGGTGTACATATGCCACTTATCTATGGAGAAGGGAGTAATCAGGCGTTCAAGAGGTTGCACAGAGCAATCAGAGAAAGCAAAGAGGATGATAGTGAGCATTTTCGTGAAAGCTCCATGGGTCCTTTTAGAAGGGGAGCAACTAGGTACACGGTTTATGATGGTACACAGTACAACAACACAGGATCTGGTATACAACTATCCGGCAACTTTACAGGACCGATCAATTTCAGATGAATCTGGACTGGGTGAATCGGAGGTAGACACGTATCGAATCAAAGGCAGCTGTCACACGTCAGACGTGATTCTCATCGATGAAGAAGCCTCAAGCTTTCGAAAGGATGAACGTACCCGGTTTTTAGATTTCGACGAAATGGCACAATCGATTGTGCTACATCGTTTCGAAATCTTCTTCGGCTTAGGCGCTTTAAATTTGATCTCGCGCACCGCGGTCGTGCAGATTGCGTACGTTGCCAAGTATCTGAAGACCATTGCCCGTGTTGTTGGTTTGGCGTTTCCCGATAAATTGATGAGATGTGGCACCACTGCTTACGACGTTGCGCTGCGTATACACAGGCTGTGGCTCGTCTTTATCGTCTCTCTTCAGACTTTGGTATGTCTGGCGCAAACTTTCGATCTCCTCGGGACTGGCGGTGGTAAAACCCCTGACAAATTCGTACAAATATGTCGCTGACGAGGTGAATTGGTCTAGGGACGGAGCTGGGTTCCCTTGACCGTCTCGGAGGTATTGAAGAAACCAGCTTAGATGCGATACCATGTTTTTCCTCACTTCATCAGGTTCGTTGAGTGGGTGGACTCTCCTGGAGTCTATGATGTGCTGAAAGTCTTCGAGAAAGCGCCCAAATATCGCAACCTCTCCTGGAAGATCTTCAATCTCGGGTTTCTGCATAGTTGTATTGATAGGCTTCAGGAAGTCAGTGTTGACGCGATCAATCACTTGACTGTCCCCGTTACTGCTGCCACTTGCCATGTTGTTCGATCGACCTGACAGGTGTATGAAGTGTTTGAGGAATTTCCACACGCTCGCAGGAGCACTCATATTGTGTTGAATGGAGGATCGGCCTGAGTATTGAGCTGGGCTAGTCCTTCGTGATAAAGTTCACCGGTCATGATGAGTCGCGCGACTTTACACCTATCAAGGCGCGAACCGTTCGCGTGGGCGTCGATATGTTTCGTGCGATCCAGGCTCATCGGTGCGCCTACATAGGTCTCGACTTATCATAGGTCAAGAAGAGTCACACAGCACCAGCCTCGAAGGTTGGCGGTTTCGTACCCTTGTCCATGACTGACCGGTCGGCGGCTGAGGGAATGAACAATCTCAGCACGTACTGGGCTGCCGGGTACAGATGATAGTGACAATGTCAGTATCAGTTTACCGTGATAAGAAAACCTTCCCTATTATTAAATTGAGTAGATATCATGAGTTTGCGATACGTTTACAAGCCCTTGCGTTGCATCGAGCTTACAAGGCACCTTTGTGTCAGCGTGTTATGCAGGCATTGTGACACAACATGTAGGTGGCTTTGAGTGGCGTCTACAAGCGATATCCCGTCAAAATCAATTCCGTCTCGTTGAGCGATCAATGATTGTGAGCGTCCTGCGCTGGAAGCCAATACTGTTATGATGTCGAGCTTATCATCCCTTGCGCAAAACGCCGCCTCTTAGGCAACGCCGTTCGAGGCTGACAAAACCTAGGTGCAATGTACACTCATCATTTTGGCAGGCATGTCGCTCTACCCCATAGCTCCCGCGCCTATATGAAACGTGGTTTTGGGTACACGAGCGCCTAAGGTCACAAAATTAGAAAGGTGGGTGTTGGAGCGGTTGGAAAGTCTCAACGGTACACAACCTGCACGGAAATCTTTCTTTCGAATTCCTACCATAGGCTGTCAGTGATCGTATTCTTTTCAATAATAGCGTTCATCCAACTACTTACGAATATCTCTGATTTCAGAGCAGACGGCTTCGTAAGGCTCCAGAATATAAGAGGTAGACTCCAATCATTGCCGAATTTCATGCTCATCGATGTCTTCCTTTCTATATTGCTTCCACCACTTATGCAGCATCATAGTTATTGTTTTGCACCTGTTGTCGTTTCCTGTCCTCACACGTGCACAAGGCCAACAGATTCGACGTGCATATCACTCCGGTATTATCCAGCAATTTCCAGTCATACAGCATGGACTAATTAACTTAGTCGCTCGAGTAGCCAATGAGTTTGTCGTTCATGGGGGGTTGGTATCCGACGCCGATCTCCGCCTTATCTACGGTAAGCAAGCCTGCGTGCAATATCCTGGCACGTCACTTACATAGCTACGGCAGAACATACGACTTTCATAATACCTCTCAACAAAGATTGGAACAACCGAACCCTCAACGCCTCGTCAATATCATCCGAAGCCCCGGGGCTATTGTGTCAGGCATTGTTTGTCGACGAGCACGGGACAGTAAATTCTTTTGGGGGACAGCTTTCCGCTGATGGTCACGTCAAAGAAACTCAACCCAATTCATTCTATGATGATCGTTTGCCAGAGATCTGGGCACTTCCTTTGGAGAACTCCAACGCGCCTAGATACTGGGCGAAAGTGGTGGGAAAACACGCCACGAAGTCGATGCCTCCAAATTTCCAACAGCTTGCTTGTGGCGCATACACCTACGATCTTGATAGAGCTTACTATATTGGAGGTCTCATATCGTCCTGGACGACCTTCGAGATCAGTAACATTACCCAAAACTTCGGCGTCTCGGGATTGGTCGAATTTGACTTCGACACGAAACAGCTCACTAATTCTACGAATGACGGACAGTTGTTTTCATCCCGATTTACTGGTCTCAAGGAGTCGCGGGATAGGTCAGGGCCTCTTTTCAACGTCCCCTTTGGACCACAGGAGGGCACGTTAGTTTCTTTCGGAGGACTGACATTTCCGAACGCTACGGACAACGAATTTGGAGCTGGCTGGAGTAACGTGTGGATCTACGACAAGCATAAAAAGGTTTCATATCACCAACCTACGACAGGAGATGTACCTAAGTTAGGAACAAACCCTGACACACTTGCGTTCTGGTCCGAGACTGACGAGGAGAACGGAACCTTCGAAATGTAAGCATCACTATAATCGACATTTATCACTCCACATTGCTAACCAATTCAACGATTTGCCTACGGCCGCTTCGACCAATCATCTAAGAGCGACACCATCTATATTCTGTCTCTTCCGGCTTTCAGATGGACCAAGACATCCTTCACGAACTACCCACGCCGGGTGCTGATGAAGTGCAGCTCTGCTGGTAACAACCAAGCTATTTGCACTGGCGGTCATAATCCAGAATCGAATGCGCCATGGAACATGACGGACGAGTGGTCTCAGGGTGTCGGGGTCATCGACACGACTAACGTGGCACTGAAAGACGGCTATAACGCATCCGCTCCACCTTATACTGCACCAGAATCTGTAAGAAGAATATATGCGAACAGGTTAGTGCAAATAGCTTAGATTTGACTCCGTGTCTAGTCTTGACGAGAACAGAAACATGTTTCCAACGGGTTATGCCTCGCAGGAGGTCAAAGGCATCTTCGAAAACTTTAATCGCGCAACGCCGCGAAAGAAGGAACTCACAATAGCCAGCATTGTTGTCGCTGTTATAGTCCCAATCTTCATCTCGGTTCTATGCGTATTATGCTATTGGTTTTGGAGGAAGAGATGCTGTGGCACAGCATCACCAGAAGAATGTGCTCAAGAACAACCTCCGGACGGTCCGGACAAAAGCATCAGTATCACAAGATGGCGATTTAGAGGATGCTTTCAAACCAATAACACGGGTAACGGTATGCAGTTAGGTCACCTGGCCAGAATTGAGAATCTCTACTATGTTGGCGAGGTCGCCAGGGATTTTCTGTATAACGATCGGGATCAGCTAAGGCTTTCACGGTAGCGTACCAAAAGAAGACATCTGCCCATAGGTTCAAACACAGCGATTGCATGCCTCGCTGGCTCAGGTGAACAATACCTTGCCAGGACAACATGCACACTCGTCCCAGCGATGTCTCTCCTGCTCAGAGCGCAATTATGGCATGGATCGCGGGTTACACCTTCTTGATGATCAAAAAAGACATTATCATTTCAGCTACGGATCTAGCTAGCTGCCAAGTCCTTCAAAATATATAGAACCGCTCTTCTAAGCGGTTCCCTCCTTGTCTAAGTCGGCTGTGGAAGTGCCGGTCTGTGAGAGGGCAGTAGGGATAGGTCCATACATCCTGATAAAGAAGTCGCCCACCATGGATGGTCTATATCAATGTCAGCACACGTCCTCCCAACTCGATACTCGTCCAGGAAACTCACCCGTTGAGAACGTGAGCCAATCTGAGTTGGTGGCCCGTCTCCTCCAGGACTCGGAATGTGTATGAAGGGTCGTCACAGCTGTAGACACCACCAACCTCGAAGTTGACAGCAGCACAGTGGACGTTATCAACGCGCTGAGAGTGGATATAGAAGTTCATCTGTGGTTCTCCCTTGTAAGGAAAGGCGTAGGAAAAGTCGGAGATGGTGACGGTCTCGTAGGGGTCACCGTGGACGTCAGGTGAGGCGGTAGGTGCGGCGGCCGCAATGCCAGCGAAAAGAGCAGCGATGGCGAACTTCATGGTTGATTTGTGGGTTGGTAGCGAAGGTGGGTGGGATGAGCAGGTTTTGGTAGGAAGAGACGGATGGATGCTGGGTAGTGAAGACTTGATGGAAGACTCTCAACGTTTATATATGCATGTCGGTCTATGTCTGTCGTTGACAACCGCATGGACAAGCTTTCGTCTATTTCGGGCGCCAATGCGGCGAATGCTTGTGCTTTCGACATATCTATACGATGTTACATTGAGATTAGCTCCACGGACAGTGAATCGCTGAACGGACGTCAGACTGGGAACAGTTACGAGCAGTGACGCTGAAGACAGTTTTCGTGTAGTCGATCCTTGCAGATTTTTGTGGGGAAAGAGATTTCGAACCAACCGGCGCGAGTGAGTTTTCTGGCCGCCTCCTTTCTCTACGCATTGCGGTCATTCCACATCGCACACGTCCCTCACAGACCATCATAGGCCATGGACCCCGATAATCATCTCGTAAATATATCGAGCGAGCCACATTATCTCGTATCGTGGAGCAGCGATGCGTAGGTAGCCTACGTCGACCCTTCGCTGCACCTCCAGCCGTGTAGAGTAATGGTGTCAGTATCAGGGTCTAGTAGCTCAGTACATGTCGATTCAGAGTTTCTATGAAAAGGAAATTACCTTGAAGCTTGGAAAGCCATCAAACACGTCGTTCAGAAGGTAGGTGTTTCGAGGAGCCCACGTGATTACCCGCCGGCTGTTCTGACTTCATCCGTAGTAGCTACCCGTCGGTGGGTATCTGCACCCGCAAATGCTAAATTTGGCATCTCAATACGGAGAATTCATGCGCATCTGCCAGGACCATCCTAGATATCGGAACAACTGCCCATTTTGTGGAGCAATCATGCGATGAAATCATGCCCGAGGACGTTTGTATCCAGAACATAGCAGCTTTACATTAGTCGCCTAGCGATGATGTCGGCTGACATGTTGAAACAGCTACGGCAACACGGAACCTTGGCTTTCGAGCTTCTCCTTCTCGGTATCTTTGTCACTCTAGTAACATGCTCCGGATGTAAGATAACTCGGCCAATATTGTAATTACAGCCCCGGCCATCAAAGCGCCGAATGTCATCACGCCCGTCCATCGGCACCTTCGCATGGATAGCGCAAGGGTGTTTATCTCTAAAGTTTAATCCTGTACCTTCATCTCCTGGCATAACCCAGGAATCTAGCAAGCCAACTGCGCATTCTCAAGGAGTTACAACAAGCCTTACGACATCTTCATATTATTGTCCAAAACCGCCGCTTCAACTCGCCTTGCCTCACAAATTCTCCCTTGTCGTCGAGACCGTTGTGAGAGTGAGTTTTTCCTTATTTGTATCGTCTCGTTTCGTCTTATCAGGCACTGATGGCTTTGGTTCAGCAAATGCAGAAGGATCTGGTTGTCCAAACACAAAAGAGCTGGATATAGAGGAGGATGTGGGTAGAAGATCAGGACCGTGGTCTCGCTATGTTGCGCCTCTGTCATCGACAAAGAACTGACGTGCAGTGATTGACAGAAAGACTTTTCAAGAGTCTGTAGAACCAGTTCTGGGTTACTCCAAGATGGCGCTCCAGGCTCTTTTCTTATCGTGACTGGCTATGACACTGGGTCGTCGATGACAGGAGTGGGTGCTAGCGATGCGGACGGAGGAACACTTCTTCTTCGCCTCTGTGGTGGTGGATGCTACGGGATTCGCGATCGAAGACTCGCCGCCTTCTCGCTGGCCACTGGAAGGATTCTTGTGGAGAAGGAGTAAAAGTTCGTGATGCAACAGAGACTAAACTTCGGTCTTTGAAGACAAAGGCCTAAGATATTTGATAGTATGATCGCGAGCGCATAGTTCTTCAAGATTGGATGTACCGCGATCAGTGTAATACTAGGATTTTTGAAGTCGACCAAAACGTAGAACAATGCAGTCGCCAGGCTTCAACAAGCGGCGTCGAGGCCGAGGCCGAGATAGCGAAAATGAACAACATCATACAATAACTGTACAAACAGCGAGCGACTGCACGTTCGATGGTGCAGATCTTGTAGCGAAGATTCAAGCGGGCGTTCAGTATAAAGGGGAAATGTACTGCTCCGCAACAGCTGTGATACTTACGTATCCACAGATTTATCATGTGTGTCAGAAACATGAAGCAGAAGCAAGACCGGCTCCACCTTTTCTAAGCCTCCTCAGAAAAGAAGAGATGCACACATACACACACACACACTCTCTCTCTCTCTCTTTTTCTGGCTCATTGGGCGCAACACATAAGAACATGCAGGTGTGGATAAGTCGTTGTGCGGAAGGCAATGGAACCTTGCTCAGCCCCAGTCACGAACTGCCACTACAACTTCATCATCCCAACCACTACTTAACAGCCTGCCCCTTCCTATTGCTTTCGCCGGCTGTCTCCATAAATGCAACGACACGGTTTACCCTTGCTCGCAATGCATAATCATAGCATAACTGAACGCCTGATCCGCGCTCCCGTCCCCACTACCCAACCCCATAAGATCTACGACTCCCTGATACCCGCGATCCACCACGCGTAAGCACCTGAATACGCAAATTCGCACAAATCATCAGACATGGAGCCGCGGAGTAGGATCAAGAGCGTGAATCCCTCAAGGTTCTGTCCGTGCGCGCCCTACCATAAATCTACCTAGATGTCTTCTGCTTCACTGCAATCCACTCGAACAAAACTCACTTGTATTCGACTGTGTTCTTACAGCTCTTTCCAGCTTTGCATGTAAGATCATGCATCAGCCTCCTTTTGGAACTTCTCGTCTACCCTAGCTAATACCAAAGATTACAAATCGCCGTTTGCGGCGAGCGTATGACTGTCTGGGCTTGGATACATATAGATGATAGGTTGTGGTTGTACAGAAGATCATACGTCAAGTGTGTCAGGCTATGATTCGGTCTCTATACAGCAGTTATCGGTGAAGATGAAGAGGAAGGCAGAGCCTCATACTCGCTACTTGGATATAAAACGTGGTTGTTAGGTACTATCATCTATTCTCTAGACCATCGTTCACTCACCTTTCATCCCTTGAACTATCACAGCCTTCCACATAGTCTTAGTTCTTACGTTCAGCCTCGCACCGCTCTTTCCAAAATGGCGTGCTCCAGTGGTAGTGGTGCCGACACTTCGAGTTGTGATTGCACCAAGTTTGAGAAGGGAGGTCTCAATGGGACGTGCTGTTCTTGTGGTTGTCCTGTAAACTGGCACTCGAAAGAAGCGGGAGGGACAAAGCAAGAGAATAAGAAGTACGTTCACGTGCCTCGACCAATGAGAGTAAGTTACTAATGTTGCAGGTAATATCCGGACAAGGCTGAAAGTGAAGAGCAACTTTGTAAGCCGTACGCTATGAGCAATGAAGATCAATTGATTTGGTCAGCCTATCTACAATCTAAAATAATAACTACAGAATGTGTCCATTGAGCCTGTATCAGAGACAACGTGTCGATGTGTGAATGATGACAATGGTGTCATTCCCCGGAAGCCACCGGAACCCCCCTTCCACCTCAGCCACCTCACAGCACCCTCCCCCATCATCCTTACCACTACCGTTACCAGCCCATCTCACTACTCTTCCCGTTCGTCTGCGCCAACGCACTGACATCGTTCCTCAACAAACTTCTGCACAAACATGTCGTAATCGCACGGCATGCATGCGTGAACACATGGTCCAAGTGCTTCCTTCTCCACACACACACACACATATATATATATATATATATATACACGATCTGCAATGCAATGCAGTTAGTCCGACTGGCATCAGCAGCACTTGAACAAAAGACGCAAGTTTACGCACAAACCACCATTATAGGTATGGGGCCGCGGTCCTCAAAACGAGGCTGGGGCTGTGCAGTGCTGACTGATTAACGTAATCAAAGAGAAAAAAAAAGGATAATAAAAGTGGAGGAGGAGGAGAGGTTAAGTTGACTTCATGTCTTCTGCTTTACATTCCACCACTTTGTTAACCTCCACTACGATCATCTGCAACCATGACGATTCATCATTGCTAGCTTCCTCCATTGTGTGACTTGCATGACCCCTTCACGTTCGTGGCGCACTGTAGCGTTGCACAAGGTCGGTTCAGGGCAGCCTAATCGTGGCTGCTGCTCGAATGTCCGCGATCGCGAAAACGGCATCATAGCAGCAAGGGCAGGAGCAGACAAAGAGTAAGAGATGTATAGTCACTGATGAAACAAGAGATGGTATCGTGAGTGTATTATCATTCATTTACTATATACAGAGGCCAATGCTAAGAGGCCCGTCCCAGTTCCCATATTCGGGGTATCAAGTCGCAGTCGTGAAGAAAACAGTCCCGGGCATAACGAATCCGTCGTTATCATCATGCCTTTTGCGTGTGTTCGTTAAGGAAAGAAGAGAAGCGCTGCCCATCCATCATAATATCCAAAGCCCACTTTGCATTACCGCCCATCATTATACACATTACACCGTCAGGCAAGGATCTTGAGTTGGATCGAGGTGTCTCCAGAGGCTAACAATGAAGCAGGCCTCACATGAGAACAGCCTGTCTGTGGGGCAAGACGCTTAGAGCAAGAGCCAGGCGGCAATACCGGCACCAGCAGCGAAGGGAATGCCAGTGACCATGGGAGCGGAACCCTCAGCGACGGAGGAAGCGGCGCTACCAGCAGAGGAAGCAGCGCTGCCAGCGGCGTCGGTAGCAGAGGAGATGGCGCTGCCAGCAGAGTCGGTAGCGGAAGCGATGGCGGAGCCAGCAGAGTCAGTGGCAGAAGAGATGGCGTTGCCAGCAGAGTCGGTGGCAGAGGCAAGCTCAGAGGAGATGCTGGCGCTGGCAGAGGCGAGGGCAGAGCTGGCAGACTCAAGGGCAGAGCTGATGGCAGACTCGCCAGACGCAAGAGCGGAGGATGCGGCAGATCCGATGGAAGAGGTAACGCTCTCGGCACCAGATGCGGCGCTGGAGACGACAGATGTAATGACCGAGGTGACCATGGATCCGGGGGCAACAGCAGTGGCGCTGGCAACAGCGGAGGTCAGGATGGGAAGAGCAGCAGGAGCGCCAGAGCCAGAGGCAGTGGCAGCGACACCAGCGCAGCGAGCGTAAGCCCACGAGACGGCTTGGGCGGACTGGTCAGCATCGCAAGCCTGGCGAGAGCAGTCGCGGATGCCGTAAGCCCAGTTGGACTGAGTGCAGAAGCAGCCAATGTCGTCGGAGCCGCAGGAGAACTCAGTCTGGGCAATGCGGGCCATGTTGTTAATGCAGAGGTTCTAAGCGAAGGTTAGTACTAGTACAAAGTAATAGATAATAAAGAGGACTACTTACGGCGCAGTCGCCACTGGGCATGGGCATGTCCTGGGACAGGGCAACACCAGCAAAGGTGGCAGCGAGGACAGCGTAGGACTTCATCTTGACTGTAGGTGGGAGGAGTGTTTGTGTGGAAGAGATGGATATTGGAGTAGGATACTAGGTATCGAAGTGGGAGTGGAGTCAAGGTGAGTGAGTTGATTGCTGAGGTTGAGGATGCTGAGTGATGTGGTGGGAAGAGAGGGGAAGAGGAGTGGGTTTATATCGTAGGGGACACAAACAGTTGGGGGCTGGTCCGTGGCTGGTAAAGAGTGAAGTCGCGCGCAAACAGGAGGCTGCAACGGGCTGGTGACGGGTTGGAGCGTCAGTAGCGGGTCTAGTCGTGTGCAGGGGTGGGCCGCCAAGCCCAGGCACAGCAACTCCACGATCGACGCCAAAGCAAGGAAACGCGGAAAGCACGACCTGCACCCTGCGCGCCCATTGGCCAATGCCCCGGGCGCTCCTACCGTATGATGTAGCCATGCCAACCACGCCCAAGCGGCCGATATCCGAACCTGCATGTACAACTCACATGTCGAACCAGTTTGTCGTTGCAAATCGCACAGACGGTGGTATCTGCTCCGTCACACTCGTCATGGCTCCTCACCGGCACACACAGGCACGCTTTTCACACAGCATCAAGCCGTCTACATGTCCCCTTGCGCTGGTGTGACGGGCTGCAAAATTAATCAAATCTTGTTTGTATTCAAGCACCACCACTCGCTCGTGACGTTGTGGTAGCGTCTGCCGCCAGTAATGCATACCCGCCCTCTCATTTCAGTTTCATAACTCTACCGCGAACCCATGAATCTCGCTTCCCCACGAGTGGCAGGGGAGCTTGTGAGATCCAGGCCCATAGATCGCTTTCACCGGGTCAAGACGTACCAATCGCTGCCAATCACCAACCACCCTACGGCAGATATCAATCGTGGCGCATGGCGCAGCAGTCTGACAATCAAGCCGCAAGAGAAATGTGCGTCTTTGCATCGCCCTCGAGCGTCGACGCGTCCTTTTCGCCATCGTCTGCGCTGTCCTGCTGCTCGGCCAGATGCTTCTCTTCAGCTGAAGTGATGCAGTGCGTGTTCGCGCCTACCAAACAGCGGTCAGCTCTGTGCGTCGACTCGGAGCAGACGACCAAAAGGAAAAATAAACTCACCTAACTTATTGATCGTCTCCATCCACTCGTCGTAAGGGTCCGAATCAAACACTATGCCGCCCTGCAGCCAATCATTAGCTCGTGCACCGCACACTAAAGCAGGAAATTCGTCAAACCAACCCCTGCTTGGAGATACGCGATGCCGTCTTTGACAAGCATGGTTCTTAGCGCAATGCATGTCTGCTGGGCATTAGCTTCCTGTCAACCTCGAACAAGGCAAGACTACTCACGTCCATGGCACCTTCAATCTCCTTGTCGCCATCAATAGAGCCGTAGCCAAAGTATCCCACCGCGCCAGCATACACACCGCGCTTTTCCCGCTCAAGCTCGGCAATGAGCTCCATGGCGCGCACCTTGGGCGCACCGCTCACCGTTCCTACACATGGTTAGCCACACTTCCAACTTTTTTTTCCACCGCGCTACCTACCAGCGGGGAAGATTGAGCGGAACGCGTCGAATCGCGTCTTGCCAGGTCGCAACACCCCTGAGACCTCCGAGACCAGGTGCTGCACATGTGAAAACTGGTTTCGTCGACAACAATTAGCATAGCTCTTGGGTTTGATATCATCGCACGGTAGCTCATCGCACGATCCACGGTAATCACGGTTCGGACGGCAGTCAGCTCACCTTTTGGACTACCATTAGCTTGTCAACTCGTGTCGAAAGTGGGTCGCACACGCGATTGACGTCATTGCGAGCCAAGTCGACCAACATGACCTACGAAGGCATTGTAAGCTTTTCAACGTCGCTGCATGCATCTTGTCGTCAGGGAACCTACATGTTCGGCCCGATCCTTGAGAGAGTTGGACAATTCTTCCGCGAGTGCTGCGTCTTCTTGCAGTGTCTTGCCCCGCTTGACGGTGCCAGCAATGGGATGAGTGATGATGCGACCCTGCTCCTCTTTTACCAGCAGCTCGGGACTTGCCCCCACTATTTGGAAATCGTCACAGTCGACATAGAATAGGTACGGTGAGGGGTTGACGTTTCGCAGGTTCCGGTATACGTTGAAGGGATGCAATGATGTCGGTCTTGCAAACCGTTGAGATGGTACCGCCTGGATGATGTCGCCAACGCTGATGTGCTTCTTCAGTTCCTTGACATGGTTCTCATACCCGTCCTGTCCAATGTTGGACGTGTATTGGTTACCGAGCTGAATAGGCCCTTGTTCTGGCAGCGGAATGTCCTTGCCCTTGAGTACTGTCACGTATCTCTTCAGCGTACTCTTCGCTTCCTCGTACGCTTGTTCCAAGTCGTCCATGCTGTCTGGTACCTTGACGTATGTTATGACCTTTACAACCTGTGCGAAATGGTCCAGAGCCACCAGTGTATCGTAGAGCATGAAGAAGCTCTCCGGTACGCCCAACACGTCCTTCATATCATCCCTCCTTGTCTTGGGCTCGAAGTATTTGACGCAATCATAGCCAACATATCCGACAGCACCGCCGGTCATGGGCGGTAGTTGTATTGAGGGTACGGTCGCGACGCGGCTCTTCGCAAGCTCCTTCTCGAGGAGGGGTAGTGGGTCGGTCTCTTCGCCATGACCAGGGCCGGTCTTGATGACTTTGCGAGGGTCTGAAAGCTTGTCAACTGTGTTTGCCGGAAGTTTGTTTCCAAGTACCGACCTGCGCCAATGAAGCTGTACCGGCCTATGGTCTCGGTTGTTGCAGCGCTCTCGAAGAGGAATGAGAGTTTTGACTTTGATCTGAGCCCAGGGTCAGCATGCGTGCAACCAACTCATCGTCCTCTGACACTGTCGATTTCCCTATCACAAACCGGCACAACCCCTCCCACGCCACTTGCGCTGCAATGAGTCACACTCACTTTGCGGATATCTTCAGGTATATGCTTGAGGCGGTCAAGAACTCGGCGGGAATTGAGGAGAATACGGGTACGAGGTTTGGTGGGTTGGGCGATTTGACTGCTGCAGCCAATACCTCTCGAATGGTGTCAAGCGATGGCTGAACGCCCAGCTAAATAGTCATGCGCTCAGTTCTGTGGTCGGCTGATGGTGTGATTCTAGACATACCTGTGGCGCCATGTTTGCGGAGTATGGAGCGTATCTCTACAGCACTGCTTTATGGACAGAGAGGAGGCAGAATGAGTGTCACAGAGTCGTCGCAATGTATTGAAGCCAGAATTAATGATTCACGAGCCAATGGGAGGGGCCACGAAATGTTATCGATAGCACGTCCTTGGCGCACTACCCACGCTGCAGACCGAGGCCATGCACGCACGTCACAGGCGGTGAACCCAGCCTCCTCCCGTCTCCCGCATCCACGCAGGTTTCCGGCTTCTTGAACACCAGCGCATCGCTCTCCAAGCCGCGAATATAGCCCGAGAGCTCCCGGGTTGTACGCGCATCTTTCTGGAAGAACAGAAGAGCATGTTTCGGTCGGGCTACGAGGGCGCAAGGGACATTCCCCGGACCCTGGAACGGCCATGGACGCCGCCTGAGATCGAGGACGAATCCAGCCCGCGACCAGATTACTTCAACATCTACGGTACCTCTCCTCCACAATATCCTACCGCAACAGAGCAGCGCTGGCTGAAAGAGGCCAAACGCATACCCGACCAGCCTTCCTGGGTCACAGATAGTTTCGGACTGAACACACCCACGACAGGCCCACGACCGAAACCCAACTCCCGACTCACAGAACCAGCGCCATACACACCTACGCGGCTATACTACGACGATGCATCGCCTCCACCGTCCAAAGGTGAACTGCGCTATCCTTATACGCCCGACAGCTCGCGCGTACTGCGTCGCAACCACACCGAGCGCCCCGGCTCTCCAACGCCCTGGGCCGACGTATCAGAAGGAACGTCGTCGCCCGTGCAGAACGCCCTCTCGTCGTGTATCGCGCACTTTGAGAACCTCATCCAAACACACCAGCCCGACGAAGACCAAATGGAATACATAGTCGGACAATTCGAAGCCATGACAGCCCATCTCTCCACACCCAGCGCACACGCCAACGAGACGCACGACAAGGAGTCGTCTTCCTCATCCTCGTCCTCCTCTCGAGACGTTGGTCAGGGGCTCGGCATCACACAAGCAGAGGGTGAGAAAGCGACGCTCCATGAAGCCCAAACGCTACAGCACGAGGCTTATGTTTCGCAAGTAGGCAACTACATCGCGGGTGTGCAAAAGTACATTTACGACCTCAAAACGCGCATGGACGAGGTCAAGACGCTCAATCGCATCCAACTCGACGTCATCAACGATTTGCGCAAGCAGATGAAATTAGTTCGCCAGAGTCTGCGCGACGACTTGGACAAGAGCCAGCACTACTACCACCAAGATGATCTTGTAAAGTCCGTCTTCTCGGATTTTGAGGCTGGGAATCAAGTTTCACAAGACGAAGATGGTGAGAAAGAGGAGGAGGAGGAGGAGGAGGAGGAGGAGAACAAGGAGAACAAGGAGCAGGACTCGAAGAAAGAATCCATGCTAGACAGTTGTATGACGCTAGTCGAGGAGGAAGTACAAGATTTGTCCCGCGAGATTCACGAGGAATACTCAAAGTTACTGCGCAGTACTGTTGACACGCTAGTTGCGGATGATGTGCCGTCGTCGTTGTCGTTGCCATCAGCATCAGCATCATCATCATCACTGTCCAAGAGGAAGGTCATTCACATCATCCGCTCACCTCCTCCAAGACGCAGCTTTTGGGCTTCCATGGGCGAAGCATTGGATGCTGTTTCGCATCTGCTGCTGGAAGACGGCTCGTAATGACTCTGGAAACGATATGACGATTGTGTGTGTGTTTTTACGGCCGCCCTGACCGGAGAACACATGTGTGTGTGTGTCTGACGATTTATGACCGGTTTCCAGGCATGGGAATCTTTTTTTTTATCATGAAGGTTCACGATTTGACATATGAAAGAGACGAAAAGAAGGAGGTTGGATGACTTGCATTTGGATATATGACGATTGTGGAAAGCCATGTGTGGGAGCATATGAAAGCATACAAAGGGCGTTGTTGTTGTTGTTTTGGTTTCGGTTTTTTCTCTCCTCTCATTGCTTTATTGTTTCCTCCACGCAGCAGCATTGGCACGTTCAGGATACCCTACCTCGTTATTGTTGAATATCGGCGTTAGTACGACTCTTTTCCTCAATCGTTTGTTCTTGTAGCATATTTGAACTTGCTCAACGGCTCAGCGCTACTCTCGTATGCTAAAGTACTACCACTGAATACCCCATCATTCTGTTCTTGAGTTTGATCATGCTGCATGTCATGTAAACACGGTTGGAACTCACGAACATGATATAGTTTCTTACTACACAGCTTTTTCAGTTTGCAGAATGAATGCATTGGTATCACATAATCAATGGCCCCATCTACTCCACATAATCCAGACTGCCCTTGCCAACCGTCCCCGCCGTCGCGTCGGGCCCCTTCTGCTGCCTCAGCTTCTCCTCAAACTTGGCAAACTCCTTCATAGCAATCTCCTCCTCCTGATCCAGCACCTGTTGCACGCCCTTGACCTCCTCAATATAATGCATCAACATGCTCTCGATGCCATTCTTGAGTGTCACGGTACTAGAATCGCAGGTACGGCACGCACCCCTCAGCTTGAGCAGAACCTGGCCGTCGTTGAAGCCGCGGAATTCAATGTCACCACCGTCTTCTTGGATGGCGGGGCGGACGCGCGTGTCGAGGAGTTCTTTGATCATGCCAATGACTTCATCGTCGTTTTCGTCGTAGGCAAGACTGTCGGCTTCTTGACCGCCTTGGCCTTGCTCACCAGCTTTTGCGGCGACGGTGTTGACGATGGGTTGGCCCGAGGTCATGTATTCGTTGATGAGGGCGAAGACCTCGGGCTTGACGTGCGACCAGGGGGTGGCCGAGTCCTTTGTAACGGTGATGTAGTCGGCGCCGAAGAAGACACTGGTTACGCCGTCAATGTTGAGGAGTTGGGCGGCGAGAGGGGATGGATGTGGCGGGGCGAGGGTAGAGCGGGGGTTGAGGTATTCGAGGAACGGGGAGGAGATGTTTTCTGGGAGGACGCGCTGGTTGGGATTGAACTTTAGAGCCTGGGATTGTTAGTATGGCTATGTCGCTGGGTCTGAGGAATGCCTACATCGGCGTTTGGTGTGGGCTCGGTTTGGATGAACATGGTTCTTCGCGCGACTGTCGCCGAAGGTGCCGCTACTCTTTGGCTCCAGGGCTGTACTGTCGGTCTATGTTGCAATCCTGAGGCTGTGATGGGCGATGATTGTTGGTGGAGACATCTTGTGGCAATGCGCCGAGGTGCTGATCGTAGAGAGGGCGTCGCTCGGGTTAGACTGCGCATAGCAGAACGTGGAAGTGTGCTTGAGGGCATCTTTCGTATAGTTCAGGGTTGGGTATATTGTAGATAGGGTTGTGTTGTCGCAATGGCGATGTGTATAGGTTCGTGAATGAAAGTTTCGGGAACTCGGGCCAAACGAAGTATGACGTTTGTTGGATTATTCAGCCACCACGCTCACTGGCTCCCGCTGATCCACAGCCGTCCACAGCCGTCCACAGCCTTCATCCCTTGTCCATCCTACACTTTGCACACCTAGTACAGTACATATCGAAAGCGGCTTTGATGTTGATTCTCACAAGTGCGCAATGATGGAAAAAGGATCACCCATATATCACGGCGCTGGTCCAAAATCACGTCGATTTTTTGCATATTAAGTTTGAAGTCACTTCAACACACGATTGGCTGGGACAAGCATGTTTGAGATCGTTTTATTTCTTCAGTATTGACATTAAGTATTAAGTTTCGTATCAGCTTTATCATACAGTGTCTTTCTTCTTCAATGTTCGACTTCCTCTCTTCCCTCGCGTGGTATAATGCGTAAACGTCGTGATAGAGTACAAAAAAGGAAAAGTTCCCATGCTTGAAAGCATGAAGGACTAGGCACAATCTAGAGCATCGCCAATCTCAGTCTCGTAGATGATATGGGATGATTGCGTCTAGTAGTTGGTGGCTTGGCCGTAAGTAGCAGTGTTGCCAGTGTTGGCGTAGTTGGCAGTAGGAGCGACGTGGGGGGGCGGTGTGGTATCCACCAGTAACAGGCTTGTCGGTAGCGAAACCAGAGTGAGGAGCAGCGACGGTGGAGCCAGTGTAGGCAGTGTCGTGGCTGGGACGGTAGTCGTGGGCCGCGGTAGGGGCAGCAAGACCGCCAGCAGTGGTAGCAGGGATGGTACCGACTTCGGGATCACGGTGTCCCATGGTGCGGTTGGCCTTGCGGCGCTGCCAGAACTTCATGCCGGAACCCTTGGTGTAGCCGTTGTTAGGACCAGGACCAAAGGCCTTCTCCTTCTTGTGGTGGCGCATAAGGAAGACCTGGACAAGAACGCTGAGCAGGAAGAGGAAAGCGCCGATGATGGCGACGGCGAAGCAGGCGGTGTTGAGCTTGCAGGTCGTGCCGAGAGAGGCGGCGTAGGTGATCTGGTTGCCTTGGCCGTTGGAGCCGAAGCCCTCCTTGGAGTTGGCGGGTCCGTCGCCGAGAGGTGTGTTGACATTGCCAGAGCAGCTGGATGCGCCGTCACGGGTCAGGACAGCGACGGCGATCATGGCACCACAGCAAAGGATGTCGAGTAGTATGCCGAGGAAAGCAAAGATTTTCTGGAGATATCGTCAGTGGCTTATTTCTATATATCGCTGGAGCATGTTCTTACCTTTCCGCCAAGGCAGCAAGTCAACAAGACAGCAAAGATTGTGTACAAAACAGTCCCGCCAGCAAGACCAGTGACAGCCTGTTGCCAAACCGGAATGTTGACATTGCGATCCGCCTGTACAGCGAGGAAGTAACTGTAAATACCGAGGATAACCGCAGCACAGCAGAACTCAAGCGCATACAGCGCTGTAGAGCCAGACTTCAAAACAGCACCACCGATACCCATTGTCGCGATGGTGGTAGTAAGCAAGTAGGAGGAGAGTAGATTTAAGAGGCAAGAGAAGGCGATGCTCCAAGTATGTGTTTGGTAGGATGTTTGTAGTTGGAATACGAGATAGGCACAGGGGAAAGAAAAGGATTTATGTCGTCCCTCATGGATACTGCCACAGGCGATGACGCAGCCTTGCACAATGATGTGAAGTGACTTCACATCATTGGCGTCCTTGTCCCTGCCTTGTTCCGTCAAAGTTCCTTGTCGATCCCGCACCCCGTGCGTCAGCCACGCTAAGCTAGCCCACAAATTGAACCCTGCTTTTACCGCCACACGTCATATCTTTTTCCCAATCTCATCAAACACCTGGACCACTCAGCCAAACAGAAGGCTGCGCCCCGACCGATGGTTTCGCCGATGGTAAAAACTCAAATCCAACACATGTGCAGGTCGTGGAATGATGCTGCCAAGTTCGCGCTGACGATCATCTTGCTTTCTTGACAGCTCGTGATGCCTTCCAGGGTTCTTTGGACAATTTCCTGACGTGGACGCGAGCGTCAAGCCACAAGCTGACAGGCACAATGCAGCTGGGCGGGTACTTCTTGCATACAGTCGAGACTCTCAACGTGAGGTCCATTACCAGTTTCGCTGTTTCAAATTCTCTATGAAAAAAAAATTTAATAATAATAGAGAAAAATGCGTCGGTGTTACGTCCTTCACATGCTCTCACACGCTTAGCGTTCCTGCACCACGCTTCTCTTTCTTTTCTTTTTCCTCATCGTTCGATGTACAGTAGTTCGTTGATCTCGGATAAGACGGATCCGGTCGTGATGCGCGCAGCGCAGCGCCGTTATGTGTCTAATGCTCGCGATGCTGTGTATTCAGGCTAAGGAAACCTGATCGTGATAGTTGCGGCAGTTGGTTGGTTTTCCCCTAGGATCGGAGGGCTTCCGCTACCGCACACTACCCCACGAAATTACCGTAGCGGCCATCATTCATTGGTGACACTGGGTGACGTCGTTATGCTACCGACAGTTGTCGGCGACGTAGTTTAATGGGACGATGATCGAACGCTCTCCATGGTGTTGTTGGGATGAGCTGCATGGAGAGCAGTGAGTAGCTAGGTGCGCAGTAGTGGGAAATGAGTCTGCAGCTTGTACAAGACTCGCCATCTTCTTTGTTGAGCTTGATAACACACTTACCCTTGAAATTACAAATCGCCCAAGCATACCCGTTTTCCACTTCTCCACACATCGAATCTGGTCAAGTATCGGGGTAAGGGATTCTATAATCACGATTCCGAGTTGCCAGTCTGCCATATAACCCTCGTTGTCGATGGTAAAGGCCATCGCCCACTCACAAGTCAGGGAGATACAAGTACGCCAATGTTGGAGCGTGAGGTAACAGTTTAGTGTGGACATGTTCCCACGTACATTGTGCTAGTACAACGCCCTCCAAACTCAGTCATTCCAGGGTTTCAGCAAGTACTCTGATGACGTCGATGAGCCCTTTAATGGTCATCCTCAGGCTGCAAAGGTCGAAATGTTACAGTGACGACTACTCGAAAGGGAGAAAGAACCCAGTACTATCGTGCACATGAGGCCGAACGCCCAGATTTCTTGCCGTAGTAACAGAACGATGTGAGCTTCAGCAATGGTACTGGCAATATGGAGGCATCCGTCACCGTCTCATCGAGACTTCGCACACCAATCAGTCCAACGACTTCTTCAAATGTATCAAAAAAGTAAAGCTTTGCTTTGAGAGAAGTAAATAGATGGTCAAGCATTAGCGGCGCAAGATCTTGCTTACAACCGACGTCGAGTCGCTCTAAACGTGATTTCGAGACAACTTCCAGTACAACAATCGTGGTCTGCCACCATGTACCATAACCCTGTTCTGCACATTGCTACTGGCCGTAAAGATCGGTAGACCCGTCGGAACAAGTTTGTGTGCAGACAAGGCAGACCGCTGCAGCATTGTGCGAAGCTGTGCTTGAAAGAGTCTTCGAGGCAGTAACACATTGCCTGTTGCAAGTTGGTATCTATATTGAGCGGGATAGTAAGAAAATGCAGCTCCAGCTGTCCCAAGCGTATCGTAAAGATCTTCATGGTTCGCAATTTAGTGTAAAATTCTCGAACGCTCTTGGATAAACGATAAACAATGCGATACTAGAGGACGTTCCTTTCGGACCAGATTCTGGTCTTCATTTCGGTTTTCCTGCAGACAAGCCAGAGGCTTTTGGCGTCGTGTTGGCGCATACGACCATCTTGTTCTGCTCCAGGGAATTGATCAGCAATGCGATCCAAGAGCTCGACTGGCAGGCCAAGTAGCGTCAAAGCCGTGGACCTGATCTGTCAGTGATTCAGTTATTAGGCCCAAGAATGACCGCGGTTGCAAACACGGGTATAATGGAACGCTCACATTTTACATGTCAGCTTGCACAGTGTAGCGTGATGCTGACATACGATCGCGATTAAGTGTGAAGAGTCGCGGCTCTCGCAGTCCCATCTATAGCGATGTAACGGGGAAAGCGGAAGAAGCAAGGTGTGGTGAGGTGAGAGGATAGAAAGCACGAAGCGTTAAGGGAGAGAACTCGCGCCAAGTCGAAACAGTGAACATACTAGGCGAATGAAGTGGTTGTTGAAGAATATGTTATCTGGTCTGTATACAATTTGGCTGCCAAACATATGCAAGACCGCAAGCGCCAGTGTTTATCGCAGTGCACTCGCATATTACTTACTAGCCTGTAAAATGTACTGCGATAATGACAAATAAATGGGATTCTGACCTTGTTTTCTTGCTGTTGCTTGACATTACGATAGAGCTTGGAGGTGCTCTCCTTGAGTGTTTTCACATTGGGTGCAACCTGACGTGGGTTTGAAGGAGAATCCTGGGCCTTATCTAGAGGGAGTTACGAAAGTCCTTTCGTGGTGAGTACGTAGGCTCTACAAATCTATGTTAACCTACATGTTAATCTCGTCAATAACTTCTAGACGGAGGTAGCTATTTTCAATATAACTGTACCTACTAATAATTGTTCCAATTCTTCCTGTGATTCACCTGCGCCATTTCTCTACCGTGGTCGACAGAGGCCGCCGGGTGGTGTTCCATGCATGCATGACTCTTCAATCTCAAGAAGCGGTATTCTAGAGGGTTGTCAGCACCGGTGGTGTCATATACCTCCATTGCCCAGAAGCTGTTAGACAAGACCTTTCCAATCGCTTCACTTTTGAAAAGTCTCGACTCACGTAACACCAAGGCTGGTCGCTAGCGAGCTATGCGTCAATCGAGGATGGTCGAAGTGCTCGAAATTCAATCTGGAGGAATTCGGCCTAGCTGTGTAAGCTATGGTGTGAGATGAGATGAGATAGAAGTCGTAGTAGAACGAAACATGTGGGGTTCCCTCGAGCAAGAAGCGGCCGAAATGTCGCTACTGGATGTCGGTGATTAGTATCGAGTTAGATTCTGAACAAAAGATGGAACTTAGCTTACCCGAAAGTAGACACTGTGTCTTACCTTCGAATTATCATGTACAAATCCACAGCATAGCTTCAGTGCGTACTTTGTTAGGTACCACCTTCTGTACACAAGTATGCGTAAACACATGCGATACGTGCATCCTTTTACTTCATTCCTTCCATTTCCATGGATTGACCCACTCGAACTCAAAGTAAACTACCTCAAGTCAGTATTTGATGTCATCGCCTTTTTCGTAATCAAAAGTGATTTCAGTGTCACAACTTCTTCCCTCTTGAATCCAAGTTACCCTTGATTATTGGTCTCTGAGTGAACATCGTATTGCCTGACCTTGGGAAGAAGTTCATAGACAGACTCGAATGATAGGGCATCGAAGCAGCCATTGATTGTTCGCGCAGTAACCTCATCTAGGTTCGGTCTCTTAACAAGAATCATGACAGTTTGGGGCAAGCGACCAAGAACACCGAGGCTTCCAGCATCATATTCTATACCAATCTGTATCATACTCGAGGGCATACACAACTTTGATTGTTTCCAACCCCCTACGCCGACTTCCTCAGCTGAGCCAACGCAGCCTTGCCAGCCCTACTATCGTTCGCCCTGCCCAGCTCTTGCGAGATCCACTCACCTGCCTCAGCAAGCTTCTCCATATCGATACCAGTCTTGGCGCCCAAGCTATGGAAACAGTGTACCAGATCCTCAGTCGCAACATTTCCAGTCGCGCCCGGACTAAACGGGCAGCCTCCAAGCCCACCGACGGCTGCATCAAAGGTGCGAATGCCGTGTTCTAGAGCGACGACGGAATTGACCAGCGCTTGACCGTAGGTATCGTGGAAGTGCAGCGCCAGGTCGTCCTTGGTCACACCAGCAGCATTCAGAGTCTTCAAGAGCTCCAGCGTCTTGGGCGCAGTGCCCATGCCTGTGGTATCCGCCACCGATATCTCGTCGGCGCCCATTTCGAGCAAGCTGACTGCCAGCTCCGCCACCTTGTGGGGGTCTACGTTTGGCCCCTCGTAAGGGCAGCCAAGTGCGACTGAGATGTATGCCCGGACCTTGAGGTCCATCTCCTTTGCTTTGGACATGATAGGTTCGAAACGCTTCAGCGACTCGGCTATGGAGCAATTGGTGTTCTTTTGCGTAAAGGATTCGGTCGCCGCCGTGAAGATGGAGAGCTCGTGTATAGGTGTTGTTGCATTGCGGCTTTTGCCCATTGCTTCGGCGCCAGAGGATGCTGAGGGCATGGCATTGGGGTCCGAGGAGGACGTGTTGAGGGCGGGGCCATTATCGGTGCCTGGAGATGGTGGTGGTGGTGTCGACCTGGACTGCCACATGGAAAGGAAGTTGTCGAAGCCCTTGGCGTTGGGCAGGAGCCATTGGTAGGTGATGGGATGCGGCGACTGTGGTGTTCGGGAGAGTACGTGCTCGAGGATATCAGCCGAGTTGGCCATCTGCCCTTCATGGTCAGCGAATGTCGCCGGCTTGGACGCCTATGTCTAACCTGTGGCACCCATTTGGGCGAGACGAAGGAGCCTGCCTCAATGGTAGTTAATCCAGTCCTTGCCAGCCTCTCGACCAGCTCGATCTTGGTCGCCAGAGGCACCGTCTGCTTCTCATTCTGCAGCCCATCTCGTGGTCCTACTTCGACGATGCGAACGTGGTCTGCGCGGCTATTGGCGGCTGAAGCAAATGTTCTTCGTGGACACGGGTGACGCGCTGCGAGACGCGCCGAACGGAGACAGCGGAATTTGGAGGTCATGGCGATGATCTGGTTCTATGTTAATAGGCGACTCAGGGTCAGACAAAATGCTATGGCATGACGTGCATAGCTGTCAGACGGTTTGTGGGGTTGATGTTTGCGGGGATCATGTTATGCATGGACCACTCATCCGAGCTTTGAGCTCCAACGTAAGAAGCTTCGACATGACCTCGGATCCTGTGCACTGTATCCGAGGACAGTGCACAGGCTACAAGAAACGTGGAAACATTGCATCGCATGGACCGTGAAGCGAGTTGCAGCACTTGGCTACTACATGGCTAACACATGGCTATATTCCGAGATGCCAAGTGCTGCAATCAAGTTGCTGCACAGGTTCGGAATGTCTACCTAGGTACCTTCACCGAAATCTTGGCGCTTTCCAACCTTCTCACGTGCACCGCAAACCTTCGAGGTACCACCATGTCCTCACGATTATGGCATTCAACAAGGCGGAATACTCGGGAGGTATTCCTACTTCCCACTCCACTTTTGTTTGCTCATACGAATTGCGCCATTCAATGCCACATGTTCGTCTCCACGGGAGCTCCATTCCATCGTGGGAAGTTGAAATTACCTGTGCAAGCTAGAGTGCTTCCAGCTAGCCGCCGAAACTTTGTCAGGCGCTGTTGGCCGTAGCCAATACTTGCTTCACGTGCTAGACATGTATCTAGTGGATCTGCACGCTCAAAGGTATCAAACCGCAGCCATCAGACCGCTCTTCTGCGTCGCTTCGAAGCGCTCGCAATGTGTCCGCGTGGGCAAGAGCCGGATACACTCACCCTTGGAGCGATATCGACGCTAGAATACAAGACCCAGCGGGCCCCATCGACGGTGCTGTTCGCTAGCGCAGGGTTCTTGTGGAGACCATAAATAGAGAGCCTCCGAGGAGCCCTGTTCGCTGTTCTAACCGCAGCCGCCGGTTGTTCAAGAGATCCAGCGCTTGCGGACGCCTTTGTCTTGTCGTTCCCTACCAAGTGCCGGCGAAATGACGATCTTCAAGATGAAAACACGGAAGCATTTCTCCATTCAGTATGCCTCGGTCTGGCTCCAGGTCTTTTGAAACGTCTGCTGTCGGGCCGGGCATCGTAGAATTGAGGGTCCGGGAAGCGAGATCTTATACTCTACCTGGCGCCGGAAGAATTGCCAGGGCGGAGATTAGGGTTTTGTAGAGCTGCCATGGCCCGCTCGGCTACAAGACATGTCCCACAGAATAGCGATGATGATCTAGTCGCAGCTATCGGACAAACTCCGACCCTCAGGCGTTTTTACATCTGATGCATCATAATGGTATGATTGTCGGATATTGCCCGGAGCTTAAACAATGAATGTGAGGAGCCGCAGCTCTCCTATCATTTTGTCTAGCCTCGCAGAAGCTAGGCATCCAGCCGGTATCCGTGAGGCTCTCTTCGTAATCCGTTTCGGCGTGATAGCTAGGTCTGGAATTAGGAGAGCCACTGCCAGCGGGTCTTCTGCGGAGCGAAGGAAGACATGCTACAAATCTTACAAGGCTTGTAAAAGGACTCGCTTTTGGAGAGGGCTCACCAAGTGGGCGAACGAGGTCTGTGGCTGCTTCGTATCCATCCCCGTACTACCCCGCGTGTGCACATTTGCGCAGGCGCATTGACGGTGAACTGCTTCCCCAGGTACGGATGGCTAGTGACAGGTCTTGGATAATGAAACCTTGTCTAGCAACACAAAAGCCATCTGCTGACGGGAGGTTGAAGCTGCTTGTTACCTGAGACAAATCGTTGAGTGGTGGAGCACAGCCAGCATACCAAAGTAGCGCACGTCTCCGATGCATGTCTGACTTGGCACTCACGTGCCTAATACCACGATCAGGCTAGCGTATGGGAATCGGTGAAGGCGCCATTTGAGAGTGGCTTGTATCTACACGAATAAGGTGGTGGATAGGATGGGGATGGGATGTGGATGGGATGGGGAACGGATTGGGCTCTGAGTGACCTAGGCGCCGTTAGCTGGACATGTTCGGCACTCTTGCGGCGGCCGAAGCCACGGCATCATGCACGACAGAGGCTTTTCGAGGCTTCAGGGCTGTTGGAGCAGACCCTGAGGGAATCTAAAAGGTCGAGAGAAGACGGCCGCATGAGGTGTTTGGGGCACTGCCACGGTCAGTTTCTCACGAACCGTGGGGGTGCACTTGAGATGGCAATGGTCATATCGCTCTCTCATCAGGCCCGCATGGCTTGTTATCACAGCGGGTCCCACAAGAACGGTTCTGCCAAGAGGGCTGCGGAGCAAGGGACAGCAGGGCGACAGAAAGCTGCTGGCAGTCGTCCAGTATCCCAGGCACCCCGGCCATTGCGTGCAGCTTTGCATCATTTACGCCTGGGCCCGCCGTGTCCTTAATCCTCGATGTCATCGCAATATCCGCACCCGCCGTCAGACGTGTGCTCGTCGTGTCTGCTGCCCCGTCGCGTGCAGAGGTGCGCAAATTGCATCACCCACGCATCCTTTCCCTTCTTCATGCCTTGCGGCAGATCAGAGACTCCCGTTGCGGGGTTGGCGTGCAATGGGAGGCCGTTTCTTTAACCTTACGTACTCGTCCAGGGCTTGGCTTGGCGGAAGGCTTCACCAGCGGGCGGCTTTTCGCTGTCTTCTCCCACTGGCAAGCCCTGACAGACTACAGGCGCTGCCATCCCAGCGACATCATTCTACACAGCTTCGATGCGTCTTCGCGGCGGCACATTGATCGCCTCGGTCGGCTCCGTGACCATTTGCGCCTGGTCATTCGTCCGAGCGCTCACGTTGCCCATGGTGGCCCTGACGCTATCAGCAGCAACCAGCACTACTTCTGCAGCAGTGCAGCAGCTCGCGAGCCGAACAAGCCCTGCAACGCCTTCACCCCGGAGCCCTCGACACAAGCTCTCTCAGTGGCTGTGGCCTCTTAGCTGCTCCGAACTTAGCGGCCGGTAGTAGATCGTGCGTGCTGCAGCATGTCATTGGTGGAGCTTTCGTGGCGTCCAGCCCTCTCCGTCCTGCAGCAGGCCACTGTCGCCATCCATCTTCAAGCTCCTCCCGGGGTGCTACCATTTTTCCACGATGTAACCCGACCCTAACCCGACCTTACCTCGCGCCGTCCTGCAATTCGCCGTCACGGTGTGGGGTGTGGTAGGGATTGCCACAGCCAAAGCCTTGCAGCCGCTGCGAGAACATGCGGGCACCTGGCCTACTCGCTGCGGGCCACATCCTTCATGCACATCTCTCAAGATGACCACCTCTTCTCTTAATATCCTAGTGTCCAGTATGCCGCGGCATTTTGCATCCTACCCCTTGGCATCCCAGAGCCCTGTCCACTAGGGCCCTGACCTTATCAGACGGGGGGACCAAGCTTCCTTTACCCAGACCCATCGAGGCCAAAATAATACTTACCCACCGTGACGCGCTTCTTCTATGCTCCATTGAGTATTACCCCTCGTCTTCTTGTCTATTCTGTTCCTACACCTACTATACACGATCCACATCCTGCAGATGCAACGTTGTAGAGTACTGCAATAACACTTCCTCTTTTATCACACCCACCATGGCCGTCTCATCAACCACTGCTCAGCCTGCTGAGGTCGTTCAGAAGGCAGACACCACCGCCACCAACACCAACAACGCTGCCGCTGCTCCCAGGAAACGAAGAAGAAGAGCACCCGCCACTGGAGCCACCGACGACTGCTTTGCTTGCAAGAAACGTCAAGTCAAGTGTGATCGACGCCGTCCATACTGTGGGCCGTGCGTTGACATTGGAAAAGAATGCTCAGGATACCGTACTACCCTAACGTGGGGTGTGGGAGTAGCTAGCCGTGGAAAGCTCCGAGGCATGTCTTTGCCTATTGCAAAGTCGCCTTCTGCAACTGCAACACAGGAGCCAAAATCCCAGCGGATGAACTCCATAGCTTCCACCAGCACCACGTCAAGCACCGGTGCCCACCAAGATTACCAGCACAACTTCAACAGTCGGGCGAGCATTGACTTTGGTGCTCATTCACCAAGGAGTCCTACAAGCCCTATGTTCTCCGCACCGCAAGAATACCAGTACTTCAGCCCAACAAGTCCAATACCTATCCCCACTTCGTCCACTCCAGTCGGATATCCCATGCAACATCACGGAGAGCAATTCGAATTTGTGCATCCTCAAGCTTCCAAGTTCAGACATCACCAGCCACATAGGGGTCCCCTCCAAAGACTACAAACCACTCTGCACGTACCTTTCGAGGACAACGGCATGTCGGCCTCTTCTGCTTCTCTTGGTACCTACAGCGATAGCGACTTCCCCTCACCGAGCGAGTTCCCAAATACACCCGTTGACGAATTTCCCTTCGCAGACCCTTCAATACCACGATATCAGCCATTCGACCATGCGCCCATGGGCTCTTTGGACCACTACTTCATTCACGAGGCTCCTCGCTCATTACCAACGGGGGACGACATGAGCTCTAGCGTAAGCTCAGATCAGAGCATACACGACTATCCCGAAATCAGTGCAGCCTCGCAAAGTATGGGTCCTGTCGTGTTTCAGGATGTTTTTGTTGAGGGGGAAATGAGCTCGAGTTTCAATGGATTCCAGCCTGGCTTCTCCTTTCTCCCGTCGGAGGGTATGTCTTCCTATGGCTCTGGCCCCCTGTCTCAAGATGTACTGTCGCTCACCACTTCGATTCCTCAGAGCCTTACCATCGCTTCGCCCCTTTCCCCGCGGATGCTATCCCTTCTGGACTACTACGACAAATTTATATGCCCGGTGCTGGTGGCTTTTGATAGCCATACCAACCCTTATCGGATGCACATCATACATCTAGCCATGCGCAACGAAGAGCTCCAGAACGCTATTGGAGCTCTAGCTACCAACAACATGCGTATGCGCGGAGGTATAGAAGGTCGACGACTGAGCGTGCTACACGACACGCGCCTGATACCGGATCATGCTTACTCACAGATGACGACACAAGAGCTGCGCGAGATGCACGGCGAAGCAACCGACGAAGAGAAGCACTACAAGGCCAACTCCATTGCCCTCCTCAACAAGAAGCTTGTCGACTACGATGGCTCGCAGGACGACTCCGTACTCGCTACGCTTCTTATCCTTTGTCTTTTCCATGTCTGCGATTCCGGCTTTACGAAATTCAAGACCCAGCTCGCAGGCGTCCAGAAACTGCTGAGTCTGCGCGACAGGACAGTCCGGTCAGAGTTTGTTGGGTGGATCGAGACTTTCTTTACTTGGTTCGATGTTATGACTGCTGCAGTCAATGACCGAGAGATCGAAGTACGCGGCGACTCGCTTGACATGATGAACCTCAGTGCGAACTTGGGCGCATTGGAACACCACTCTGGCTGCGAAGGCCGGCTTTTCAAACTTATTGCACGACTCGGACGACTAAATCTGCTTAGTCAGAACCGACCTGTACGCGACAACGACGACACGCCTACATCGTCACCCCGACCCAAGAAAGTCAAAGACTTTTACTCGTTCAGCTTCGATCATATGGACGGCAACGGTTGGGGAACGCCCATTAACGAGCACGTTGACCCCTTTACCTCAGCGCGCGATGATCCTCGCTCCGAGTTTTGGAGTGAGTGGAACGATCTTCGTATTCGGCTACAAGAGTGGGAGTTTCCATCACCTGGAGACATGCATTCCACATCCTGCGAAGCAACATCATCAATGCTCGCTATGTCGCCAGAACAGGCTGCGCTTTTCCACATTAGCGAGAGCTTCCGCTATGCCGCGCTTCTTTACACTGAGCGCCTAGCGCAGCCGACTCTTCCCGCTTCAGCTCTGAACTTCCAAAACTTGGTATCACAGGGACTTTACCACATTTCTCAGATTGGTATGACGAGCTGCGTTAACAAGTTCCTACTATGGCCATTATTCATTATCGGCACGGAATGCGTTGACCCTGAACACCGCGCTGTGGTGCGACAACGATGTGTGGAGATTCAACGTGAGAGCGGGTTCTTCAACAATCTCAGTGGTCTAGAAGTTCTCGAACGAGTATGGCGCGAAGATGACGAATGGTCGGACGGCGATGTGCAGGTGCCGAGGCAGAATGGGCCTTTCAGCACCGTACAGCATCCTTTCCGGTGGAGGAGAGCCATGGATCGCGTGGATGGGGAGTACATTGTGATTTGATGACGACGCTTGCTGGACACAAGCTATACACACGAGCTTGAGCACACACACACTCACAGATATGAAGCTCACCAACGAAGAAAAACGTGCATGAACAGGTTTTACGACATGGGTCTCAGGATTGGTTGGGCCGGCTGGGAAAAGCGAACCTTGGACAAACAAGTTTTTCGGCTTCATTTTATGTATATTTGTAGCGACGTTTATGCGGCATACCCTGCAACGATATGAAGTTTTGTGAAAAACATTACACAGTTAATGAAATTAAAAGCGTACCATATCCTCACACATACACCCCACGCCTGCTTCTTCGCTTGCAATCACTGTCTTGCTATCTTTACAAGATTGCGCAACCCGTCTCAAGATTGTCCAGATCGGCTGTTCTGCACGAGCATCGCGCATGCACCCCAACGCTCATCCCATGCAAGGCTGCACGAGCGTCTCTCTACCAGCGCAATGGGTTAACAAGTGTGGTTACACAAAGAACGAAGAAGAAAAACATGAGCTGAGATCATTCATTCATTCATTCAGACAAGGCTCACCGGTTCGGCGCCGGTCAGCAAATCGTACAACACCGCAACCCAACACGGCGTCGGCATTGCGCAAATCGAGGCTGCAGCGTCTCATTTGACATGAGGCGAAGACTGCCGACTCGCTGACCTCACCACATGCCCAATTTCAAGATCGTCATCAACTAAACTTTGTAGGAGTGCGCAGCCACATACACGTTCGTCCAGTCAGACGACAGCAGCGACAGCAAACGTTCGATTAAGGTGATAAGCTGACCCGATCTTACAAGGCTCAAGCTTGTACCAGCTGATGCCGAACCCACGAACCACGACCACGAACACAAGACAAGACTACCTGGAGTAACAAAAATTTGCCAGGTCAGGGTTTCACAGCGATGGCGAAAGACGAGCGGCCATGGCGCGCAAGAGGCGGTTATGGCGGCGTTAAGGTGCTGACGTTTGACGGCTGCGCGGGGCAAAAGGAAGGGTTCGGAGACGCCGCCGCTGAATGTCGCAATGAGATGAAGAAGTATACCCCTCAAAACTGTTGTGCCTCTTGAACGTGAGAGAATGCTTTTGAAAGCGAAGGGTTGAGATCACGATGAAGGCGACGCCGATGCGCTGATGCCGTGTATGCAGGTGTTGGTTGGGGTACGTACCGTATAGTTGAGTGGTTGAGAAGGGTCTCGCTCGTTCCGGCTCAGCTTGCCCTGCCACTGCTTGTCCGAACGGGGATCTGCGGTGATCATCTGCCAGGTACAACGTGTACTCATGCTGACAGCTCAGCTCATGTATACCTCAGGCTTTTGTTCTTTTCTTTCATGTAAAGCAAGTCTGACCTACGTACTCGGGTCGCACACGTCACTGCTCATGCATCGCAATACAACAACGTCAGAGGTGCATTGCTTCTTTGCCAGCTTTGCGGGGGGGAAATAGTTGGAGGGATACGAGTAGTTGCCGGTGGGGGATGTTCACGATACGAACAGAAGCGGAGAGCAGCCGGTTGGGCGCCTTGCCAGTCAAACATTCAAGCTACTTTAGGACTCTTGATTCATGCGCAGAGCAGAACGGGAGTTTTGCAATACGACTTACTCCGTTTCTATCTAACCCACGCGTTCTTTGTATCGCATTGCCTGTGTACTTGCGCTAACCCTTCAAATTTCCGTGCGTGCATGTCCTTCTGGCTCCTCAGAACCACGCAACTCGACTACTATAGTACGGTGTATTGGTAGCAAGAAGGCAGCAAGTCAGCGAAGCAGAACAAGCCAAGAAGATAACGCAGTGAAGCCGAAAAGTTTAGCGCTAGGAATAGCTGCGATTAGAAAAGTAACAATATTCCCAGTGCTATGGATATCCAATTGCACATGGCAACGTGACTCGGGTCTCTCCAACGTCGCATTCGGGAATACCGCGGTATGTATCACCCGGTGTATAGGTACTGTGCAATCATTTCGGATTCACCGAGAGCCTGTGGTATCGCATTGCCCCCTATTGTTAGTACAGTAACTTGTAACTTGTAACAACCAAATCTACGCGGACGGGTCCCCTAGGATACCAAGACCGAAAACGCCATGCCAACGCGTTTCGTTCGTTTGGTGTGCTAATACTAGGATACGCAGGAACCGCTCATCTCGTCACACTTCCACGCCGTTCGGGTGCTTCACCCGAGCTCCAACTCGAGCCGGGCGTAATGCCTAATCCGGTCATCGGCTATTTTCTAACAAGAGAGCCGGCTGGAATGGCGGCTTGGAAATTTTGTTGTCTGACGGACGCCGTGACCGCGCCGTAGTTTGACGGAGCTATGTCTTGCATGTGATAATCTGGGGAAACAATTTTGTACGTAACTTTTGCGGAGTAAGATAGCCGACACTTGCGGAGGAGGCGTACGCTTTGTTTCGTCATGCCGCTCGAAGCGTTGACCCTTCATCTCCACGACAATAGAGCGTGATGGTGTCATGCTAGATGTACGCTGTGTGTAGCTCGCGTGAGGCGCAGGAGGACGATTGCGGAGCGGGCCATTACAATCGATCACTAAAGGGCCGAAAGAAGTTCCTAGAGTGTATGTGCCGCGTTGAGCCATGCAAAGCCGGAGAGGAAAAAAAGATTGGGCAATAGTTTGGAATGGTGACGTTGTGGCTGAGGAAGAAAGCAGCAGATGTCGTGAAGGCGCGTTGAGTAGTTGTTGTTGACGCGTTCCCGTGGCCGGCACTTCCGTTGTCTGTTGGTTTGAGACAGACATATGCGCTTGCTCTTTGGTTACATCGGTGGTGCAGTAGGTTCTTGGTATTGATGTCTATGGTACACCAGTAGAGAAGAGTTCTACAGAAACTTGAAGAACAACTATATGTGGTGGTCCTGTGGAAGCCGGAGCTCTCGGTACTTGCTTACGTTCACCTGTCGCATCCGCGCAACCATCTGGACGCTCTCCTGCCCTTGAGAGACAATCAGCAAACTGAAAACGGATTTGTAACAATGAAACTGATATTTCTTGCGCATGTCTGCCACGCGCAATGACTATGATGGGACTTCAACATCATTCAACAGCTATAGCGTCATAGTAAGTAATGAACCGAACACAGATCTTGGGCTTTTTCCAGGTGTAGCACTTTCTTCTCAGAGAACGGAACCCCACGATGGTCAGTGTATCGCAGTGGCTCTAGCTTCCAACCGTCTTCTCAATTGGCCTTGCAATCTTCTTCCTGAGATGGCTACCTTACTACCAGTCTTCATCGTTCGACACACCCACAATCCTCCAGCCTCCTACATCACAGCACCCGTCATCGAGATCCAACACCTCCGGACCGCATAGCCTATGCGCTCTCAACTACGCACATGCATCAGGATGCCGAGGGATCCTTGGAACTTCTTTTTGCATGTCTTGCATACTTGCACGGACGGATGACGGGCGCTTGACAATTTTTTCTCTCTGAGCTCAGACCTCTCGCGTAGATATTCACAAGCTCGGCCTTTGTCCCGTTCTCCATCGCTCCATCTCAAGCACAGTCTTCGTGTTCTTATCGCATGTGGGCCCTGGGGGTCTGAGCGTATGGACAACGCGTCGCACGACCTCTGACGTTAATTCAAGTTCGTGGTTGATAAGGCCAGAAGTTGAAAATTGAAAACGAAGATTTGGGAATCACGGAATACGCGTTGTGTAGTGCCGAAGATCAGAGCTCGACGCGAGACGGCTCGGTTATTCAACACAGGCTATGATCCACTGACATGAACCGTTCATAGATTCTTCCTTGGGAAACAATCTTCTTGCAGCGCCTTAACCGCCAAAAACCTCATTCGCTGAGCTGCACTTGAACAAACAAGCACGCCACACCGCCTACTGCTGACCAAAACGTATAGAAAAGAGTCTCCACCTGGTCCTCAATTCCAGGCATGGCGGTACGGTCTGAGGGCGGACCACCGGCGCAATACTGTTCCGCATAGCAGCCGAACAGTATAACCAACTCCCCTGCTCTGTTCTCAGCCACGACTTGGGATAGGCTACCAGCCCCTCGTTACCATAACGCACATCGTCAATGCAAAAATACATGCACTAGTGCACCGAATGTTCGATTCAAGAGTCCATGGACATGGTACGGGCATGAACCTCTATCTGTGCAAGGCTGTGCAGATAGACCTGCAGATATGTAGCCGCGGGAAGTTAACCGATTGCGGATAGCTACAAGGTGACTGGGGTTGATTGGCAGCAGGCAAAAGAGAAAGAGAAGCGATAGACACGGCCTAGAATCGAGTCATGGTCGACAATGGTTGATCGACAGACACTAGAGAGAGTATTCTAGATCGCAGTTCTTGGTGTTGAGAAATCAGAAGGACGTGCAAGGGAACAGTCGGGCCATCGACGACACACACACACGTACGAACAGCGATTGGTGGGATCACTTACCTGCGAAAGATCGTGCAATACACTTTATCGCAGTGGAGCAAAGAGGAGATGGACACATATGCAATCAAGAATACGGACATGTCGACTCCTACAAAACATCCACAGATAACGGTCTTGGTAAATCATGCCTCTTCTCTACAGCGCAGGAATACACAACCCACACACTCTCCATTACGCGACGCGTACCTGAAACTGAAGACACCAGATCCTCCCCCCACCACGACCATACCCCTCAAAGTAACTTTCCAGGCTATCCTCTGATGTTCGCACTAACTCACACCCTCTTACCCTTTTCCTGCCCATGTCCTCCGACGTGGTCCTGCATCTGCATCTCCCCACGGCCAGCTAAGCCAGCTAGAACCAGTCGACACTCTCACAGTAACGCTGACCTGCATGACACCATGCATGTGAAGCTATCGATTAAGCTATCGATGCATACATGCAATGTGATTGTGCCTGCTTTCCCAACCACACCCTCACGACACCTCTCCCGCACTACTATTCTGACAACAAGGCAGTCACGTCTTACACGCTTACACAAGGTTGAGCTCTATCCCCCTTCCGGCCGTGGGACATGCAATGGAAGGTGCTAAGAAGATGTGCGGAATGCCTCGGCATCCGTCGGTTAGTGCGGCAAAGTAACGGGCCGTGCTTCGATCAAGTTCTGGAAGTCTTATGCCGGTGCAGCAACGTATCTATCTACGTTATCTAACGCCATGTATTGGGGGAGGGGGAGGGGTAGAGATGTTATGGTGAAGGGGGGGTTAGTACGAGCATGGAGGTGGCTGGCCCAATTTTGTTCCACCTTGCTTTCGTTTGTTTTCCAACCCTCTCTTTTCTCCCCCCCCTAGGCCTAGCGAATCTAAAGGTCCACATAGTGCACGTTTATGCGTCCTTGCCCCCCAACGAACGCATGTTCATACAGCGTTTCGGCCACACAGCTGGACTGGGAAGGTGAATAGATAGGTAAGCGCGAACAGCAAATTGTGAGCTACGTCAATGTGGAGAACGCATGAACTCTGAGAAGACGTTGAATACGAGTTTCAGTAAAAAGACGGAAGGGACAAGGCCGGGAAGGAATGGGACGGGATAACGGCCTGAAGCGGGAAGGGAAGGATCTAGCAGGCTCGGAGCATTGTTTTGTCTTTACTCAACCTCTCCTACAACCGAGATGATGTGAATCATGCTTTCAATGTCGCTATTTTCATGCCCAAAGGACCGAATTCACGTATTCGTTTACATTGGGATTGATATTACGACTAGCTGCACCATGGCTACCGATGACCGTGGGATTGCACTTGTCTACATGCTCATTTCGTCCGCTTCTTCCTTGTAGCTGACCTGGGCCGTAGCCCTTCCAGACTTCTTCCGTGTTGCAGCAGGCCGTGCATTTCGCTTCTGCACAACAGGAGCCTCGTCCTCGCTCCCTACATCGCTAAGCGGGGGTGAGCTAAGCTGATCTTCCTCTTCATCGGAAGCCGAAGGTGTTGGCACGGACTTAACTGCTGCCTTCTTCTTAGTCGAACTTGCTGCTCCTCGCTTAGCTGGTGCCGCCTTCTTGGCTGGTGTCTTGATGGGCGTCTTGACATCCTCAAGTGGAGCAGCTTCACTTGCTACAGACGCCGCGTCAGCGGCGGTCTTGCGCTTCTTCTTCGCTGGCGTAGCACCGCCGTCTTCTTTCTTCTTGATGATGCGTTTTGGGGGTCTGAGCCAGTCCTCCATACCCGGAGGCCAGTACACTCTTCCCTCTGGTCCTCCCATGCCCACTTCCTCGTCGGGTACGATAGGCGGGGGCACGTCCTCTGGCTCTTCCTCTTCTAGCTTCGCGTCCAGCTCGTCCAATTCGTCACTCTTCTTCTTCTTACTCTTCTTTACAGCTTTCTTAGGCTTGGGCTTCCACGGCTTATTCTCATCTTGACGTGTATGTGGCAGGATGTCGTTGAAAGTATGAAAGCCTGGAAGCTTGAAAGTCCGCATAAGCTCAAATACGGCCTGCTCCTTGTCCTTTGCCTCGATCATCAAGTCCATGGTATCAGGGCAAGGAGGGAATGTCATGACGCGAGGTGAATGCTTTCTCCGCGTTGTCTTAGTGATTGCAGCAGGTGTCGGTTCAGAATAATGCATCTTAGGTGTGATTCCCTTTTTTTCCCATGTCGCGAGAATCCGTGGGTAGAGTTCCATGATGTCTTTGGTACCTTCACGGATTTGATCTGCATCGAAGATGATGTTGTGATGGTGGTAGTCGAGCACGAATGGGATGTTGAGCTCCTCACATAGAGGCAACAGCTCGTGTACCGACCATACAACATCGTCGTTCTCGAGCACCAGACGATTCTTGACACTCTGAGGAAGCTTTGCATAATTCTCCTTGAACCTTTCAATGGCCGCCGGCTTGTCGCCATATGCACCACCGAGATGTAGAATCATGACAGCATCGCGATTCTGCTGCTCTGGAAGCTTTAACAGAGAAAGCATCTCGTCATGGTACTCGAGATCGCGCATTGCGTTGTCGATGACCTGCTTCCGCGGCGATCCCAGCTGAGTGAATTGTCCTGGATGGGTAGTCACTCGATGACCCAACTCGCCGATCACTTTGCCTACTTCACGCAATGTTTCGCCAGCAAAAGGCTCAAGCTTGTAGCCGTACTCTTCATGGCTTGCAAATGGAAACATCTCGCTACTCAGGCGCATGAACTTGATGCCGTACTTGTCGTTCCAGCGCACCATTTTGATAATATCCCGCGCATTAGCAAGGCCTATCTCTTCCACATATTTCATTCCTCGCGCGACATCCGCTGGTTGTTCCTTATCGGGGCGATTTTTAGTGGCATGTTCGGGCTGTGAGGGGTCCTTCAGGGGATGGCGATGTTCGATGATGCTCGCGATACGACAGGTTCTCGAGCTGAAGACGGGAGGGGTAGCACTACGGAGGTACGTATTGAGACAGGCCTGTATGCACGCTCGTTAGTTTAGATTAAAAAGTACCTGCAGGACGCATACGTAGCCAAGCCGTCCTTTCCATGGAAGAGGAAGGTATTCAGAATTGACCGGTGGGGGTCTCGACAGGGCTTCCTTGACCTCTGCCTCGTCCTCGTCTTCAGCCTCTAGGTTATCGACGTCGTCGGGATCGCCAGACATCCCAGCGCTGGCTGCAGGAGTGGTGGTCTTTGCAGCGACACCATTCACGGCGCTTGTGTTGGTGTCATCCTCTTCCACTTTGATTTGCTGCGCGCCGACCTTCTTTCGCTTGTTCTTTGCAGCGTTCGCTGCAGGGGCGCCATTTGCTACGGGCGCATCGCCGTTTGTGGCAGGTGGTGGGAGCGCATTGTCTTTCGCAGTTGCGTCTGGTGCAGTATCGGCCTCAGTCGCAATACCATTGCTCACGGCAGATTCCAGAACAGCATCCGCGCCTTCTTCTGCGTCAGGCGATGCCCGTAATGCGGTGACACCATCGACAATGTCAGGGTTGAGATTAGGATCCGTCTTTTCAGTCTTTCCCCCACGCGTCGTTTGGCGGCGTGGTGGCTTCGCGACATTTGTAGGCAAAGGCACATCTGTTCGGCGCATCTGTGATCGATCCACAAGAGGCGTCTCTTCTGTTGTAGCAACCGCTGCTACTGCGGCAGCAGACCTTTTTCGCTTGGGGGGCATATTCGGAAGAAGAGATATGATACGAGATGTCTGTACAGATGCTGTCGCTCGGAGTGGTGTTTGGAATGCGACACGAGAGCGGATGCAGTGAAGGGAACGTAACATGCGTTCAAGGCTTAGGTGATGGCGCCGTACAAGAACAGCAAGATTATTGAAAGGAGGAGGCTGAAACTTGCGATCCGTGCCTTCAAGGCCATATTGGGTGGCTAACGCGTCGAGCTCGCGCCTACGTCATTACATTGAAGTTTGATGTTATGACGCCTGGTGTTGCTTGAGATCGGCTTTGACCCGATCGGCTACGATTAGCGAACCCGCCCGATCTTGAACCATGTTCCGTCTTCCGCATCTACAAAGCCATCACGAACACAATCGCATTTGTGCATGAGCTTATGGAAAGAGGTATTCACCATATCTTGTGACAGTCTAGACGTGGCTTAGCTTAACAATCGTGCTTGGTCGTTTTATAGCTCAGACAGCAGGTCAGGACAGTGCATATGCACAATTGTTATTTGTGCAAAGATCCCCTGAAGCACAAGGCCCACTGCTGAGCTGAGCATCTCACGATCTAGGTAGCGACGTCATCGAGACATCCACATTCATTTCTCGTTGCAATGCCTGACCATCCACGCGCAGTCTCTCTCAGGTTGGCTCTGAAACACAGACGACAAACTTATCAAAAGTCCAATTTGATGGCATTTAGCAGTCCTTGAATCCTAGATACGTTCAAATTGGCTAGACAGTAGCGCGAATGTTATATCCGAGTCTGCTTATCTCGTACCTTCTTACAGCACGCGATCGATTCGCGGAGAAACCTCTGGCCTGTTTGCGTTCTTCGCGCAGTACGTACCCCAAAGTCCAAGTAACCTCCAAAGAAGAAGAGATGTCCAACTCAGATAGATCCACTACTTTGGATAGATTGTGCACACAAACACCGCAGAAGGTGCGGCTTTGGAAGCTTTTCAACTGCCCGGTTGATGGAGGGTGCTTGAGTTGCATTTGTTGTACTTGGTCTCGGCTCAATGACTGCCTGCGCCTGCCTGCGCCTCTCCCCGTCCCTGTTTTCGTAGTCTGGAAAAAGGTGTACACGAAAGAAGGCAAACTGCAAGCTTAGGCGCGATCGAATGGAAAGGACGACCCGTGTTAGACATGCGAGAAATCAACTTCTGAGCTATCAAGGATGCGTATCCTTTTGATGACGTAGACGGACATACTCGCCAGACTACAGGGAGCCAAGTACATCACTGTAGTTGACGGATAGATCTTGTCTGTTTCTGCTGCCACGAACGGTAGGCTGAGGAGGGCGGTCAAGGTGTTCTCGAAACCTTTTGAACCACATGTCGCGGAGTCGAGCCAGAAAAAAACCCCCACCCAATCTTTTCGGGTGAGAATTTGAGCGATCCACCTTACGGCTTTTAACCCTGGCATTTGTCGTCTAAGATTTTCCATCTGTTCTGGCGCGTGAGACTTCGGTTTGTCTAGGGTACTACGGTGAACATTGCTGGCGGCTTGTTGTCATCATCAGCGGAGAAGGGGTATCGAACGCTCGGAAAGAAAAGCTTAAGCCCTTCCGAGTGCAGAGCCCGCAGTCGCTATGAAGACCCTCCAACAAGAACGGTATACACCCAAAGATCTCTGTGGATGAAGAGAGCAAACGACGCGATAGTCGCGTTGTTCGCTTTTATTCGTGCCGTCAAAACGAGCGGATCGTCGTTGACTTGAGTAACCAAGTCGAACACACACTATCCAGCTCTGCCTTCTCTCTCTCTCTCCAGCCTTCTTTGCCTCTCTACCTCTGAAATGCTCAAGTTCCTTCACTCTACGCCGCCACCGTTTCCTCGTCTAGTGGTTCGTGCTCGGATACTTCGCGAATAGCGTTTTCTTCGAGTACGTGTTAGCCCGTGTTTTGGAGTGTTGAAATCTTGTGGTGACTATATATGCTATGTACTTGTAGCTTTGGTTTTCTGTTCGTCTCCTCTAAAAAAAGACTATAGTACGGTGCCCTTTCTGTTCTTAATGTATGATCTTTCAGAATAGCAATGGTATCGCGTGTTTGTGATTGTATGCACACAGCGCAGACAAGGTATGACAAAGGCGACCTAGGTGAAAGTAGAGGCTGGATATGGGTATACAAGGTACCATTACTCATTCGGAGGCATCCACGTATGACATCCAGTGAAGAAAGTGCAACATTTCTCACAATATGGCCATGTGCAAGGGAAACCTAGATGAAAATGTTATGTCACGTCAAAATAGAAAGCGCACCTCACCACACAGGAGGCATCCGCGTGCAATACATGACGAGAAAGGTGCTCACTAGTCGAATCAATCGATCAGTCATTCAGCATATCTCTCATTTTCTCTAATGACATGCAAAAACGCTAAATACGGGGGCGAGAATCCTGCCTTGAACGCGGCCTTTTGTTTACCACCTTCAAACTCTCTACTTGTACACCACAACGTAATATTCGGGAACACTGACCAGCACGTTCTTAGTCGCAGCAGCACTCACTTTCTAAGCAGTCGACTTGCTAAACTGAATCAAGCGCTTGACACCAACCTGCATCAAACATTAGCCTTCCATTCGTCTCACACGCTTTCAAGTAAGACTTACCATCCAGTTGCTACCCTCATCCGTCTTATTGGTCATCAAATCCGAAAAGATTGCGACCGCAGCATCATACTGCTTGGCCTGGATGTTAGCCGCGAGTTCGTTCATGCTCTGGATAGTATCAGGCTTGAGCAGATCCTCGTTGTTAAGGTGGTCAAACAGGATGTTGAGGCGCTTCTCGGTATCTGCAACGTGCTGCTTGTACTGTGCTGGTGCCCTTGCCTTGACCCGTTGTAGGTCGGCATCAAGGATCTCGTAGATGGGACGAGATGCGTCGGGAATGTGCGATCGGTCACCGGGGGCTGTATGTAAGTTAGTTCCAGCCAATCCACGGGATACCTGATGGATCACTTACGATACTTGGCTGCTGCCGGCGGAGCCGCTTGTGATTGACCAGTACCGGGTCGAGAATCTGGTCTTGGTGGTCCGCCTTGAGGACCTCCGGGAGGAGGGCCTGCCCGCGGAGGTCCTTGCGGTGGGCCCCTTGGTGGTGGCGGTGCTGCGGCAGCCGGTGGCATTTGTTGCGCCGGCGATGGTGCGTAAGGTGAGCCAGCGGGTGTAAATTGGCCTGGAGGAGGCGCAATATTACGCGGTGGTGGCATTGCACCCATAGGCCCAGATGGGGCTGATGGTTGCTGACCTGGAGCAGGAGCATAGCGATTCGATGGCGGAGCGGCAGCAGTTGGGGGTTGGTATGGCGACGCTCCACGTTGTAGTGGCGCCTGTTGTGGGGGTGCAAAGCCTGCGGGTGGTGCAGCGTAGTTGTTTGTTGCCGGAGTTGGTGCGTAGGGGTTCGGGGCGCCAGTTGGAGGTCCAGCTGGCGGAGAAGTCATACGAGGAGGGCCTTGGGGCGGGCCCTTTGGAGGAGGTGGAGGTGTTGATCGTGCTCCTGGCGAGAACGGGCCTTGAGGCGGACCTGCGAGAGGCTGCTGCTGGTTCGGGAACGGAGAAGCAACAGTGTTCATGGGAGTACCACGACGCGAAGCTGGCTTAGGGGGGCCGAAGTCTGGTGTGTCATTCCAGGCGGGAATGCTACCCCTGTTGGCTGCTGGCACAATAGATGGAGAGTTGGAAAAGTTGCGTGGCGGAGGTGCAATTGGTTGTTGAGTAGCCTGACCGTAACCACCATAGCCCTGAGGTTGAGATGGCTGGTAACCGGCTGGCGTGTACGCATTGCCGGACGCTGCTGCTGGTGTGAACGTTGATGGTGCAGTGGCCTGGGCTTGTGACGAGAGAGGGTTGACTGGAGCATAAGGCGACGCCCTTGGCTGCGTTTGCATAGGATTGACTGGAGCGTACGGGGTCTGCTGAGGCGGTGCTGGTGTTGCTTGTGCAGGTTGACCATATGAAGGGACTACGACTTGACGACGACCAGTGCTAGTAGACTGGGCCTGCTTGTGGGCTGTCGCTGGCTGGGCTGCAACCTTTCTGGTGGCTTGCTTGACCCGGTTCCTCGCTACATCTGCTGCCGGGTACTTTTGAGGCAGAAGATCTAGATACTTCTCTGCAATAGCGAGCTGGCCGTGGGCAGAAGCAATGTCAGCATACTCGACGTACTTTGCGTACAAAGGCTCGAGCTTCCAGTCGTCCTCTTTTTGCTGTTCGGTGTCCTTGAAGTCGGTGACCTTTCGGAACACTGTGACCTTCTCGATGAACTCCTGGAGTGATCGTGCGTGGATTGAGAAACTGTTGTCACCATCAGTTTGCTCAATGCCCGCCTTCTCGCTCTCTTGAAGCTCCTGGGCCCAGTTGACGACGACCTTCTCAAGCTTGGAACCAGCCAAGTAGCAGAAAGACGCATCTTTTCGGTACGATCCTGACTCTTCAGAGATGGCTTCTTCGAGACGATCTCCGAGAGCCTCGCAAAGGTCGGGGAAATCGGCTTGATCGGCAAATGTGCAGATTGTTGCCATGACTTCCTTCCAGTCTTTCAGATCAGCATTGTATACAAAGTCCCACAAGTTCTTTCCGACAACCGACGCAAGGAGTCGTAGGTAGTTTGGTGCGTCAGTTTGCCTTTTGAAGTATGCAGCCTGTGCCTTGGCGATGCACTTCTCTCCACCGCAAATGGCAATCATAAAAGCATCCGACAATCGGTTTTCCTTCAAACATACATCCAATGCCGCGTTGAAGTCACCTAGCATGAGGTTGCGAGTGATCTTAGTGTCTGCTTCAGACTCGGAGCCGGTATAAATCTGGAAGGGATTGTTGGTCTTGGCGCCCTTGGAAGCTGCGAGATCCGAGAGGAAGTTGCCCTCATCAGTCGCATTATCGAAGAACGAGGAGCCTTCGTCCGCATCGCCGTTTGTCTTCTCTTCCTTCTTCTTTTCTTCTTCTTCCAGCTCCTCTTCCTTGTCAGAAAAGCCAAGGTATTCGACAAGCTTGCTTCGTGGGTTTTCTGATGTGAGGGTCTCGATCACGGTCCAATCAGCCTTCTCTTCCTCATTGGCAGCCTTGGAAATCTTCGACTCGCAGATTGCTGTGAGATCGCCCTTGTCCAGAGCCTTGTCAAACTCCTCACTTGCGGCGCTGACGTCTGAATCTACTGCGAATGTCTCGATGGAGATTTTGGACTTGTTGTCAACGATGCCGAACCGCACCAGTTTTCCGCCAAAGCCAAAGGCCACACCAGCTCTCCTCTTCAGCCATTTCGGGGGTGTCTTCAGAGAGAAGGATGCGCCCTGGGGCTCTGCGTGTGTCTGGGCGAAGAAGTCCTCGCCTGCAGGGGCTTCAGTCGCCGCCTTGCTCTGGTCCGCTGCAGCGCCAGTGTTTTGTAGCGTCTGAACAGCAATCTTGCCGTCGAAAGATGCGGTAGCGAGGAGGTTCGGGTTCGCGGGGTTGAATCTAGTCTGGAAGGTCCAGTTTGTGACAACTGGGAATTCGCCCAGCTGCTCTCCGGTGTGCGGGTTCCAGGCAATGGTCCTGTTGTCCTTGCCGCAAGATAGCAAGAGGTCGCTGTCTTGCACACACCACGAAAGCGACAGTACACCCTGGTCGTGTGCCTGTAGCGTCTTCTCCGGCGCATTGGTGTTACGGAGGTCCCATACCAGCACGAGCGGATTCTGGTCCGTCGGGATGGCGGTGACTAGTCGTGTGGGCACGTTGGGGTCCCACGACACGGCGCTGACTGTTTTCCGTCCATAGTGGTTCAATGTGAGGTTCTCCTTCTTCAGCTTCACGTCCCAGACAGTGACGAAGCCGCCACTGCTGCCGGTGGCCAGAATGTGCGCAACCTTCTTGTTCCAGTCTAGTGTAGTATACTCGTCGGGGTTCGCTCCAGCCTTGCCTAGGCGGAACGACTTGGAGTCGTCGGCGAGGTCGTGGACGTAGAGCTCGCCCTTGGCACCGGCCGAGGCGAGGATGTTGGATCGGAAGGGGTTGAACTGTATCGCCTGGATGGGACCCGTGTGCTTGTCGATCTGGTCAATCTCCGCATCCTCACCCTCGCCTGCCTGCAGCTTCTCTGCATCCCATAGGACTAGTGCCCCGCTGTCGAGCGCACCCGCTATTATGCCCCGCGGGTACTGTTCACTGGGTTGACTCCATGCAATGTCGTTGAACCTGCCATGTTTGCTTAGTTACATAACACCGCTATATGGGCTGAACTATTGCTTGGTACCTCGACTCGACGCTCACGGTAGCAACGGGCTTGAGCTCCACGCCCTGCTCGGCGTCGTCCAACTTGAGCTCCCAGAGCTCCAATTGTGTTTCGTTTGAAAAGTCGGCGTCCACAGCCCCGGCCTTGGTTCCAGTGGCAACAAGAGGCTGCGTGGGACCTGGCGACCAGGCGAAACAGGCCGTCCTGGGGATTTCTCGTAGGCGGACCATGACGGTGTTGGGCGGTGATGGCGCCTCAGTGTCAGATTAGCGAATTGGGGAATAAGGCACGAACAAAATAAGGGACAAGTGAGGGGATCTGGGAGTGAGAAGAGAGGTATGTGTGGTGCAAAAGAGTAAGGAGTGTCCGCAATGTGTCTTGAGCGCGGAATGCAAGCAAGGCGACGACGTGCTTCACCATCAACGGAGCATCCACCTGTCCTTCCCTGGTCCATGGCGGGCGCGGCCAACTGTGGGTCCCGCTAGCCACGTGATATCGAATTTCAGCTCCGAATCTCGACAACGCGACCATCGACAAGCCATTTCCGAATTCGCACCCACAGCCAGCCATGTCCAATCTATCAGACACGTCACGACTAAAGGCTACCGTCTTTGTCGGCGGCCTCGACCAAGCAGTCACCCAGCAGACGCTCTTCCATGCCTTCCTGCCATTTGGCGACATTGTTGAAGTCAACTTGCCCAAACCAGAAAACCAGAGCCAGGGCGATCAACATCGGGGATTCGGCTATGTCGAGTTTGAGACTGCAACCGACGCGACAGACGCTATTGACAACATGGACCGTAGCGAGCTGTACGGCTCCGTTATCAAGGTAGCCGCAGCCAAACCACAGAAAGACGCAAACGAAGGACTAGGCAGCAAAACAGCCATCTGGGAGCAGGTGTGTAACATGTTGCTGTACATGTGCGACTTTTTATGCTAACAAAATGCAGGAGGGCTGGTTGGCCAAGCATGCTGTGAGTGAAGAGGATCGCAAAGCTAGTGAACAGACCCAAGACGAGGCCAATGGGCCCATGGACCCTATGCAGGGTTTGGAAGGTCTTGACGAGGCAGGACCGAAGCCAGTCTAATCTCAGTCCCTCTTTGGCGTTTGCAGGCGTTGGAAAAATGTATTTGATACCATGTTCTTGTTACACAAAGTTTTTTCTCCTCTAGGAGAAGGTATGAAATACAGCATATCACAAGCACGGTTTCAGGAATCGTGCCACATTCTGCCGCACTTGCTAGGATTCAAAGTCCTTGATGATCTCGCCATTGCACTCGATGACTTCCTTTTGCACGTCTAGACGCAACTCGCAATGAATCTTATGCTTGATTTCGAACTTGACGAGGACTCTGTCCCGTATGCTGTACCTATACACATGGCTGCTGGAGCCCTTCCAAGCCCGCCGATTCCATCTTTATTGTATCCGGTTCCTTGCAAGCCCAGGCGCCTACTCCTGCTTGCCCTGTCGCTTGAGACGGAGGGTCTTGTCGACCCAGAGTTTCCGGGTGATGGAAAAGAAGGCCATGCCGACGGCGATGCTGCGAACGTATCAGACCACCTGCGTTAGAGTATTCGAAGCGGAATGGAGGGGCTTACCCGAGAACGATGACTAGATGTTGGGGTTAGCATGAGGCTCGAAAGGGAGCGTAGAGGGGGAGGGAACAAAACGTACTCAGAGGCCAAATCTCAGTGGGGATGTTCTTGAGCTGGCGGATACGCTGGGATACGGTGTGGGCTGTACGTCGTCAATTCATGTTGGATGGCGATATGCGGCGGCTGTGGTTGGCTTACCGCCGTGCTCCTCCTTCTGTCATGTTGTCAGCATCAATTCCCGAGTCACAGTGAGATGTGGCATTTCATACAGGCACAGGGTTGCGCATGCGCATCGTCTGCCTCATGAAGAGCTGGGGGCTCGGGCGCATGGCAGCCATGCGCGTAGGCTGCATAGCCATCATGCGTGTCGGCTGCATAGACAGGGCCCTGGTAGCTTTGAACATGTTGGCGGTGTTTGTGTGTTATTAATTGGAGTGGAGAGTTGGCGTCGTCGTTGGGGGGGAGCGATAATGGCTGTTTCGTCACAGGCACGCAGATGCTGAGAGAGCTCGCGGCCCTGGTTCGCCCGGAAAACGCCGAGCGAATTGTGTGTGGACAATGCGTTTCGGGTCGAACCATCGCAACCTTACAACTTCACTTCCGTCACCACTTTGACGACCACACCAAGCCCAGCCATTGCCGCCACCCTACCCCTCGACAAACTCCAACCACCCCCATCGCAACCATGTCTGACAGCGAGAACGGCGACGAGCTTGTAACCAAGCCCTTCAAGTTTGTCACTGGTAAGCTTTTCCCGCTACTCCGCAGTCTCTCGAATTGATAGCTAATCTCCCACCGCACAGCTGGTACGCCACCCCCGGACTCGCACGCCTGCCTGCACCGCCTGCCAAAATAGCTTTCACAGCTCCAGATATGCGATATGGCCTGCTAACAAAGCTTCGGCGCACACAGGCTTCGATGCCCGCTTCCCCAACCAGAACCAGACCAAGCACTGCTGGCAAAACTACGTCGACTACCACAAGTGCATCATCGCCAAGGGCGAGGACTTTGCTCCCTGCCGCCAGGTGCGCGACCCCGCAGAAGCCGAATGAGACACGGACCTGTGTACTGATGGATATAGTTCATGTTGGCCTACAAGTCCCTTTGCCCCAGCGGCTGGACATCGCGATGGGACGACCAGCGTGGTGAGTGTTTCCTCCCAAGCCCCATTGCGCATGCAGTCGAGGCGTCCAAGATGAATATAGTTGCTGATTTGTGAACAGAGGCTGGCAACTTCCCCGTAAAGCTCGACCAGTAAATATTTCGCCATGGCGACAATTAGCATGCGACAATTTCTTAGAGCTGGAGACGATTGGATCAGAGTGGCGTTCGCAACTTGGAGCCCTGTATCATAGCGATCGATATCAGCAATGCGACTCTGGTTCATTTAGTTGCCATTCCATGCTGAATTTCGTGATGTATACAAATGTTGGCACAGGCACGCTCAAAATCTGACAAGTGTTATGTGTGTCATACATTATCATTCAATGTTGCTCGATATCCGAGTAGGTATAGTGAGTGTGGCCAATTTGCAGTAAAGTTGGGACTTTAGGTATATAACAAGACGAGGGTAAATCGCAGATGATGGTGAATCGCCGCTTGATGAAAACAACGCTAAGTGGACAGAGGAACAAAAGACCGCCCAAGACGCCACAAAGCAAACCCGCCCAAATGCAAGACCTGCTCTGCTATGAATATGAACATGGTAAAGAACTCGAGCCATGTCGAGTGGGTTGAATCCGGATATCGATGAGACGAGACCGTCTAGTTGGGCCACGCGTTCACCGCAAACTGTCCAACGTACTTGGGCGACCTACACACAGGCAGCGAATACGTAGGCAGAGGGACGTATGAGAAATATGGCTCGGAGCCCAGCACCGATTCAAGGATAGGCTGGAACTGTTTAAGGCCCCAATTAGGGTCGTCAGTCCGTACTTGCTGCTCTTCTTCTTCCTCTTCTTCTTCGGGAATGACTGCTGGATCGTCGCCATGAGCGCTGTCCTTGCGCCAGTGCTTTCCTTGGTCCAAGATTTCGTCAATGCTGGAGAGCGAAGTTGGAGCTGCTGGCTGATAGGTTGCATCGTAGGCTTGGCGTGCCTCCGGGTCCATCAAACAGTCGAAGCCGGCCTGCAGTGCTCGATACTTTTTCGCGTCATTGGCAAAGTAGACGGAGCGCAGACGGCGGTACGCAGCTCTGATTTCGTCCGTGGTGGCCTCGGGTGTGAGTTCGAGGATGGCGTAGTGATCCGTGACTTCTCCAGACTCGCTGGTTGGCGAGGCCATGCCCGAGTCTGTTGGTGACATGGGCGAGGCAATGGGATTGCGTTGTTGGAGCAAAATGGAAGCATCTGAGACGTATATTGAAGCTCTCTTTGCGTGCTGTACCATGACTGAGTTGCTTGCTACGCTGATGGGTCGTGGGCGTTGGATGGCTTCTGATTGGTTTCGCTCGTGGCCGGCGAATCGTTTTCTTGGTGAGGGCGATCGCAGTGGACTGAAGTTCATCTTGCACACTTGATCGGAAGAATAAGAGGGGGGAGACATGGTTGTGTATGTGTGAATCATTATGTACTAGCAGTAGGTGTGTGTGTGTGTGTGTGTGTATGCGGTACAGTAACAATAGGTAGATGTAAATGTCAGAATGGCTATGCGTTGTGTGCGTGCGTGTGTTCAAAGAAAAGATGCTGTTGTTGTGTAGTAACAAGGTGTGGGAAAACATTGAATGATCAGGACCAGTCCAGGACCACAAGGACAGGGCAGCATGGTGGCTGCGCACTCCTGCAGGGGGGACGATGCAATCACAGGGGAGGTCAGAAAGGTGGAGCACCTGGCCGAAATGGCGAAATGAAGATGTTGTGAATGGAGTAATTAATCAAAAGACGAGCTAGGGGCCTGGCGGATGAAACAGAATGCCGTTGCTGGCCTGGCACGTTTGGACCAATACCAAAGGGTCCAAGTCGGCGTTGGTAGGGACTGCCAGTGCTTCGGCCAGACACGTGCTGACGTGACGAATGACTCCGCGCTAAGCCCGTCGGCGTGGGGACCGTCTCGCTAAAAGATTCAGTCGCAGCGACCGTTGGCCCAGTGAGCTCGAATAGCCTTGATGCTATAGCGACGCCTGTTCCAGATCCACCATGGCCGATACTTCGAGAAAGAGGAAGCAGACGCCAGGCAACACGGGTCCTGGCAATCCTGTCAAACGCACCCGATTCCAACAGAGGCCGCAGCACGTCATCCCCGCCATACCGACTAGCAACGCGTACCCCAATGGCGAGATCAACGTCAAAAACTTTCTCAAGTCGCACGAAAATGAGATCAAATCGCTCGAGGGCGCCATCAAGGCGGCCAAGAAGGGGCAGTCGCGACGAGCTTTTCAAGATGTGCCGAGGGGGTTGAGGAGGAGGACGGCGAGCCATAATCCGCATCGCGTACCAAAGAGACTGCGGGTCAGGGCGCGACAGGAGGCTAAAGAAGACAACACACCCATTTCAAGAGGCACTAGCGGGAGCGGTGTTGGGAAAGGGAAGAAGAAGCATCTAAGGAAGGCGGGGAGGGAGAACAGCAGGCAGGTCGCCAAGAAGAGGAGCAACGGCAACACCGCTGCAGCTGGGAAAGACCATGACGGGGACGCAGCAATGGAGGATGCGCCGGAGCAAGTCATGAAGCCCTCACCACCAAAGCCGAAGCGCAAGTTTCCTGCTCTAGCTACGCCCGCTACCCCTCCATCTCGATTCCGCAGACGACAGCGAGATAAGACATGGCTACCCACACATCTATGGCATACGAAGCGTGCAAAGATGACAGAACCAAAGGAGCCGCTCTGGCGCTTCGCAATCCCACTGCAACCAGCAGTCAAGGCATATCGTCTGACACACAGAGCCGCAACCCAGCGCGGAGCCGTTGCGTGGGATGTAAGCTACATGTCAACTCTCAGTCTCGAGGGCCCTGAGGCTAGTATAGCCGGGCTACTCAAGGGTCTGCACTTTGCAGTAGACAGTGCAGAGGACCCGTGGCAGAACAGAGGCAGGGCCAGGAAGTGGAGAAATGGTACCAGAGTTTGGGAAGGCTGGATATACGAAAGAGAAGCCAAGCCGCTGAGGAAAATCGCCCAAGTGACTGTCATCTGGTGTGCCCCGCATGCAGGCAGCAACAAGACGAAAGCCTTTGTTCGTGTGCACCCGAGCGCTTTCTTACAACTCTGGAATCAAGTGGTCAGGATGGCCAAAGTGCAGAAGCCAGCTGTCACGGTTCGAGATCTCCGCTTCGATATTGGCTCTATCGAGATCACAGGTCCGGCCGCTACAGAAGCCCTTTGCTCGATTCTTGCTCCCGTATCTTCCCCAGATGCAGGGCCCGATGCTCCAGAGTCTCTTTGGCCCGCCCTGGCTTCTGTCACAGACGCTGCATCACTACCAAGCGGTGCGCTTTTGTCTTTTGACATTTCAGATCCCCGGCTTCGCGATCCTCCTCGCACGTCGCCCGTGGCATACGACCAACAATCTCTGACTGCCTTGACGGAAACCCTTGCAACCTGGCCGCCCGACAAAGCCTCAATCCCAGCCTCCATCTTCGATACCAAAAGCCGGCTAGCCGCACAACGAACCGTGCCGTCTCAGAAGTCTATAAATCGTCGGAAGAGCGCATGCACATTAGGTGAAGACCCAGAGGCACGCTCAACTGATCCGCGTATTCCGACGCTTGTACTTGTATCGCGAGAAAGCAAGTCTTGGACTGTTCTTCTTCCCTGGAGATGCGTGATGCCCGTATGGCGACAGATGATGCGCTACCCAGTATCTACAGGCGAAACCCCACTATTTGGCGGCTTGAAAGAAAGACGCCAGGTTGACTTTGAGCGTTCGAAGCCACACTTCCCGTACGATCATCCTGGCACGGATGCTGGATGGAGTTGGGAACTACGTGAGCGAGAGGTGAGGAAGCACGAATGGACTAAGCGTCCAAAGGGAAAGAGGATTGAGTGGTCGACGATTGATCTCGGCAATGGTAGGAAGGGTGAGATTGGAGATCCCTGGTCTTGCGACTGGGAGCGATTGATTCCAAGATGGAAAGGAGAGATTACCACTCGTCGAGAGGAGTCAGGAGAGTCCCAGACCCCTGTCAGACAGCTCTCTCCCAGAGATGCAGTTGACTTGATTGAGAAGGGCAACGCTACGTTGGGCGACTCTTGGCCGTCGCCAGATGTGTTCACGGCCAAGATCACAATGGTACAGCGAGGTACCCCTACGGACTGCGCTCGCATCTACCGTCTGCCTGCAGACGCACAAGTCCGAAGCAGATGGCTGTCCTTGATGCCACAATCTGGCACAAAGCGTGCATCGAAAGCAGGCGAGGAAGACTATCCTCTTGTCCCCGACGAGGCGGATCTAATGGGCTTTGTTACAACAGGCAACTACAACCTTGCAGAGGGCATGCCAACAGCTATTGCGAATCTGGCGGTGCACAGAGTAGGTAGCGATGGCGTGTGCATTGTGAGACAGGCGGGAAGCACCATAGGCAGACTGGCTCGGTGGGAGGTAGTGTAAACAGGTCTAGATGGATGAAATGATACCCGACGCGTGTGTGGAGTCTTTTGCGAACACGCTGTTCTCGTTGTGTGGGGTAGGTAGTTTTGGCTGCATGCGCTAAATGGGTCCCGGAGCAGGGATGCATGGGAAGCCCATCGATATCTCCCGTAACTGACGCTAACGTCTCAGCAACACTTTCTCCACGCCCTGAACCACTCCGCCGTGAACAACTCCGCCCGACGGTCAACGACATGTCTGAGGACCGGCCGGCCGACGACCAGGGCGAGGGCGTCGACGCTGCCGTGGGACTGCCGTCAGACGTGCTCCAAGAACTGGTAGGGCCTGTCCGCCGCAAACCGCCTCCTCGGTTACATGACCCTTCCCATGATGCGCCTTGCTAAGAAACGTGTCGCAGACTACCAACATCCTCGACGACTTGCTGAGCAATATCGTCTTCACCACGGCCCTATCATGCCACCGATCCGAGAAGCTGCTCCGCATGCAGTCGGCCGCCACGCAAGCCGAGTCCATCGCCCTGGCAAACCTCGAGCCGCAGTCGCAGAAGCAAAACACGACAGGCGCCACGTCGATACCCGTCGCTGAGACATCGGCAGCAAAGTACGACAATGGACGTGTCTTCCTCAAGGGCAATCCGCTCAAGACAACGCCTGAGATAATATGTCCACACTGCAAGCTGCCCCGGTTGATGCACCCCATCATGGGCAAGGGCATGCAGAACCCAGACCTGACCAAAGAGTACTGCATGCTCTACCCCTTCGTCCAGCGATCGGGCCACGACGTCTACGGCAACCCCTTCCCCACCGACATGGCCAAGAGCAAGAAGGAACGCGAGCTCATCAAGCAGCAGCAGAAGAACGCCGAGAAGGAGAGCGTAGGCACGCCCGGCTCCCAAGACACAGACATGGCCGGCGGCGACACCAAGGAAATCAAGCTCAACACGGGCGGCAAACCCGCTTCCTACATCCCCTGGCACACGTGTCCCAACTGCAAGCGCAGCTTACTCATAACGCGCTTCGCACAGCACCTAGAAAAGTGCCTCGGCATCAGCGGGCGGCAGAGTAGTCGCAACGCCATGGCCAAACTCACGGGACAAAACGGCGGCACGGGTTCAGGTCTCGGCAACACGCCGCTGGGAAGTCGCATGGGCACGCCCGCGCCCGGCGAGTCGTCATCCGCCAACAACCCCAAGACGAGTAGTAAAACAAAGGGCATCTCGCCCGTTAAACGTCTCAAGGGCGAAAAGGACGACGATGCCGACGCTGATGACATGGACAACGATACCCCCGAACGCCGCAAGATGAAGAAGAAGTCGTCCTATGTCAAGAAGGCTGATCGTGATAAGCCATCTTCTAACTCGACTACCACTTCCAACGGCAATGGCAATGGCACGCTCAAAGTCAAGCTGAAAACTAGTAGTGGTGGTAGACCTGATCTTGGGGATCGAAAACACAGCGAGAGTAGTGAAAGGGGCGAGGGCAAGCGCGACCGTGACGCTGATGACGTCGGTGGAGATTCACCCAAGAAGAAGAAGATTAAGCTTAGTTTGGGTCCTGGTGGTGGTGGGGGCAAGGATAGAGGGAGGGCGAGTGCGAGTGTGGAGCCGTCTGTTAGGGGCGCGAGTCCGGAGTAGGGGGAATTGTGTAACAAAACATGCATTGGAATGGGCGTTAATTTGGGAGTGTTTTTCTTTTCTTTTTTTGGGAGAGGAGAAGGGGGATTTAGGGGGGACAATACCATGGCATGGGAATTGGGATGATGGAGAGAGTGTTCCTTTCCAAACCGGCGGCGTTCTTTTTTGTTACGTTTTCACAGATTGTTTCTGCTTTGACTGGCAGGTTTAGTAAGAGATGACCAGAGAGAGGATGGATGGGGCTTTGTATTTTTATCATCCAAGGAAAGAGAGAGAGAGGGAGAGAGAAAGCATAGATTGCATGCATGAACGGCATAGTTGCCGTCTGGCTAAAGAGTCGAGTATTTTCCCTGTAACTTTGTAATCTCAGAAACACAAATCAAATAATGTAGAAATCTCTTATTCCAACTCGTCGTGTTATCTGACTTATTCGGCAGTCCATTCTTTTTCGTTACTTGGAATTTACGAAGAGTTGGACGGAGGAGAAAGGCAGGACTGATGCGCATTCTGAATGCGCAGCGCTCACTTTCTACTTGCCCCAAAGTCTGTATAGAGTGCCATGTCGGCATCCGGACAATATGTTTTCTACTCGTTATCGTATTGAAGAGAGCAGCTGTCACGTACACAAGACAAGACATTTGAGCGCCTGTTCTGATAAGAAGTCACGTGGACTAGACCTTGTTGCCCAAGTGTTTGGTAGTAGATTCGGTGACTCTAGTATATTTAAGTGCTAGCTAGTAGGTCCTAGATGGAGTTCTTCTGTTATGAGACGATTATATACATGAGTTGGATCTGGAGAGTCATGCAGCCACATGGTCTTCGTATGATTTGCAGGGTTGACATTTTGGTAATGCCTTGGCACGCGCTCTGCAAACTTGAGCGTCCAACTACACCACAATGTCCATCGGAGGTGCTGAAAATCAGACAAAAAGGCTGAGATTAGTGTCCCACAGTATTGAAGGGGCTGTAAATTATACTATGTGAGGCATTGGAAGTGGTATGCCACCCGGATATGCTTAGGATCGAGGACGAGAGCCACTGACGACAAGGTCAACATTCGAGCATCTTGAAGACATGATGCATCGAACAAACACAGTCTCCATATTGGCTTCGAGTACTCGCAAGTCCTTCTCATTCTGGGTTGGATGCTCATGGTGACCTCGACGAGTAGACACACCTATATCCCAATGTGGAACTATGCAAAAGTGCACTATAACATCCAAGTTGTGCAAATCCCTGTCTTTTTGGACGAATCCAGTCTTTCCATACCAAATGAGAGCTTCGGATTCGATTGGCATAGAGAAACAGAGCGCACAAGGGGTGTGGTGGTAGTGCAGGAGGTCTAGGGTGTCAGGCGAGATGGGGCTTGGCGAGTTGATCCCGCACTGTATATACTCGCACCGCCCACCACCCACCTCTTGGACCCTTCATCGTTCTTTCCCCCCCCACTACTCTCTCCGCTCAACCACCCCACCACATCTCTTCTTCATCTCAGAACCGGTCTGAAGGTGCTGAAAAGTCATTCAAGGCCACTTCCAACTCTTTCCTGATATTTCATGGTGCCGGTTGGACCATCTTGTCACCATGCCGTCGACACCATCCACACAACCAGCTCTCCAGGCATCAGACTTTCTACTAAAGAAGCAAGATACGCACGAGTACCGTCAGACGACGTACTACGATGGAAGCAGTGTTCAGATCGCGGAATCTCGTCGTCACCGCTGGGCGGATTGGAAAGTTGATTCAACAGTCCAGGGATACACCAATTTCGTCCTATACCCCGAAGGAGATGAAGACTCATACCCACAAAGCAGCTTTGAACAAGTCTCGTCACAATCTCACCCCGCACCTCGAAGGAAAGTCGCGGAACCCAGCTCGGAGTTACACGTGACTTCCGCCAAGCATTCGTCCAAAGTTAGATCAAAATCGGTGATGCTTCATGCCGAAGCAAAGTCGAGCCAAACACTGCCTTCGAAGACGAAAACAGCTATGAATTCGTTCGCAGGCCCCACACCTCCTCCGACACCTAGGCTGAGTCGGCTGTCGACACCAGAATTCGACGATATGGATGAGGCGCCCTTTTGCGGCTGTGATGTGGAAGCGCATGTCGTTAAGCGTTGCACAAAGTGCAGGAAGGAGGTCGGTCTCTGGTGAATGAATCTCTGGCTTGTTGTTGGTTCTTGTTGTCTCGTATTTACGACGGTCGTCATATGGAGGCTGGTGTTGTGTTTCTCTGGATTGGCACTATCCCTGGTCCTTGGAGTTTACTTGTTTACCAACGAAGATACAAACGTTGCAAACAAGTACGTGCGCTGCTTCCCGATCGTCCTGATGTCCTTCGTGGCTGTATACCATTCGTAGAAAGACTTATTCCTGCGGCCTCTCGCTCTCGACAACAAAATATTTACC